>Ga0308158_10001835_pt1 | contig 21294 bp, 19 predicted proteins | sample PhyBR2_FD_201038 | JGI IMG/M metagenome (GOLD analysis project Ga0308158, IMG submission 201038) | Phyllosphere microbial communities from UC Gill Tract Community Farm, Albany, California, United States - DLSLB.R2 | ecosystem: Host-associated > Plants > Phyllosphere > Unclassified | place: USA...
GGCAGCTGCCCGCCCACCCGGCCGTGGACGACGAGCCGCTAGCCCCCTCCCTGGCCGAGCAGCTGCCCGCCGTGCACCTGGCGCCGGCTACGTTTGAGGTGCAAGGCCACGCCGGCTCGCTGGCCTCGTGGCAGAGCCTGGGGCAGTGGGTGTACCAGCTAGGGCAGGGGCGCGATGTGCTGCCGCCCGCCCTCACCGCCAAAATGGCCCAGCTGCTGACCGTGGCGCCCGACCCCCGCGAGCGGGCCCGTAAGGTGTATGAATTTTTGCAGGGCTCGACCCGCTACGTGTCGGTGCAGCTGGGCCTCGGAGGCTGGCAAACGGCCCCGGCCAGCGCCGTGGTAACTGGCGGCTACGGCGATTGTAAAGCCCTCAGCAACTACACCTGCGCCCTGCTAAAGGCTGCTGGCCTGCCCGCCTACGTGGCCCTGGTGGGCGCCGGCGCCGAGCACGCCGACGTGCGGGCCGGCTTCCCGAGCAGCCAGTTCAACCACGCCATTTTGTGCCTGCCGCTGGCCGCGCACGGCCCCGCGCCGGCCGATACGGTGTGGCTGGAATGCACGAGCCAGACCGATGCCTTTGGCTACATGGGCACCTTCACCGGCAACCGCCACGCGCTGCTGCTTACGCCCGAGGGCGGCCGCCTGGTGGCCACCCCGCGCTACGGCGCGCAGGCTAACCGCCGCCAGCGCCGCACCGACCTCTGGCTCGATGCCGCGGGTGGTGCCAAAGCCACCGTACGCACCCGCCGCCTGGGCCTGGCCCAGGACGACTACGCCCAGCTACTGCACCACGCTGACGCGGAAGAGCAAAAAAAATACGTGTCCAACCGGCTTAATCTCAGTCATTTCACCATCAAGAGCCTGCGCCTGGCCGCGGCCCCCACGGCCACGTTGCCCGGTGTGGTCGAGAACATGGGTCTGGAGCTGGCCAGCGTGGGCACGGCCGCCGGCCAGCGTATGCTGCTGGCACCTAACGTACTGGGTCGCCTAGGTGCGCTGCCGCCTCAGGTAGGCCCGCGCCAGGCGCCGCTAGCCCTGCCCGCGCCCGGCCTCTACCAGGATACCGTGCGCCTGCATTTGCCTACCGGTTTCCGGGCCGAAAACCTGCCCCAACCCACGCAACTCACCACGGCCTACGGCACCTACTCCAGCACCTGCACCGCCCTGCCCGATGGCACGCTGCAATACGTGCGTCAGCTCGAAACCCGCCGCCCCGGCAGCGGCGCGCCGCTGCCCGCCAATAAATACCTTGAATATCAGGACTTTCGTCGCAAAATCAGCCAGGCCGATAACGCGCAGGTAGTGCTGATGAAGACCGACGCCTAGCGGCAATTTTGTAAAAAGCCGGGGCCCGCCGTTCACTGCTGGGGCTACTCGCTCAGCGCTGAACAGCGGGCCTCGGCTTTTTACAGCTTGTACCGTACCTGCGCCGTCACTTCGGAGCGGGCGTTGCCCCGAATCTGCTCCAGGCCCGAGCCAATGGTCGTTTGGTGGCGGTAGCGCGTGTCGGCGTAGCGCAGCCACATGGTAAAGTGCTTGTTAAGATTGGCTTGAAAAACAGCATACGCCCGCGTGCCCTGCCCGTAGAGTGCCGGTACCGACACGGCGTACAGCACATCCTGCTCAAAAATGTACTGGCGCGTGTCGTAATCGTCGGTGTCAAAAAGGGCGTAGCGGGCGGCCAGGCTGATGCGGCGCGCCAGCTGCACGGTAGCATCCTGGCTGAGCATGAAGCCACGCCGCCAGGGCAGGTTGTCGTCGGCGCGCAAGTAGGTGGCTTGCAGGCGCGTGCGCAGGCCTAGCTGGGCGGTGGGCTGCACATCGCAGTACAGCAGCAGCGAGTGGCGCAGCTGCTGGCCGGGCAGCGGCACCGCCCGCCCGGTGAGGCTAGCGGGCAGGTCGAGCGGCTTGAGGCGGGCGCGGTACTGGGCGTAGAGGAGGCTGGTTTTAGTGGGGGCGAAGGCTACGCGCAGCAGCGCATCCTGGCCCTGGCTAGGGGCACTCACGCGGTAGCGCAGCCAGTTGAACCGGAACTGGTCGAAGTACAGCGATACCTCCCAGTGGGCCAGCGGGCGCACTTTCAGCCCCACGTAGAAGCCGCTCTCGTTGATGTTGCGCGTGTTTTCGCCTAGCGCATTGCCGTAAAAGGTGTGAAAATCGGCATCGTAATGGCGCACCAGCACGGCCGCGTCCACGCTAGGCCCCAGGCTGGCCAGCAGGCCGTTCACGGTGCCTAGGCCGCCGCCGCTGCTGCGGCCGCCTTCGCCGAAGAGTAGCAGATTGTGCCAGCCGTAGCTGTAGTGCGCGCCCAAGGCCAGGTTGTTTTGCCCGCTGAACTCGAAGCGGTTATACGGCTCGTCGCGCTTCTGAAACGCCGCGCCGTAGTGCGTGCCCACCGCCGTGAAGCCCAGCGCCAAGTTGCCATCGGCGCTGAGGTAGCCGAGGTGGCCACCGCCCACGGTTTCGCTTAGGCGCTGGCGGTTGGCAATTTCGGTGGCCGTGCGGTGCAGGCCGGTCAGCAGCAGGCTACTGCTAAATTCGTCGAACTGGGCCAGCGAGTCGGTAGCTAGCCTGGCGTTGGCATCAATGTTTTTGCGCGAGGCGAAGGCCGTGGCCTCCCAGCGCGGCGTGAGCCGGTACGTGGCCGCCGCGCCCCGAAAAAACGTGTTTTCGAGCAGCGCCGCGTAGGGCCGCACCCCCAGCGAGGCCCGGCGCAGGCTGGTAATCGTTTCGGCGCCCTTGCCCTGGGCTAGCCCCGACGACAGCAGCAACCCCTGCCCAAACTGCAATTGGTAATCGCCGAGCGCCAGCGTCTTCAGCCGGCCCTGCTCGTGCAGCACGAAATGGGCCGACAAAAAATCGGGCCCGAGCTGGTTTTGGCCCGGCCGCCAGGCTAGTGGCTCGCCCGCGTCTTTTTCGGCCGTGAAGCCCAGGCTAAAATCGTGGGCGTGGCTTACGCGGTAGCGCAGGGCCACGGCATCGGGCGAGCCCAGGTACCGCAGCGTGGGCCGCCCCTGGAAGGTGTCGGCCGGGGCGTAGCCCTTGCGCTGTTGCAGCACGCGCTCATAGCGCAGCAGCACGGCATTATTTTCTTCGTTCTTAATACGTTGCCACAGCGGGCCGCGGGCCGAGTTGGGGCTAGGGCTGGCCACCGTCACGAAGGGCGCCACCCGCGCAATGGTGCGCACCTCCCAGTCGGGCACGGCTTGCAGCTCATAAATGCTGAGCAGCGGGCCGTTGGCCTGGCGGTAGTTGAGCAGGGCAACTACCTGCTTTTCGCGCAGCAGCGGCAGCGCGCGCAGTTCCTCGGGGCTGGCGGTGTTGAGATTGAGCGGCGACTGGTACAGGTTGAGCAGCGTGCCGTAGAGGTCCTCGTAGGGAATCTGGTCCGCCTGAATCTCGGCAAACAGCTCCTGCGCCAGCTGGTCGAGCGCGGGCGCCCGGCGCGGAAATTCCTGCGCCGCCGCGAAGCAGGGCAGTAAAAATGATAGATTAAAAAGTAAAAAAGAGGCCCGCCGCGTCTTCATAATACCTTCAAGTAAGCTGCTGGCCAGCAATGCACAAACCTATTGCTAACAGTTTTTTATTTAGAATTTTTCATTTTTAATCGCCTCCTTACCCCATTGCCAGCCCAGGCTGAAATACTGGCTCAGCCCCAGCGCCGAGTGCCAGCCGGCGGCGTAGTCGAGCTGAAAATCGCCGGCCCGCACGCCCACGCCGCCGCTCGCCTGCTGGCTCAGGCTGGCGTAGCCCAGGCGCACCGCCACGGCCGGCACCGGCTGGTATTCGACGCCCGCTTTCAGGCCCGCGGCGCGTTCCACGTCTTTCTCGGCCTCGGCCAGCAGCAGCACCTGCTGGCCGGGGCGGTAGGCCAGGCCGGCGCGCAGCACGGTGGGCACGCGCTCGTCCTGGTACTCGGCCAGCCGCGCCTGCGTGAGGTTGTAGAGGTGCACGCCCAGCGTGAGGCGCTGCGGCAAAATATCGGCCTGCCCGCCTAGCGAGGCGGCCAGCACCCGGCGGCTCCCCAAGTCCTGAAAGCTCACTTGCAGCGCATCGAGCCGGCCGCCGATACTCACCACGCCCAGCTGGTAGCCGTAGGCGACCCCTAGCCGCAACTCATTATAGAGCACGCCGCCAAAGCGCTGGGCTTCAGCGGCTACTACGCCCCGGCTAGCCCGGGCGGGCAGGCCTGCGGCGGCGGGGGTTACCTCGCCCAAGGGCAAGGCCACGGCCACGGCCGCCAGGTTGAGGCTCGGAATGAGGTAGCGATTCTCGAAATAAAGCCCCGCCGTGGGCTGGGTAAGGCTGCCCAGGCCGGCCGGGTTGTTGGCCACCGCCCACACCTCGCCGGCTAGAGCAGCCGAGGCGTTGCCCAAGGCCTGGGCGCGCCCGCCGTGCCCGGCCGGGCCGTTGCCCTGGGCCAGCAGGCCAGCGGGCGCTGCACCAAAGAGCAGAAAAATGAGGGAGCGTAAAAGTTTTTGCAAAAGGCAGTGAATACAGGATGGATGCGAAATATAAGCGTTAAACTTAGTAACAATAATGAGTTTGGGTATTTCAGCAAAAAGATGCCTGGCGGGCACGGTCGGGTTAGGCGCCCAGGCCCGAACTTTACTTGCTCATCCCGGCTTTTCTTCTTGATGCTTCGCCGCTTATTGCTGCTGCTGGTGCGGTTTTACCAGCTTTTTATTTCGCCGCTCACGCCCCCTAGCTGCCGCTACACGCCCACGTGCTCGGCCTACGCGGCGGAGGCCATTGGCAAGTATGGTGCGTGGCGCGGGGGGCGGCTGGCGCTGCGGCGCATTGGGCGGTGCCACCCTTGGGGCGGCCAAGGCTATGACCCGGTGCCCTAGCCGGCCACGTGCGCGGGCTCCTGGTTTTTTTATAGCCAGTAGCTGGGCTTTCGCGTAAAAAGGCCCATGACAGGTATTCCTCTTCTTCTGCGCCCGCTGCTGGGCGCGATGCTGCTCACCTCGGCCTGTTCGCCGGCCGCCAGCGAGCAAACCAGCGCCGACCAGCCCCAGGCTACCGAGCAAACCAAGCCCGAGAAGGGCGGTAAAAAAGGCAAAAAAGGCGGCCACAAAAAAGACAAGGTCGAAGCCGAGGCTAGCGGCCTGCGCCGCGTGGGCAAGCTCACCAGCGGCATTCTCGAAAGCTCGGGCCTGTGCGCCGCGCCCGAGGCAGGCACATACTTTACCTTCGGCGATGATGGCCAGCAGCCCACCGTGTGGCGTGTGGATGGCACCGGCCAGCAGGTGGGCGAGTTTACGCTGGGTGCACCCAACCACGACTGGGAAAGCCTGAGCCGCGACCCTAGCGGCAACTACTACATGGGCGACTGCGGCAACAACGACTCGGACCGCCAGAACCTGGCCATCCTGCGCTTTCGGCCCGCCGCGCCCGGCCAAGTAGGTAAAATCAACTTCAAATACCCCGACCAGACCGCGTTTCCGCCCGACAAAAAGGAGCGCAACTTTGACTGCGAGGCCAGCCTCTGGCACGATGGGCAGGTGTACTTATTCACCAAAGACCGCGCGACCCAAAGTACCTGCAAAGTGTACGCGGTGCCCGACCAGCCCGGCAGCTACACGGCCAAAGCCATAACCAAGCTGGCCATTCCGGGGCAGGTAACCGACGCTACGCTTGCGCCCGATGGCCGCCGCCTCGTGCTGCTGGCCCGCCAAGAGCTGTTTATTCTGGACGGTAATTCCTGGGCTGATATTCTGAAGGCTACGCCCCGCCACATCGACCTCAAGGGCGCGGGGCAAACCGAAGGCGCCGCTTTTAAAGACCAGGACACGCTGCTTATTACCACCGAGCAAGGCGATGTGTACGAGCTGGATTTGTAGTGATTGGGTAAGCCGAAAAAAGCAAAGGCCCGCCGCACGGAAGTGCGGCGGGCCTTTGCTTTTAGAGAGAGGCTAGCCAGTGGCTAGGCCTTGGGAGCTGCGGCGCGAGCGGCAGCTTCTTCCTCGGCCAGGTCGCGCGGGGCGTAGCCATAGGGGTTTTTGGGGTCTTTGCCGGCGCGGAATAGTACCCACAAGCCAATGAGGATGAAAGGGATACTGAGCAGCTGCCCAATGTTGAGGTGGTACTGCGCAATGAGGCCGGTTTCCTGCGATACCTGGTTTTCCTTCAGGTACTCTACCAGAATCCGGAAGGAAAACAGCAGCACCACAAACAGGCCGAAAAGCAGGCCGCGCGGCGTGCGCTCCTTGTACTTATTCCACAGCCCATAGAGCAGCACAAGGAGAAAAACGCAAAACAGCGACTCATAAATCTGGGTGGGGTGGCGGGGCACGGCCATCGGCGAATTGGGCGAAGCCGGGGTACCCGTGGGCGACAAGCGGTAGCCATCGCTGCCATCGGCATACGTAACGCGCTCGGCGGCCACCTGCACAGCGCCGACGGGCAGCGGGCGGCGCACGGGCTCCAGGTGCTCGGTATCGCGCGGGAACACGAAGGCCCACGGCGCATCGGTGGGTTTGCCCACAATTTCCGAATTCATCAGGTTACCCAGCCGGATGCACGCCCCGCCGATGGCCACCGTAATCACGATACGGTCGAGTACCCAGAGATAGTCAAACTTATTGCGCACGCTGAAAATGAAGACCGCCAGCAAAATGCCGATGGTAGCCCCGTGCGAGGCTAGGCCGCCCTCCCAGATTTTAAGAATATCCCAGAGGTTGTCTTTGTATTTAGGCCAGTCGTAGAAAAAAACGTGGCCTAGCCGCGCGCCCAGCACCGTAGCCACCACCATGTAAAACGTGAGCACATCAACCCAGTAGGGCCTTACGCCCTCTTTTTTAAACATGTCGGTGAGGACAAACGAACTGATAACGAAGCCCGAGGCAAACAGCACACCGTACCAGCGCAGCAGCAGCGGCCCTATTTCGGCAATGATGGGCGAGACGTTCCAGGTAATGTAAGCGAGCGGTGCGGTCATGGGCAGCGAAAAAGAAAGAGGAGGCAAAGGTACTTCGGGCGGCGGCGCCTAGGTCGGCTAGCCCGCCGTTAGCGAGGGAAGGGCTGGGGTAGCTGGCTAGGGTGGCTGGCGGTGGGAGCCGCCCGCAGGGCCGCGCCGTCGCCACTCATGGCCAGCACCAACATGCCCAGCAGGGCCGCGTAGGCGGGCCGGCGCAGCCAGCCGGGCAGCCAGGGAAGGGGCGTGGCGCGCTGGGCACTGAGCCGCGCCTGCACCCGGGCGTAGAAAAACGGCCGGGGCTGCGGCGCGGGCTGGCGCCGCAGCTGGCCCAGCAAGTCCTGCCACTGTTGGTCGGCGCCGGGGTGGGAGGTGGGGTTACGCATGGCGGGAAGCGGGCTGGAGGTGTTGGCGCAGCGTGTGCCGCGCCCGGTATAAGAGCGACTCAACGGCCGCTACGCTGGTGTCGAGCACGGCCGCTATCTCGTCGTAGCGCAGCTCCTGCTCGTAGCGCAATGTGAACGCCACCTGTTGCTGGGCTGGCAGGCGGCCAATGTGCTGCTGCAACAGATGCAGCTGCTGCGCGCCTTCCAGCAGCGCCTGCGGGTGGGCGTGGTCGGGCGGCTCGGGCAGCGTTTCGTTGGCGAAGCCCAGAAAACTTGTAAAAAAGGCGAAGCGCCTGCGGGCCTGCTGCCGGCGGCGGTGCTGCAAGGCCCGCGACGTGGCCAGCCGATACAGCCAAGTGCTCAGTGTGGCGTCGCCCCGAAATCGGGCAATGGTCTGGTGAACCTCCACGAATACTTCCTGGGCCACGTCCTCAGCGTCTTCGGCCGAGCGCAGCAGCGAATACACCGTGCGATACACTTGGTCCTGAAAGCGCAGTACCAAGGTGCGAAACGCGGCCTCATCGCCCCGCTGAAGCTGGGCTACCAGCTCCGCATCGGCGCCCCCGCTCGGGGCAGGTGGCTCGGCAAGGGCCGCGCGTAGCGGTAGGCTGTAAGTCATAAGGCTGGCTAGGGCAGGAACAGCAAAAAGCTATCGAAACGCTGGCCGGACCGGCCTGGTCTGGCCAGCGTTTCGATAGCTTAGGTGCCATTACTCGTAAAAACTTGCGCCGCGCGGTTTAACTATTAAGCAAGCGGCTGATTTACAAGAAGAATAAATCAGCAGGCTTGCCCAAACATGTAAAGCCGAAGCTACTCACAGCGCCGCCAGCTCCTCCCCAAAGCCACCGCTCAGGATGGGAAAGCGCAGCCACGAGCGCGGGTCCACGTTGTAATCGTCGAGGTGAAAGCTGGGTGCGTAGCGTTCGCGCTTCCACTGGTTGCGGCTCCAGAGTTGGTAAAAGCGCTTGACGTAGGTGCGCAGTTGCTCAAGCTCATATGCTGGCTCCTCGGCCACGAGCTGGGCCAGCACAGCAGCCGGCGAGAGCCGGTCATAGAAGGCCAGCCGTTCGATACGGTTGAGCAGCACGTAGGGCATCAGGTCGCGCTCGTCGGTTTGCTTGTCGGCTAGGGGGCGCAGCTCGGCGGTGGGTTGCAGGGCGTTGACGTGGCGTAGGGCGTCGTAGCCGAGCGCGGCCTGGGCCCAGCGCAGCCATTTCTTCACGAAGTCCTTGTCAACGCCCGCGATGGGGGAGATGCTGCCGGCCGTGTCGCCGTCCATAGTGCAGTAGCCCACGCTAGCCTCCGAGCGGTTGGAGGTGGTGATAAGCAGGCAGTTCTGCACGTTGGCCAGCAGCCAGATACCGGGGGCCCGCACCCGCGCCTGAATATTTTGCAGCGCCAGGTCGTCGGTTTGCCAGGTGAGGTCGCGGCCCAGCGCGTGCTCGATTTTGCCCACGTAGCCAGCCACCTCGTCGTCAATCGTCCAATCGAAAAACCGCGCCCCAATGCTGTCAGCCAGCTCCTTGGCTGAGTTCAGGGTATCATCCGACGAGTTGACGGTGCCCTGGTAGGCGCAGGTGAGCAGGTGGTTGACGAGCTGCTGGTTTTCGGTGGCTGGTTTCTGATTTTGGGCTTTGCTAGGGTCGTCCACGTCGGTAGCCTGCTGGCGGGCCGCGCCGCCCGCGCCAGCCTGCGTTACTTCTTTTTTAGCCTCGTCAAAGGCCCCGCTGCGGCGCTTAAACTCGTCTATGCCCAACTCCTCGACCCCTAGCCGCACCATCTCGGCCACGCCCACGGCACAGAAGCACGAGTCAGCGCCGCCGCTGAGGCTCAGCACAAAGCCCCGGCTGCGGGCCTTGCGCAGGTAGTCAAACAAGCCCAGGCTCATGGCCTGGTTGAGCTCGCGGTACTCGTCGGGCTCGGGCAGCGGCTCGATGGTTTCGGCCGGGGCCAGGGCCTCGCTGAAGTCCACGTCGGCCCACTCCAGGTCCACTTCCTTGAAGCTCAGCAGCTGGTTGCGCTTGAGCAAGTGGCCATTGCGGGCAATGAGAATCTCGCCGTCGTAGATGGTGCGCCCGGCCTCGTTGCCCAGCAAATTGGCGTAGAGGTAGGTGCAATTAAACTTGCGCGACCCGTTGAGCACCAACTTGTAGCGCACGTCGGTTTTGCTCATCGCAAAGTGGCTGGCCGAGGGGTTAATAATCAAATCGACCTTGCCCATGAGCCGGCAGGCGGGCCGCACGTCGTCGGGCCGCCAGGCATCCTCGCAAATCTCAAACCCAAACCGCACACCCTTATGCTCAAACGTAAGGTCGCCGAGCGGCCAGCTTTCACCTTCATGCTCCACGGTCGTGGTTTCGCCTGCCACCCACGGCACGAAAAAGCGCGTTTCGTAGTGCACCCCGTCATTGGCCAGAAACTGCTTGGCCGCGAAGCCCAGAATCTGGCCGTCGCGCAGCACGGCGGCCGTGTTGTAGGTACGGTGGGCTAGCCGCACCGGCAAACCCACGACCACGCCAATCCCGTCCGTTAGCGGCCGAATCTGCTGCAAATGCGCCAGCGCCGCTGCCGGCAGCCAGTCGCTCAGAAATAGGTCTTCGCAGTTGTAGCCCGTTAGGCACAGCTCGGGTAGGCACAGCAACTCCACGCCCTCGGCCTTGGCCTGGGTAATGGCGGCGCTGATATTCTGAATGTTATGAGCCCAATCGAAGGGAATCTGGTTGAGGGCGGCTCCGGCAATGCGCATAGTGGGCGTTGATTGTTTATGAACTCTACGAACAATAACAAGAGACCGTCATGCTGAGCCTGCCGAATCATCTTGCTCGCAGCGTTGAGACTGCTACCCTAGCGGCGTGAGCGAGATGATTCGGCAAGCTTAGCACGATGGTTTTTTATGGTTTAAGTCGTACCTCATACCCCGAGCGCCGTCAGCGCCCGCTCGGCGGCCAGCTGCTCGGCTTGCTTTTTATTGAGGCCCATGCCGGTGGCAATTACTTCGTTGCTTAGTAGTACAGTGGCCGTAAATTCCATGACGCCGCCCGGTCGGGGCTCACCGCTGAGCTCGTAGCGCACATCCTTGCCATTGCGCTGGGCCCATTCGATGAGCTTACTCTTGTAATTAGAAGTAGTGGTAGTCAGCTTGTTGACATCTACAAACGGCTTAATCAAGCCTTTGAGCACAAACTTGCGGGCAGCTTTGTAGCCCAGGTCGAGGTACACGGCGCCCACCAGGGCCTCCAGGGCATTGCCGTTCACCGAGCGCGAGCGGGCCACGCGGTTTTGGGTCGCGTCGAGCTGCACCAGCTTGTCGAGGCCCATCTTCAAGGCGATGGCGTTCAGGCTTTCGCGGTTCACGATGCGCGAGCGCGTTTCGGTCAGGAAACCTTCCTGCTCGTAGGGGTATTTTTTGAACAGGTACTCGGCTACCACCGTGCCCAGCACGGCATCGCCCAAAAATTCGAGGCGCTCGTTGCTCTGGTGCCGGCCCGCGCCGGGTTCTTGCTTCACCACCGACGAGTGCGTGAAGGCGAGCTTATACAGGCGCGCATTTTGCGGGTCCTGCCCAATAACGGTGGCCACGGCCTGCCGAAACTGCTTGTCGCTGCCCAGCAGCCGCCGAAACAAGCCAAAAAGAGGTATCGCCATGACCGCAGATTAAACGGATTTAACGGATTGTGCGGATACGCCCGCCGGCGGCGGGCTGGCTAGGCCGGCTACCTTGGCTACCCTAGCTGGGTTGGCGCTTTGGCTGGGTAGATTAAGGGGCGTTATTAGTGTTATAAACATGGACTAGGATAAAAGTATGTTTTGCTTAGTAAGTGATTGGTAGAAAAGCAATTTTGCTGGCTAGCCCGAAAGCCAGCCAGCAAAATCAATAAATGTGGCAAAGAGGTAGCGCGGTAAAATCAGCCTGCGAAATAGCTGCGTCCTTCGCCCGTTAAACCAGTCAAGGCCAGGCACAACGCGCAAAAGCCAGCCACCGCCGGTGGCGTATCCGCGCAATCCGTTAAATCCGTTTAATCTGCGGTCAGTTTGCGAAACAGGACGCTGGTGTTGTGGCCACCGAAGCCAAAGGTGTTGCTGAGCGCCACATTCACTTCGCGGTGCTGCGCCACATTGGGCGTAAAATTCAGGTTTTGATTGATTTCCGGGTCGGGCGTGTGCAGGTTGATGGTGGGCGGCACGATGCCGTGCTTAATAGCCAGGATGCTGGCCACTGCCTCAATGCCACCCGCGCCCCCTAGCAGGTGCCCGGTCATGCTCTTAGTCGAAGAGATGTTGAGCTTGGGCGCGTGCTCGCCAAATACAGTCTCAATAGCCTTAATTTCAGCCCCGTCGCCGAGTGGCGTGCTGGTGCCGTGGGTGTTGATATAATCAACATCTTCGGGCTGAATACCGGCGTCGCGCAGCGCGTTGCGCATCACCAGCACCACGCCCGAGCCGCTAGGGTCGGGGGCCGTGATGTGGTAAGCATCCGACGACATGCCGCCGCCGATAATCTCGCAGTAGATTTTGGCGCCGCGCGCCTTGGCGTGTTCGTACTCCTCAAGCACCAGCGCGCCGGCGCCTTCGCCCAGCACGAAGCCGTCGCGCTCCTTATCGTAGGGGCGCGAGGCCGAAGCCGGGTCGTCGTTGCGCTCGCTCATGGCCTTGAGGGCGTTGAAACCACCCACGCCCGACTCGGTAATGGCCGCCTCGGAGCCACCCGTCACAATAACGTCGGCCAAGCCCAGGCGAATGTTGTTGAAGGCCGCAATCAGCGCATCATTCGACGAGGCGCAGGCCGAGGTCGTGACGAAGTTGGGCCCGCGAAAGCCATTCTTGATGGAAATATTGCCCGACGAAGAATCGGCAATCATGCGCGGAATGAAAAACGGCGAATACCGGGGTGTACCGTCGCCGCGCTCAAACTGAAAGCACTCCTCTTGCAGCGAGCGCAGCCCGCCGATGCCCGAGCCCCAGATAACGCCCACGCGGTCCTTGTCCACGCCATCGAGCAGGCCCGCGTCGGCGATGGCTTCGTCGGAAGCGATGACGGCAAACTGCGTAAACATGTCCATTTTGGGACCTTGCTTGCGCTCAAAATAATCGTTGGGGTTGTAGTTCTTTACCTCGCAGGCAAAGCGGGTTTTGAACTTGGTAGCGTCGAAGCGCGTGATGGGCGCGGCTCCGCTAACTCCATTTACGAGCCCATCCCAGTAAGTGGCGGCGGTACTCCCCAGGGGGGTGATGGCCCCGATACCGGTTACAACAACGCGGCGGATTGACGACATAAAATCGCAGATTTAACGGATTTAACGGATTTCGCGGCTGGGCCCACCAGTGGCGGGCTAGGCTAGCGGCGGCGCAGCTTCAAACTGCAAAACCGGCCGGCAGGACGCCGGCCGGTTTCAAAGGGAAATTGTGGCTAGGGCAGGTAAACGAACCACGAATGTCGCAACCAATTGGCTGTTAAGCAGTCAGCCTGCAAAGCAGGCGTATCCACGAAATCCGTTAAATCCGTTAAATCTGCGGTCTATTTGGCGTGCTCTTCGAGGTAGCTTACAGCCTGGCCCACGGTCTGGATGTTCTCAGCCTGGTCATCGGGGATGCTGACGTTGAATTCCTTTTCGAATTCCATAATCAGCTCCACGGTGTCAAGCGAATCGGCACCCAGGTCGTTGGTGAAGCTGGCTTCCGGCGTTACTTCCGAGGCTTCAACACCCAGCTTGTCGATAATGATGGCTTTTACTTTTTCGGCGATTTCAGACATTGCAGTCGTGGTTAAGGGGAAACTTGCCTGCAAAGTAACGCACCTTTTCGCAACTAGCCCGCGAAACCCTTCTTTAAGGCACGTGTAATATTTTGGCTTACCCCTAAAAAGAGGCTGCGTGCGGCCCGCCGAAAGGTGTAGCTTTGCAGTTCGCTCCTCAGCTATGAAAACCTTAACCCTGGAGGCGGATTACGACTGCGACTTTGCCCTGTTTGGCCTCGTGTCCAGCACCCGTGACTATACCCTGGCCTGGAGCCTCAACCGGAGCCTGCGCACGCGCCTGGTGCGCCAGCCCGATTTTGTGCTGAATCTGATTCAGCAAGGGGCACTGGCATTCAGCTACTACCAATATGTCACGGAGGTGCTTAGCCTGCGCTTGCTGCGCAACCGGGCGGCCCTGCCTTCGGCCCTAGCCAAGCCGTTTCTGGCCCCCGACATTCGGGAGTATGACTATCTGCTGCAAGTGCAGGGGGGCGCCGACGAGTGGGCGGGCACCGAATTGCTCGACCGCCTCACGGCTTCGCCACTGGTGCAGTATGCCAGCGAGTTTGACCCCAACGAATTAAAATACAAAGAAAACCTGATTTTTTAACCACCTTGCGCGGCGGCCGAAGGAGGTCCTGGCTACGGCCGCCGCGCACTTTCACCCCTAGCGGCGCGCTCGTGAGCCAACTTCTTCCGCGCGCCGCACTAGCTCAATTCGTATGCAACCGTCCCCCGTTTCCTTCAACAAAACCAAGATTGTGGCCACCGTGGGCCCCGCTTCCAACACTTACGAGCGCCTGGGTATGCTCGTCCGCGAGGGTGTGGATGTGTTTCGCCTCAACTTCTCGCACGGGTCGTACGAGGACCACCTATCGGTGATTAACACAGTGCGCCGCCTCAACAAGGATATGCGCACCAACGTGGGCTTGCTGCAGGATTTGCAGGGACCGAAAATCCGCCTGGGTGAGGTAGAAGATGGTGGCGTGGAAATTAAGCGCGGTGATAAAATCAAGCTGGTTTGTGGCGAGAAGGAAATCAGCACGGCCACGCGCCTGAGCACGATTTACCTGGGGCTAGCCCGCGACGTAAAACCCGGCGACCAGATTCTCATCGACGATGGCAAAATTGAGCTGAAGGTGCTGGCTACCGACCGCGACAAGGAAGTGGACGTGGAAGTTATCTACGGTGGCCTCGTGAAGCCTCGCAAAGGCATTAACCTGCCCGACTCGGAGGTTTCGGCCCCGAGCATGACCGAGAAGGACATCGAAGACCTGAAATTTGGTTTGGAGCACAACGTGGACTGGATTGCCCTGAGCTTTGCCCGCAAGGCCGAAGACATTCGCTTCATCAAAAACCTGATTGCCGAAGCAGGTAAAACCACCCGCGTGGTGGCCAAGATTGAAACGCCCGACGGCCTGCGCAATATCGATGAAATCATCGCCCTCACCGATGCGGTGATGGTGGCCCGCGGCGACCTCGGCGTGGAGGTGAAGATGGAGGAGGTGCCAATGGCCCAGAAGATGATTATCGAGAAGTGCAACAAGGCCGGTAAGCCTGTTATCGTGGCCACCCAGATGATGGAGAGCATGATAACGGCCCCGCGCCCCACCCGCGCCGAAACCAGCGACGTGGCCAACGCCGTGCTCGACGGCGCCGACGCCGTAATGCTCTCGGCCGAAACCGCCGTGGGGCAGTACCCGGCCGAGGTTATCCGCTCGATGGTCGCGACCATTCTGAGCGTAGAAAGCCGTAGCCCCAAGCTGTTTTACAAGTGGTGGCCCGTTGATGCTACTGCCCCCACGTTTGTGGAAGATAGCATTTTGTCGGCTTCGTGCCACTTGGCCAAGAACACTTCGGCGCGCGTGCTCACGGGCCTTACCGGCAAGGGTTACACGGCCTTCCAGCTAGCCAAATACCGCCCTAAAGCCGATATTTTCATCTTTACCGACAACCGCCCGCTGCTCACCGTGCTGAGCCTCGTGTGGGGCGTGCGCAGCTTCTACTACGACCGCTTCAACAGCACCGATAGCACTATCGCGGACATTAAAAACATCTTGATGACCACCGGTAACCTCACCCAGGGCAACGTCTTCATCACGACGGGCACCATGCCCATCAGCGAGCGCGGCCGGGCCAACATGGTGAAAGTAAGCGTCGCCTAACCAGACCGCAGATTTAACGGATTGCGCAGATACGCCCGCCTATGGTGGGCTGGCTAAGCCAGCGCTAGCCTAGCGAGTGACCGATAAAAAGGGCCGCCTCATAAAGAATGAAGCGGCCCTTTTTATGTGTTTGAAGCACGCACTACGTAGTTGCAACACGTAATGCCAAATAGCCTAACGCGCAGCGTAGAGGGGCGTCAGCCTGGCCAGCCCGCGCAGCGGGCGTATCTGCGCAATCCGTTAAATCCGTTAAATCTGCGGTCTAGGTACGCAAAAAGCCTCACTAGGGCTAGCGAGGCTTTTTGGTGATGAGCGCGGGACCGAACGGTGGGGCGGCAGAGTTCGGCCCCGCTAAACTCGTCTCGCGCTAAAGCGCGTTAACGAGTTTTGTCAGCTTGCTTTTGTTGTTAGCAGCTTTATTTTTGTGGATGATGTTCTTCTTGGCCAAGCGGTCCAACATCGACGTTACCTTCTTCAGCAGCTCCTGAGCGGCCGATTTGTCGGTGGTGTCGCGCAGCTTCTTGATAGCCGTACGAGTAGACTTGTGCTGGTAGCGGTTTAGTACGCGCTTCGCTTCGTTGCTGCGGATGCGCTTAATAGCCGACTTATGGTTTGCCATGACAAAAAAGAAAAATCTATAGAAGACAGCCGGACGGCTGCGGTTTTCGCGTTTGGGAGGGCAAAGGTAGGAAATAAAACCAAGATTTCCGAGCCTTTCAACGAATAAAATTATTGCCCCGCCAAGCCTACTACTAGGCTCAGCCGACGCCGGGCAAGCATCTTTGTGCCACCCTAGCGAGCTAGCGGCCACTCAGCAAAAGTAGCTGGCGCAGCTTCTGTTACCTAGCCAGCCAACGCTGTGGGCTGGTATTGATGCCAAATTTATGCCGCTTCTTACCTCTTCGGCCTACCGCCCGGCCGCGCTGCTAGCTAATGGGCACTTGCAAACCATTGCCGCCAGCACCCTGCGCCGCGTGCCGGAGGTGCGCTACCAGCGCGAGCGGCTGGAGCTGCCCGACGGTGATTTTCTGGACCTCGACTGGTCGTTGGCTGGCCGTGCGCCGGCGCCGCGGCTCGGCATTATTTCGCACGGGCTGGAGGGCGACAGCAGCCGGCCCTACGTGCGGGGCATGGCGCGGGCGCTCAACCAAGCGGGCTTCGATGCGCTGGCCTGGAACTACCGCGGCTGCGGCGGCGAAACCAACCGCCTGCTACGCGCCTACCACCTCGGCGATACCGACGACCTGGCAACGGTAGTGGCACACGCGGCGCAGACGAAACAATACCCGAAAATTTTCCTGACTGGCTTCTCGGCCGGCGGCAACGTGACGCTGAAATACCTAGGCGAGAACGCCGCTAGGGTGCCTGTGCAGGTGCAGCGCGCCGCCGTGTTCTCGGTGCCCACCGACCTCAAGGCCAGCTCGGTGCACATTGGGCGCTGGCAAAATCAGATTTACCTGCGGCGCTTTATGACCTCGCTGAAGGAAAAAATGCGGGTCAAAGATGCCCACCTGCCCGGCCAGCTCGACCTAACGGAACTCAATCAACTGCGTGATTTTCCGCAGTTTGATGAGCGCTATACAGCGCCGCTGCACGGCTTTGCCTCGGCCGATGATTACTACGAGCAGTCGGCTTCGGGGCGCTACCTGGGCGGAATTCGGCTGCCGACCTTGCTGGTTAATGCGCTGAACGACCCATTTTTACCCGCTAGCTGCTTCCCGCGCGAAGCCGCAGCGGCCAGCCCATTTTTTTTTCTCGAAACGCCGACCGGGGGTGGACACGTGGGGTTCAACGAAGGTGGCCCGGCGGGCACTTACTACTCGGAGAAAAGGGCTGTCGATTTTTTTACGCGCGCGGTGCCGGGGTAGGTTTTTGGAGATTCAACCAGAAGTAGGCAGACGCCAGCTCGTCGAAAGTGTCGGTTAGAATCCGCGTGGCAGAATGACGCCGCGGCTGCTCGAGCCGCCGCCGGCACGCTGCCTGCAAGGTTTGGCGGTTATATCCTCCGTATCAGTCGGCAAAAAGCCAGCCGTTGGTAGGGTCGTAGGAAATGGCGATTCCTGCTTGGTCGGCAAGCGGCGCTAGCTTCATAGCTCAGAAAAAGAGGAGGTAAGCCAAAACAACAGCGCCCATCTGCAGAGGCAGATGGGCGCTGTTGTTTTAAGCCTGGGCGGGCTAGGCCGTTTGCGGCGGCGAGGTAGCCTCGATAGCCGAGAACGTTTCGATAATCTTATAGGTGTGCGAAGCGCCTTGGGGTACGAGGTACGAAACCCCGGGCTCCAGGGTAGTCACCTTGCCTTCGAGGTGCAGTTCGGCGCGGCCTTTTAGCACGTAGCCCACGGTTTCGTAGGGGCGGTTGCTGAGGGGCTTGGGCTCGGCGGGCTCCTCATTTTCCCAGAGGCGCAGGGCTACGTGTTGGCCAGCGGCCAGGTGCTTGGCGCCATCGGCCTCGGGCGTAGCTGAGGCGGCGTTGATATTCGAAACAGACATGGTGAAAAGGAGTAAAGGTGCGCCCCTATGCGGGACGCAGAAAAAGGAAGAGATTCTGGCGATGACACGAGTAAGCTCACTGCCTGCGCAGCTAACGGCTAGGCCCGCCGGGCGGTTGTGAGCTAGCCCGCCAAAAACCTTCGGGCCCGCCGGCTAGTTAAGAAACCTGTGCTGCCGCCAGGGTACTTCCCTGCCGGCCGTTTTCCGCCCCTAGCCCATGATACTGCCGTGTCCACCGCCGCCTTCGAAACGTTTGCTGAGCAATTGGCACGGGCGCACGCGGCCGTGCCTTCGTCGCTGCCCGGGCCCGCCTTTTGCGCGCTAGCCGAGCAGGTGCTGGACGTGCTCTTTCCGGAGCGCGCTGCCCGGCCCCTGGCTGGCCCCGATGCCGTAGCCGCCACCCTCTACCAGCTGCAAGCCGATTTGGCGGCCCTGCTAGCCCAGGTGCCGACCCTAGCCGTAGCCCCGGCCGCGTTGGCCACTGACTTGTTTGCGGGCCTGCCGGCGCTGCGCGCCGCGCTGCTGCTCGACGCCGAAGCCACCCTAGCCGCCGACCCCGCCGCCCAGGACCTGGGCGAGATTTTGAGCACCTACCCTGGGTTTTACGCCACGGCGCTGCACCGGCTGGCCCATGCGCTGCACCAGCGCGGGGTGCCGCGCCTGCCGCGTTTGCTGAGCGAGTATGCCCACCAGCGCACGGGCATTGATATTCACCCCGGCGCCCGTATCGGCCCGGCGTTTTGCATCGACCACGGCACGGGTATTGTGATTGGCGAAACGGCCGATATTGGGGCGCATGTGCAAATATATCAAGGCGTTACGCTAGGGGCGCTGAGCGTAGCCAAGACCTTGCAGGGCCTCAAGCGCCACCCCACTATTGAGGACCACGTGGTGATTTATGCCAACGCCACCATCCTGGGCGGCAGCACCGTAGTTGGCACGCGCAGCATAGTGGGCGGCAACGTGTGGCTGACGGAGAGCGTGCCCTCGCACTCGCGGGTGTACCACCGGGCGCAGCTGCACATGGCGCGGCAGGATGACCCGGCCGGCGAGCTCATGTTTTCAATTTAATGCCTATCAGCGCTGGGTCGAAAGCAGCCCCTAGCCAGTCGTTTTTCAGCAAAAAAAACTTAGTGGCCGCAGGCAGTTTCAGGCCCAGCCAACCTTTCTAACTCAACCGATTCCCTAAAATTCCACCCCATGAAAGCTAACTCCGTCCTCGACGCTATCGGCCACACGCCGCTGGTCAAACTCAACCGCCTGTTCGCCGCCGAGCGCCCCGATGTGGAGGTGTGGGTGAAGCTGGAGCGCCAAAACCCCGGCGGCTCCATCAAGGACCGCATTGCGCTGAGCATGATTGAGCAGGCCGAAAAAGACGGTATTCTCACCAAAGACAGCTTGATTGTGGAGCCCACCTCGGGCAACACGGGCGTGGGGCTAGCCCTGGTAGCGGCCGTGAAGGGCTACAAAATTACGCTCGTGATGCCCGAGAGCATGAGCATCGAGCGCCGCCGCCTCATGTCGGCCTACGGGGCCAACCTGGAGCTGACGCCCCGCGAGGGTGGCATGAAAGCCGCCATCGCCAAAGCCCAGGAAATTGTGGACAGCACGCCCGGCGCCTGGATGCCCATGCAGTTTGCCAACCCCGCCAACATTGCGGTGCACGTAGCCACCACGGCCCAGGAAATTCTGGCCGATGCACCAGAAGGCGGCTTCGATTTTCATATCACGGGCGTGGGTACGGGCGGCCACCTCACGGGCGTGACGCAGGTGCTGAAGCCCAAGTTTCCGCACATGAAAACCTTCGCCGTGGAGCCCGAGCTGTCGCCCGTTATCAGCGGCGGTGCGCCGGGGCCGCACCCCATTCAGGGCATCGGTGCGGGCTTCGTGCCGGAAAACCTGCACCGCGACCTGCTCGACGGCACTATTCAGGTGAGCCGCGACGAGGCCTTTGAGATGACGCGCCGCATGGCCCGCGAGGAAGGTATTTTGTGCGGTATCTCGTCGGGGGCTTCCCTGGCGGCCGTGGCCAAAAAGCTGGCCGAGGTGCCGCAGGGCGGCAAGGTGCTCACCTTCTGCTACGACACCGGCGAGCGCTACCTGTCGGTAGAAGGGCTGTACGTATAAGCGCCAGTAAGCTAGCCTAGTAAACGTCAGGAGCGCCGTATCCCGCTAGTTGGGGTGCGGCGCTCTTGGCGTTTGCTGCGTATTTGAGGGTATGGAAAAAACTGAATCTTCGGCCGACCGATTTTGGCGCTGGGCGTTGCCCGTGGCAGTGCTAGCGTGCCTATACGTCAATTATTTATACAACGCTAATCCGCCCGAGGGCGCGCTCAGCAACGGCGCCATGTCGGCCCGTCATCCCACGCTGCTCACGCCGGCGGGCTACGCGTTCAGCATCTGGGGCGTCATTTTTCTGGGGTTGGTGGTGTACACCGGGTGGCAGTGGCTGCCTGCGCAACGCGGCGCGCGCTTGCCGCTAGCCCTCAACTCCTTGCTGACGCGGGCCGTGGTGATGACCACAGCCTGGACCCTGGTTTTCAGCTACGAGATGATTGGCTCTAGCCTCACCGTAATGCTCCTGCTCCTGCTGCTACTGTCCCAGGCCTACGGCCGGGCCCGGCAATTGGTGCTCTTGCGGGCGGCGCCCGGCTGGCCAGTGTGGTTTTTGAGTTTCTACCTGGGCTGGATTATCCTGGCTACGGTGCTCAACTTCATCTTCGGTCTGCGCGATGGGTTTGGCCTGAGTTGGTCGGCCGAGGCTAGCCTAGTGGGCTGCTACGCGTTGGTGCTCGTGGCGGTAGGGCTGGGGCTAGCCCTGGCCTGGCGCCACCTCGATGTGCGCCTGCCGCTGCCCATCGCCTGGGGCCTCATTGGCACCTGGCTAGCCCAGCGCGCCTCCCAGCCGGGGCTAGCCACCGCTGCGCTGGGGGCCGCCTCGCTGCTGCTACTGGGAGCCGCGGTGGTGGGCTGGCGGCGCAGCCAGCAAGTGCTGGCGGCTGGCTAGGGGCGGGGCAGAGCCCTGGCCTGTACTTTTGCCCCAGCCCACGGGGGGCGTTTTTTCTCTTTTAATCCTTGTTTCGATGCGCCAGAATTTTGTTGCCGGCAACTGGAAAATGAATCTCACCCTGCCCGAAGCGCAGGCCCTGACGTCGGAAATTGTGCAGATGCTGCACGACGAGCTCACCGGGCCCCGGCCGCAGGTGGTTATGTGCCCACCATTTCCGTTGCTTATGGGTGTGCACCGGCTGCTGGGCGACGGCGGCAACCCCGCCCTGGGTGCCCAAAACTTTCACCAGAAAGAAAGCGGCGCCTACACCGGCGAGGTGTCGGCCAAGCAGCTGCAATCGGTGGGTTGCGAGTACGTGATACTCGGCCACTCCGAGCGCCGCCAGCACTTCCGCGAAGACGATGCCCTGCTGGCCGACAAGCTCAATACGGCCCTGGCCGCCGGCCTGAAGCCAATTTTTTGCGTGGGCGAAACCCTTGAAACCCGCGAAGCCAACGAAACTTTCGACTTCATTGGCCAGCAACTGGCCGCGGGGGTGTTTCACCTCAGCCAGGAAGACTTCGCCAAAGTGGTGATTGCCTACGAGCC
>Ga0308158_10001836_pt1 | contig 21287 bp, 18 predicted proteins | sample PhyBR2_FD_201038 | JGI IMG/M metagenome (GOLD analysis project Ga0308158, IMG submission 201038) | Phyllosphere microbial communities from UC Gill Tract Community Farm, Albany, California, United States - DLSLB.R2 | ecosystem: Host-associated > Plants > Phyllosphere > Unclassified | place: USA...
AGACCCACAGCGCCGATGGTACTGCACCCGGGAGGGTGTGGGAGAGTAGGTCACCGCCGGAACAACTATTAATGGTCGAGGCCCCAACCACACGGTTGGGGCCTCCCACATTTAACCCGAAAAACCGAAGGAGCTGCCAGCGGCGTCCGGCGGGCGGAGTTCATGCCGGCGGCCGGGTTACAGCGGGCAGCGGCTGCCGCAGGGCTGTCCCGTTGTGAAGATGGCCACGATACCCGGTCCCAGGGCCCGCACTGTCCGGGGGGATTTGGTGGCTCCACTAGAATTGATGAAGATGTACGGACTTCGAAGCGCTTGATTTCGGGTTGCGTAGGAAACGAAACGAGCGGCTGCAGTTGCGCCAGTGGTCGGCTCACAACAGGAGGAATCCACATGGCCGAGCATAACGGTGGCAACCGAGGCAACGACCGGGGCGCGTTCCGCGGCAACAACAACTCCGGCGGTGAGCCCCGCGGATTCCGGTCCCGGTCCGACCGCGATGGCAACAACTTCTCCCGCGGCGGCTTTGCCGGCGGTGGCGAGCGGAAGCCGTTCGGTGATCGTGACCGTAAGCCGTTTGGTGACCGCCCCCGTCGCGATGGCGAAGGTGACCGTCGCGGTTTTGGCGGCGGTGCCGGCGGTGGCGAGCGGAAGCCGTTCGGTGACCGTGACCGCAAGCCCTTTGGAGACCGTCCGCGCCGCGATGGCGAGGGCGACCGTCGCCAGTTCAACGACCGTGACCGTAAGCCGTTTGGTGACCGTCCCCGTCGCGATGGCGAGGGTGACCGTCGCGGTTTTGGCGGCGGTGCCGGCGGTGGCGAGCGGAAGCCGTTCGGTGACCGTGACCGCAAGCCCTTTGGTGACCGCCCCCGCCGCGATGGCGAGGGTGACCGTCGCGGTTTTGACAGCGGTGCCGGCGGTGGCGAGCGGAAGCCGTTCGGTGACCGCGACCGTAAGCCGTTTGGCGACCGCCCCCGCCGCGATGGCGAGGGTGATCGCCGTGGTTTTGCTGGCGGTGATCGTGACCGTAAACCGTTTGGTGACCGTCCGCGCCGCGATGGCGAGGGTGATCGCCGTGGTTTTGGCGGCGGTGACCGTGACCGTAAGCCGTTTGGTGACCGTCCCCGTCGCGATGGCGAGGGTGATCGCCGTGGTTTTGGCGGCGGTGACCGTGACCGTAAGCCGTTTGGCGACCGTCCGCGCCGCGACGGCGAAGGCGACCGCCGTGGTTTTGGTGGCGGCGATAACCGCAAGCCGTTCGGAGACCGGCAGGACCGGGCTCCCCGCAGCTTCGACCGCGGTGACTCCCGCGCCGAGTCCGGCCGTGGAGCCGGCCCCCGCAGCTTTGGCCGCGATCTCCAGGAAGACCGTCCTGTCCGCGTCCCCAACGCCGCTGACCTCCGCAGCGCCAACCGCCCGGACCGGGAACGCTCACCCGAAATCGATGAAGACGTCACGGGTAAAGAACTGGACCGCGCCACCCAGCACCAGATCAAGACCCTCGAAGCCAAGAGCTCGGAATGGGTGGCCCGCCACCTGGTGATGGCCGGCCGCCTCATCGATGACGAGCCGGAGCTTGCCTTCCAGCACGCCCTGGCAGCCAGCCGCCGCGGCGGCCGGCTCGCCGCTGTCCGGGAAGCCGTTGGCCTGACAGCCTACGCCGCCGGGCACTACGGTGAGGCGCTCCGCGAGTTCCGCACCTTCCGCCGTATCAGTGGTTCCAACGTCCACCTCCCCATCATGGCGGACTGCGAGCGTGGCCTGGGACGCCCCGACCGTGCCCTGGATGTGGCGCGCTCTGAGGAAGCCCAGGACCTGGATGCCCCCGGCAAGGTGGAACTGGCAATCGTCGCCGCCGGTGCGCGCACCGACCTGGGCCAGCTTGACGCGGCAGTAGCCGAACTTGAAATCCCGCAGCTGGACTTGAACCGCGCGTTCTCCTACAGCCCGCGCCTCTTCCGCGCCTACGCCGATGCGCTGGCTGCAGTGGGGCGCGAAGACGAGTCGCAGAAGTGGAGCCGGCAGGCCGTCGTGGCAGAAAATGCCCTGGGCTTGGGCGCTGACGAAGAACCCGAAATCATCGACCTCGGCTGGGACGAGGAAGAGGAAGCCCGGGAAGAGGCAGAACGCCGGCGGATGCTGGACCGCGCCTCCAAGGGCACTGGGCCCGAAACGCCCGCAGCAGGTTCCACGGAGGCAGCTGCCGGGAGCGCCCGCGCAGCCGAGGCGAAGTCCTCACAGGACAGCAGCATCGACGACCAGGATGCCGACTACTTCGTTTCCGACGATGCAGAATCGGACCAGGACTCGGTGGAACACGACGAGCTCCACTCCGTGCCCGCGGACGACGCCGGTGCAGACGACGCCGGTGCTGACGATGCCAGCGCAGACGACACCGCTGCCCAGGACAACGCAGGCATTGAGCACGACGAAGACCGCCGGGAAGACTGAACACAGATGAGCGATGTTTCCCTGGTTTCCCGCTTCGACGCACTCCTCGCCGACCTGGACGGCGTGGTCTACGCCGGGCCCCACGCCATTCCCGGAGCTGTTGAGTCGCTGAAGCAGCTTTCCGGGCTGGGCATTGGCCTGGGCTATGTCACCAACAACGCCTCCCGGTCACCGGCGGAAGTTGCCGCGCATCTCCGTGAGCTGGGTGCACCGGCTGAGGACAACCAGGTGGTCAGTTCATCCCAGGCGGCGGCCGAGCTGCTCGCCGCGATGCTGGCTCCGGGATCAAGGATCCTCATCACCGGCAGTCCGGCCCTGGCCCGCGAAATTGAGCTGGCGGGCCTGGTGCCGGTGGCCGGCCAGGATGAGGACCCGGTCGCCGTGGTCCAGGGTTTTAGCCCCGCCATTGGCTGGAAGGACCTGGCGGAAGCCACCTATGTGGTGAACGCCGGTGCCCTCTGGGTGGCCACCAACACGGACATGTCCATTCCCCAGGCGCGCGGCATCGCTCCTGGAAACGGCACCCTGGTGGCGGCGGTCGCTGCGGCCACCGGGCAGCAGCCGAAAGTCGCGGGTAAGCCGGAAGCGCCGCTTTTCCATTCGGCCGCCAAGCGGCTTGGCGCCGGGCGCCCCCTGGTGGTGGGCGACCGGCTGGACACGGACATCCTGGGCGGCAACAACGCCGGCTTCGCCACCGTGGTCGTGCTGACCGGCGTCGACACGCGCGAGACCATCCTGGCGGCCCGCGCCGCGGAACGTCCCGCGTACATCATCGAAAACCTTACGGACCTGCACCGGCCATACCCGGAGATAACGCACGACGACGGCACTTACACGTGCGGGCAGTCGACGGCGCGCGTGGCCAACGGAGCAGTGGGCATCATTGGCAGCCAGGACGACCTCAACTCGTGGCGCGCGGCGTGTGCCGCCTGGTGGGCCGGGACGCCTGACGCGTCAACCCCGCAGGCGCCCAAGCTGGTGTGGCTGGATCACTAGACTGGTTCTATGACCGAGCTGACCGAACCGGACCATCCGACAGACCAGCCGGCCCCGGAGTGGCCCCAGGCCCCCGGGCAGGACATCAGGGATCCCCAGGTGGCACAGGCCACCGCCAGGCTTCTCGACCTGCCCGGCCTTCCGGCAGCGGAGCACGAAGCCGTTTACAACGTGCTGCACGATGAACTGCTGGCCGCCCTCAACAGCGAACCCGCAGACAGCGGTCCCACAGGCAGCGAAAAGACCGGCGGGGCCGCCTGATGCCGGTACGCCTCGACCAGGCATTGGTGGCCCGCGGACTGGCCAGGTCCCGGACGCACGCAGCCTCGCTGATTGCCGAGGGAAAGGTCCGTTCCGGCGGCCAGGTCCTTGCCAAGGCCTCCCTGCAGGTTGACGACAGCCGGGACCTGGCCGTCGAACATGATGACCAGGACACCTACGCCAGCCGTGCCGGGCACAAGCTGGCCGGCGCCCTGGACGCATTCCCGGACGTTTCGGCCCAAGGCAAAAGGTGCCTCGACGCCGGTGCCTCCACCGGCGGCTTCACGGACGTCCTGCTGAGGCGCGGGGCCGCACACGTGGTGGCGGTCGACGTCGGGCACGGCCAGCTGGTGCCGCACCTCCGGGACGACCCCCGCGTGGAGGTCCACGAGGGCATGAACGTCCGGCACATGGCGCCCGCGGACATCGGCGGGCCGGCCGCCCTGACCGTCGCCGACCTGTCCTTCATCTCCCTCACCCTCGTGGTGCAGCCACTGGCTGACTGCACGGAGCCCGGCGGCGACCTGGTGCTGATGGTCAAGCCGCAGTTCGAGATCGGCAAGGACCGCCTGGGCCGCACCGGCGTGGTGACGTCGGAGCGCGAGCGGCGGATGGCCGTGGAAAAGGTGGCCAGGGCAGCGCTCGACGCCGGCCTGGACCTGTGCGGCCTTGCGGCCAGTCCGCTGCCCGGACAGGACGGAAACGTCGAATACTTCCTGTGGATAAAACGCAGGATCACCCAAGACTTGCCTAAGATCGAAGAGCGTGAGGCAGCAGCTGCTGCTTTGCTCGGACAAATCTGGCCGAACCACTAGAGAGCGGAACCTGATGAGCAGGCGTGTACTGGTCCTTGCCCACACCGGCCGCGAGGAGTCACTGAAAGCCGCCTGGGAGGCCTGCGCCCTGCTGCATGCTTCAGGCATGGTCCCCGTGATGCAGGAGTCCGAACTGGGCGACATGGAACGGTTCTTCGGGCACCTGGCCCAGCCGGTGGAGGTGCTCCACGACCACGTCCAGCTGCCCGATGTGGAACTGGTCATGGTCCTTGGCGGCGATGGAACCATCCTCCGGGCCGCTGAGCTGGTCCGCGAGGTGGACGTGCCGCTGCTGGGCGTGAACCTGGGCCATGTGGGCTTCCTGGCTGAAAGCGAGCGGGCGGACCTTGCCCAGACCGTGGAGTGGATTGCCAGCCGCGAGTACACCGTTGAAGAGCGGATGACCATCGATGTCCAGGTCTGGGTCCGCGGCCAGAAGATTTGGCACACCTGGGCTTTAAACGAGGCCGCCATCGAGAAAGCCAACAGGGAACGGATGCTCGAGGTGGTGACCGAGGTGGACGAGCGACCGCTGACGTCCTTCGGCTCCGACGGCATTGTGCTGGCCACCCCCACGGGCTCCACGGCCTACGCGTTCTCCGCCGGTGGTCCCGTGGTGTGGCCGGAGGTGGAGGCGCTGGTGATCGTGCCCATCAGTGCACATGCGCTCTTCGCCAAGCCCCTGGTCGTATCGCCCCGGTCCAGGCTCGCTGTTGAGGTGCTGGGACGCACCGACGCCCAGGGTGTCCTGTGGTGCGATGGCCGGCGCTCGGTGGACCTGCCGCCGGGCGCCCGCGTGGAAGTGACCAAATCGGCCACCCCGGTCCGGCTGGCCCGCACCCACCAGACCCCCTTCTCGGCCCGCCTGGTCCGCAAGTTCGAGCTGCCCATCCACGGCTGGCGCGGTCCGGTGCCCAAGTCCGATGCCGTGCACACCGGCCCCATTCCCATTGTGCGGACGCCACGGCCCATGCCGCCGCTGCCGGTACCGCATGCGGAGAACCCTGGCAGCGATCCCGATCCGTCGACTGCGAAGTGAAGCCATGCTTGAAGAACTGAGAATCCGCGACCTCGGCGTCATCACCGACGCAACGCTTCCGCTCGGCCCTGGACTGAGCGTGGTGACCGGCGAAACCGGTGCGGGCAAGACCATGGTGGTCACCGCCGTCGGACTGCTCCTGGGAGCGCGTTCCGATGCCGGCGCCGTCCGGAGCGGCGCAAAAAGTGCCACCGCGGAAGCGGTGCTCAAGCTCGACGCCGGACATCCGGCCATCGCCCGTGCGCTTGATGCCGGTGCCGAAGCCGAGGAGTTCGACGGCGGCGCCGAGCTCATCCTGGCCCGCCGCCTGGGTGCGGACGGCCGCAGCCGTGCGTTCCTCGGTGGGCGGGCTGCGCCGGTGGGCGTCCTGGCCGAGATCGGCGAATCGCTGGTGGTGGTGCACGGCCAGTCGGACCAGATCAGGCTCAAGAGCGCCACGGCCCAGCGGGAAGCCCTGGACAAGTTCGCCGGGGACAGCCTGGCCGGACCGCTGTCCGCGTACCAGGAGCTGTACAGCAGGTGGAAGGCCAGCCAGGCGGAACTGGACAGCCTGCGGAGCGCCGCTCGGGACAGGCTCCGCGAAGCCGAATCCCTGGAGGCCGCCCTCGCTGAAATCGACGAGGTGGATCCGCAGCCGGGGGAGGACGAGCTCCTGAAGGCCGAGGCCGTCAAGCTCGCCAACGTCGAGGAACTGCGGATTGCCGCCAGCACGGCACACCAGGCCCTCATCGCCGAGGACTTCGGCGAGACCGGTGACGCCACCACCCTGGTGGATTCCGCCAAACGCACCCTGGAGCATGTGGCCGAGCACGACGCCGAACTCGGTTCCGCCGCGGCGCGGCTGGCGGAAGTGGGCTTCCTGCTCAACGACATCGCCACCGAACTGGCCAGCTACCAGGCCGGCCTGGACTCGGAGGGCCCGGAACGGCTCGCCGAGATTGAGGACCGGCGGGCAGCCCTGGCCAAGCTGGTCCGCAAATACGCCCCAACCATCGACGAAGTGCTGGAGTGGGCCGAAAAGGCCCGCGTCCGGTACGACGAGCTGCAGGACGACTCCTCCCGCATCGAAGCCCTGGACGCGGAGGTGGTCCGCGCCGAAGCGGAACTCACCAAGCAGTCGGCAGCCATCAGCAGGATCCGGGCCAAGGCCGCCAAGGACCTCTCTGCCCGGGTCAGTGCCGAGCTGAAGGCCCTGGCCATGGCCGACGCCACCTTGGTGATCAATCTTGAGCCCTCCGGGCAGCTGGGCCCCCACGGCGCGGACGAGATCACCTTCCTGCTGCAGCCGCACTCCGGAGCCCCGGCCCGGCCCCTGGGCAAAGGCGCCTCCGGTGGTGAACTGTCCCGGGTGATGCTTGCCATCGAGGTGGTGCTCGCCGCCGTCGACCCCGTCCCCACGTTTGTGTTCGACGAGGTCGACGCCGGTGTGGGCGGACGCGCCGCCGTCGAGATCGGCCGCCGGCTGGCTATGCTGGCACGCCACGTCCAGGTGCTGGTGGTCACGCACCTTCCCCAGGTGGCCGCCTTTGCCGACCAGCACATCACCGTGACCAAAACGTCCGTCAGGGGAGCCGACGGCGGCACCGCCACCGGCTTCACCTCCAGTGACGTCCGCCTCCTTGACGGGCCGGAACGGGTGCGTGAACTCGCCCGCATGCTGGCCGGGCAGGAAGACTCCGAGTCCGCCCAGGCCCACGCCCAGGAACTGCTGGACGACGCCAAACTCCTGCCACAGCGGGCCTGACGCGGCAAAAAGCGGGGGGAGCGGGCCGGTTGGCCGTCGACTATCCGGATGGAGGCCTCTTGATTCAGCGGCCCCATCCCAGCAGACTGGAACGCTTGGGTGCAGGTACGGCCCGATCCGTGGGAGGCTCAATTGATGATAGGCTCGAATTCCGTGGTGCAGCGATCAAATTCCCGTGTAAATTCCCGGTTCCCGGGCTCCTCCAAGATGACCAAGCACATCTTCGTCACCGGCGGTGTGGCGTCCTCACTCGGTAAAGGACTGACGGCCTCCAGCCTCGGTCACCTGCTCCGGGCACGCGGCCTGTCCGTCACGATGCAGAAGCTCGATCCCTACCTGAATGTGGATCCGGGCACGATGAACCCCTTCCAGCACGGTGAGGTCTTCGTCACTGACGATGGCGCCGAAACGGACCTGGACATCGGGCACTACGAGCGCTTCCTCGATGAGAACCTTGAAGGTTCCGCGAACGTGACCACCGGCCAGGTGTACTCCACCGTGATCGCCAAGGAACGGCGTGGCGAATACCTCGGCGACACCGTCCAGGTCATCCCGCACATCACGGACGAGATCAAGCGCCGCATGCGGCTGCCTGCTGAAGGCAAGAACGCCCCCGACGTCATCATCACCGAAATCGGCGGCACCGTTGGCGACATCGAGTCCCAGCCGTTCCTCGAATCGGCCCGACAGGTCCGCCAGGACGTGGGACGCGGCAACGTCTTCTTCGTGCACGTGTCACTGGTCCCGTACATCGGACCGTCGCAGGAACTGAAGACCAAGCCCACCCAGCACTCGGTGGCGGCCCTGCGCTCCATCGGTATCCAGCCCGAAGCCATCGTCATCCGCTCCGACCGCGAGATCCCCGAAGCCATGCGCGCCAAGATCGGCCGCATGTGCGACGTCGACCTCGAAGCCGTCATCGGCTGCCCGGACGCCCCCAGCATCTACGACATCCCCAAGACCCTGCACGCCCAGGGCCTGGACTCCTACATCGTCCGTGCCTTGGACCTGCCGTTCAAGGACGTGGACTGGACCAGCTGGGACCGCCTCCTGGAGGCCGTCCACAACCCCAAGCACCAGGTCGAAATCGCCCTGGTGGGCAAGTACATCGACCTTCCGGACGCCTACCTCTCGGTGACTGAGGCCCTGCGTGCCGGCGGCTTCGCCAATGAGGCCAAGGTCAAGATCCGCTGGGTCCCCTCGGACGAGTGCGAGACCCGTGAGGGTGCCATCAAGGCGCTCGACGGCGTGGACGCCATCTGCGTGCCGGGCGGTTTCGGTATCCGCGGCCTCGAAGGCAAGCTGGGCGCCCTCAAGTTCGCCCGCGAGACCAAGCTGCCTGTGCTGGGCCTGTGCCTTGGCCTGCAGTGCATGGTCATCGAGTACGCCCGCAACGTGGTGGGCATGGAAGGTGCTTCCTCCAGCGAGTTCGAGCCGGATTCCAAGTACCCGGTCATCGCCACCATGGAGGAGCAGCTGGAGTTCGTGGAAGGCCGTGGCGACCTGGGCGGCACCATGCGCCTTGGCCTCTACGAAGCCAAGCTGGACGAGGGCTCGGTCATCGCCGGTACCTACGGCAAGACCACGGTCAGCGAACGGCACCGGCACCGCTACGAGGTCAACAACAAGTACCGCCAGCAGATTGCCGAGAAGGGCCTGGTCTTCTCCGGCACCTCCCCGGACGGCAAGCTCGTCGAATTCGTTGAGCTGCCGGCCGACGTCCACCCGTACTACGTGGCGACGCAGGCTCACCCCGAACTGAGTTCGCGGCCCACCCGTCCGCACCCGCTGTTCACCGGACTGGTCAAGGCGGCCCTGGATCACCAGAACGCGAACCACCAGGGTGCCGCCGACACGGACGCTGCCGCGGCAGGGGAGCCTGCAGCATCGGGTAGCGTTACCGCTAAGTAGTCAATAGAACAAAAAGGACGGCGCGATGCCTGGTACACCTGAAGCCACCCCTGCAAAACAGGTTTCGGATGCACCAAGCCCGCGCCGTCTTTTGTCTACGGAGAAGGTCTACCAAGGCCGGATCTGGGACGTCGTCAGTGACACCTTCCAGCTCTCCGAGTCCGGGGACGCCCTGACCCGTGACTACATCGACCACCCGGGTGCTGTCGCCGTCCTCCCCATGAACGGCGAAGGCCAGATCCTGCTGCTGAAGCAGTACCGGCACCCCGTGGGCATGGACCTTTGGGAAGTCCCCGCGGGCTTGCTGGACGTCGAAGGCGAAGACTTCGTGGTGGGGGCGGCGCGGGAACTCGCTGAGGAAGCGGACCTGGCGGCCGGAACATGGAACGTCCTGGCCGATGTCTTCAATTCCCCCGGATCCTCGAGCGAAGCCATCCGGATCTATCTGGCCCGCGACCTCACCGAGGTGCCGCACCACGAGCGCCACGAGCGGACGGACGAGGAAGCGGAGATCGAGTTCCACTGGATCAGCCTGGACGATGCCGTGGCCTCCGTCCTGGCAGGCCGCCTGCACAACCCGTCCGCCGTCGTCGGGATCCTTGCCGCTGCTGCGGCCCGGGCCGGCAACTATGAAGGGCTTCGTCCCGCCGACGCCCCCTGGCCCGCACACCCCAGCCAGCGCTGATGGTTCCGGGTCCCTCGGCTGAAGCGGCTCCGGAGGTCGAACAGGCTCCGAACCCCGGCACTGCAAACGGTGCCGCCTTGGCCGGTGCTGCCCCGCCCGGAATACCGGCCGCGATCGAACGCGGAATCACCGATTACCTCCAGCATGTTGGCGTGGAGCGGGGGCTTGCCGTGAACACGCTGGCAGCCTACCGGCGGGACCTCGCCCGCTACGCCCGCTACCTCGCCGCCGCAGGCTGCACACGTCCAGGCGTCATCACCCGGCACCACGTCACCGGCTACGTCCGCGCCCTTTCGGACGGTTCCGACGGCGGGTCCACCCTGGGGGTGCGGTCCGCGGCCAGGACGGTCGTGGCGGTGCGGGGACTGCACAAGTTCTGGGCGCTGGAAGGCTACACGCCCGCTGATCCGGCCAGCGAAGTGCACCCGCCGATGGCCGGGAAGAGGCTGCCCAAAGCTATCAGCGTTGACGAGGTGACCCGCATCCTCGAAGCGGCGGGAACTGACACCGCCACGGGACTGCGGGACCGCGCCCTGCTCGAATTCCTCTATTCCACCGGCGCCAGGATCAGCGAAGCGGTGGGCCTGGACGTTGACGACATCTCCCTGGCCGCGCCGGAATCCGGGCCCGCCATTGTCCGCCTGTTCGGCAAGGGATCGAAGGAACGCCTGGTGCCGCTGGGCTCCTACGGGGCCCGGGCACTGGATGCCTACCTGGTCCGCGGGCGCCCGTTGCTGGCCGCCAAGGGAAAGGGCACGCCCGCGCTGTTCCTCAATGCCCGCGGCGGCAGGATCAGCCGGCAGAGTGCCTGGACCATCCTGAAGGCGGCGGCGGAGAAGGCCAACATCACCCGCGATGTTTCGCCGCACACGCTGCGGCATTCATTCGCCACCCACCTGCTGGAAGGCGGGGCGGACGTCCGTGTGGTGCAGGAGCTGCTTGGCCATGCGTCGGTGACCACCACCCAGGTGTACACACTGGTCACTGCGGATACACTCCGCGAGATCTACGCCGCGGCACACCCGCGGGCACTGGGCTAGGATCCGCGGGCGGGCGGGGGATCATTCCATCACGTTGAGCGTCAGTTCCAGTCCGCTGAGGACCAGGGCCAGGAGCGTAGTGCCGAGCCCGGCCACCAGGAGCAGGCCCGGGTGGGCGAGGCCAATGACCACCTGCCGGAGTTCCGGGGAACGTCGCAGGAACCTTGCCGGGACGCGCGAATTCCCAGGCGCCTGGTGCCAGCCGCGGAGGCGGGCAAGGAACCAGGCGCAACGCACGATCAGGGCCATCCACAGCACAGACACAACCAACGGCACGGCGGCCACGAGGAGATTCAGGCCGAGCGAGGTGACTGCCCGCTCCGATTCACCTGCAAGCGCCTGGACCGTGGTTGAAACCGAGGCGCTGGCCACCACCGAGATTCCCCAGACCAGGAAAGCGGCCGTCAACGCCAGGAACCGCACGAAGAAGTGTGCCAGTACGGACTCTTTCGCGGGCCGCAGGTATGTGCGTGGAGTGGCATGCAGGACGGCCACCGTGCAGCCCAGGGTGGGCAGTGCGGCCATCCCCACGCACGCGTACCAGGCCCAGCCGGCCAGGTCCAGGTATTCGTCGGCGAGGATCAGCAACGCCCACGCTCCGGTCCACAGCCATCCGGCATACAGCGGACTCCTTACCAGCCAGCCAGGCAACCGGACGGTGCTGCGTCCCGGAGGCCGGACTCCCGGAGCGGGCGTGGACTGTTCCCCGCCTTCCGTGTTCATGGGGCTCACTGTAGCAACGGGCACCGGAGCGCGGCACCGCACCGCTGTACGGGGCCGGCGTCACGTTAAGCTGGAGCAATGACCGCAGCCGCTGTGACCCTATGCTTCCTTCTCCGTGACGGGGAAGACGGGGCCGAAGTCCTCCTGGGACTCAAGCAAACCGGGTTCGGCAAAGGCAAGATCGTAGGCATCGGCGGCCACGTTGAGCCGGGGGAGACCGACGCGGAGGCCGTGATCAGGGAAGTCCTTGAAGAGACCGGGGTGGTGCTGCAGGCGGAGGACTTGGCGGATGCCGGATCGGTCCACTTCCTTTTTCCCGCCCGCCCGGAATGGAACATGAAGACCACGCTGTTCACCGCCCGTACCTGGGAGGGCGAACCGGAACCCAGCGACGAGATCCTGCCCGAGTGGTTCCCGGTGGACACCCTCCCGGTGGACCGCATGTGGCAGGACGCGGACCACTGGCTGCCCGTGGTGCTGGAGGGCCGCAGGGTGAACGTGGTGGTCACCATGCACACTGACAACGAGACCGTCGCGTCGTCCCGCAGCCTCCTGGGCTGACGCGGCAAACTCCAGGTTGTTAAAAGCCGACGGCGGGCCAGGCACCGCAGTGCCCGCCCGCCGTCGGACGTTCCAGCCAAACCCTAGGCCAGGTGCCGTTCCTCCACCCCGTTGTACTCGCTCAACGGGCGGATCAGCGAGTTGGCGTCCAACTGCTCCATGATGTGCGCGGTCCAGCCGGTGATCCGGCTGGCCACGAACAGGGGGGTGAACGTGGGGGTGTCGAAGCCCATCAGGTGGTAGGTGGGCCCCGCCGGGTAGTCAAGGTTCGGCTTGATGGCCTTGGCTTCGTCCATCGCCGTTTCCAGGCCGTTGTACAGCCCCAGCAGTTCGGGGCGGCCGTAGTGGGCAATCATTTTGTCCAGGGCGGCCTTCATGGTGGGAACCCGGGAATCGCCGTGCTTGTACACACGGTGGCCGAACCCCATGACCTTCTTCTTCTGCGCCAGGGCATCCTCCATCCAGGCCTTCGCCCGCGCCGCAGCTTCCTCGAGGGACTCCTCCTGCCGGATGCCGATCTCGTCGAAGGTATGCATTACGGCTTCGTTCGCCCCGCCGTGTAGCGGACCCTTCAGGGCCCCGATGGCTCCGGTTACCGCTGAGTGCAGGTCCGAGAGCGTCGAGGTGATGACGCGCGCGGTGAACGTGGACGCGTTGAAGGAGTGCTCGGCGTAGAGGATCATCGAGACGTTGAAGGCATCCACCACCTCGGGCACCTGTTCCTCGCCGAAGGCCATCCACAGGAAGTTCGCCGAATAGCCCAGGTCATCGCGCGGCTCCACGAGCTCCTGGCCGTGGCGGCGGCGCTGGTCGTAGGCCACCACTGCGGGCATGGCGGCGAACAAGTCCACCGCTTTGCCCATGTTGGCCTCCCGCGACGAGTCCTCCGCCTGCGGGTGCCTGGCGCCCATCACCGAGGCCGCGGTCCGGCAGACATCCATCGGGTGCGAGGTCACCGGCAAGGCGTCGATGACCTGCTTGACCACGGGGTCGAGGGCGCGGCCGGCGCGCTCCCGCGCGGTGAACTCCGCGAGCTGCTCTTTTGTGGGCAGTTCGCCGTTCCACAGCAGGTAGGCCACTTCCTCGAAGCTGCAGCGGGCGGCCAGCTCCTGGACCGGGTAGCCGCGGTAGAGCAGCGAGTTGGTGTCCGGGTTGACCTTCGAAACCGCGGTGTAATCCACCACGACGCCGGCGAGGCCCTTTTTGATCTCATTTTCAGCCATGCTGAAACTCCTTTGTTCCTAACGCCTGTTGACCGGCCGGGGCCGGCAGTCCGGTGGGGGTGTCAGACTCCGGGGATCCGGAAGTTGAACACCCCGGTGTCAAAGTGGTTGTAGGCCTCATAGTCAACGAGGTCGTAGAGCCGGGCACGGGTCAGCATGTTTGGAACCTGTGCCTCCTGGGTGCCGTCGGATTTGATCGATTCCAGAGTACGCTCAGCAGCGCCCATGGCACTACGGAGCAGCGTTACCGGGTAGATGACCATGTTGACGCCCACGCCCGCCAGTTCATCCACGGTGAAGAGCGCGCTCTTGCCGAACTCGGTCATGTTGGCCAGGATCGGCACGTCCACCGCGTCCCGGATGGCCTTGAACTCGCTCAGGTCCTTCATGGCCTCGGGGAAGATTGCATCCGCGCCGGCTTCAACCAGGGCCTTGGCTCGCTGCTGCGCCGCCTCCAGTCCATCGGTGGCCCGGATGTCGGTACGGGCCATGATGAGGAAGTTCGGGTCCCGGCGGGCGTCGGCGGCGGCCCGGATGCGTTTGGTGGCCGTGTCCAGGTCCACCACGTTCTTGCCGTCCAGGTGGCCGCAGCGCTTGGGGTTGAACTGGTCCTCGATGTGGCAGCCGGCCAGGCCGGCGTTTTCCAGTTCCTGGACGGTGCGGGCCACGTTCATCGGTTCACCGAACCCGGTGTCGGCGTCCACGAGCGAGGGAAGGTCCGTCATGCGGGCGATCTGGCCCGCCCGGGTGGCTACCTCTGTCAGCGTGGTCAGGCCGATGTCCGGCAGGCCCAGGTCGTTGGCCAGGACGGCGCCGGAAATGTACACCCCGGCGAAGCCCTTCTCCTCGATCAGGCGGGCGGAGAGCGGGTTGAAGGCGCCGGGGAACTGCTGGATGGTCCCGGAGGCCAGCAGTTCCCGGAACCGGATCCGCTTCTGTTCCGGGGTTGTCTTTGAGTACAGCATCAGAAGAGTCCCTTCGGTGCCGCCGCGAGGTCGATCACGCCTGGGGCGGCGGTGATGTTCAGCTGGTCCAGCTCGCCGGCGGCGAGTTCGGGGAGGCGTTCGACGGCGGCGAGGAACCTTTCGATTTCCGCCTCTTCCACCAGGCCGGCGGCCAGCGTGCGGAACTTGTTCACGTACTGTTCCCGGGCGAACGGCCGGGCGCCCAGCGGGTGCGCGTCGGCCACGGCGATCTGGTCCGTGATGACGGTGCCGTCCTTGAGCGTGATTTCCACGGAACCGCCGAAGGCCTTCTCGGCGATGTCCAGGGAGTGGTAGCGGCGGGTCCATTCCGCGTCTTCCACCGTGGTGACCTTGTGCCACAGCTCCACGGTGTCCGGACGCGCGGCGCGCTCCGGGGCGTAGGAGTCCACGTGGTGCCAGGCGCCGTCCTGCAGCGCCACCGTGAAGATGTAGGGGATGGAGTGGTCCAGGGTCTCGCGGCTGGCGGTGGGGCTGTACTTCTGCGGATCGTTCGCGCCGGAGCCGATCACGTAGTGCGTGTGGTGGCTGGTCTTGATCAGCACGGACTCGACGTTGGCCGGGTCGGTGACCTCCGGGTGCTCACCGTGGAGCTTGCGGGCCAGGTCGATCCAGGCCTGCGCCTGGTACTCGGCGGAGTGCTCCTTGGTGTAGGTGTCCATGATGGCGCGCTTGGCCTCGCCCGGCGTCGGCAGCGGCACCATGTAGGAGGCGTCCGGGCCGTCCAGCATCCAGGCGATGACGCCGTCCTCGCCCTCGTAAATCGGCACGGGTGAGGTCTGGCCCCGCATGGCCCGGTCCGCGGACTCGACGGCCATCTTGCCGGCAAACGCCGGGGCGTGCGCCTTCCAGGTGGAGATCTCGCCCTTGCGGGACTGCCGGGTTGCGGTGGTGGTGTGCAGCGCCTGGCCCACCGACTGGAAGATCGTCTCGACGTCGAGGCCCAGCAGGGTGCCGATGCCGGCGGCGGCGGAGGGGCCGAGGTGGGCGACGTGGTCGATCTTGTGTTTGTGCAGGCAGATGGCCTTGACCAGGTTGACCTGGATTTCGTAGCCGGTGGCGATGCCGCGGATGAGGTCGTGCCCGCTGGACCCAACGTGCTGGGCCACGGCGAGGATCGGGGGAATGTTGTCACCGGGGTGGGAGTAGTCGGCTGCGAGGAAGGTGTCGTGGTAGTCGAGTTCCCGTACGGCCACGCCGTTGGCCCAGGCAGCCCATTCCGGTGCAACCCGTTCCTCGATGCCGAAGACCTTGGAGCCCTTGCCTCCGGTGCTGGGACCATGGGTGAGCGCCTGGGCCCGGGCAGCGACGATCGGGGCGCGGTTCAGGGAAGCAATGGCCACCGAGGCGTTGTCGATGACGCGGTTGATGACCATGTCGGTGACTTCGTCGGAGACGGCGACGGGATCGGCCGCGACCTGGGCGATCTTGTAGGCGAGCTGGTCCTCGCGGGGCAGGTTCTCTTCGCTCTTGTAGACGCGGACGTGGTGTTCCTTAACCATGGTGCTCCTTCGGGTGGGATGCGTGGGTTGCTTTGACGTGGGAGAGGCTTCGGTGCAGGTGGACGATCGTCGCCGCCTCAGCGAGCTTCGGGTTGCCGGCTGCGATGGCCTCCGCGATGGCGGCGTGTTCGGCCGCTGCGGCGGTGAGGCGGCGGGCGTCGTCCGCTGCAAGCCGGCGGATCCGGACCAGGTGCACGCGCAGGCTTCGCATGGCCTGGGCCAGGTAGGAGTTGGAGATGGCGGCGTCGATGGCGGCGTCCAGCCGGCCCACCAGTTCGTAATAGTCATGCAGGGCGGGGTCCCCGCCGCTGATCAGCGCGGGGGCATTGAGCAGTTCGCGCTGCAGCTGCTCGAACGTGGCAGCGTCCCCTCGCCGGGCAGCCAGGGCGGCGGCCTTGCCCTCAAGGGTTTCGCGCAGTTCGAACAGTTCGTCGATGTCCTCGAGGGAGATGTCGGTGACCACGACGCCGCGGCCGCCTGCCGTCGTCAGCCCCTCTGCCGTCAGGCGGCCCAGTGCTTCACGGAGCGGTGTGCGCGACACACCAAGGCGTTCGGACTGTTCCACCTCGGCCAGGACAGTACCGGGAGCGAGGCGCCATTCGATGATGTCGTCCCGCAGGGCCGCGTAGGCCTTGTCGCTGGCGCGCATGCAGTTCTCCTTCCTCGGTGACAGCCTCAGTGTATACACAAGAGGCGTCGGATTACAGCAAAAGGGGAAAATATTCGGACTTCATCCAAGTTCTGTATACAGAACCCTTGTGGCGTCCGCACCGTGCCCGCTACCATGAGCTGCATCACAACGTCGTGGACGGGATACCCCTCATGGTCACCAAAAGCTACCGGGACAGCTACCAGCGCAGCCTCGAACAGCCCGAAGATTTTTGGCTGGAGGCAGCGCAGGAGATTTCCTGGACCTCTCCGCCGGGCCGGGCCCTGGACTCCAGCCGGGCACCGCTTTACAGCTGGTTCCCCGACGGCGCCCTGAACACCTGCTACAACGCGCTGGACCGGCACGTCGCCGAGGGCCGCGGAGGGCAGGATGCCCTGATCCATGACTCCGCCATGCTGGGTACACAGCAGCGCTACACCTACGCGGAACTGACGGACCTCGTGGCCCGCTTTGCCGGCGTGCTGCGGCGCCACGGCGTCGGCAAGGGCGACCGCGTGGTGATCTACATGCCCATGATCCCGGAAGCCGCCATCGCCATGCTGGCCACGGCCCGGCTGGGCGCAGTCCACTCGGTGGTCTTTGGCGGCTTCGCGCCCAAGGAGCTCGCCGCGCGCATCCGCGATGCCGCCCCCGCCGCCGTGGTCACCGCCTCCGGCGGGATCGAACCGGCCAGGCGCATCGAATACCTGCCGGCCGTCGCGGAGGCCCTCGGGCTGGCCGGCACGCCCGGCATTCCCGTGGTGGTCAAAGCGCGCGACGGGTTCGCATCGGCGGCCGGGGACCATGCGGGATGGCTGGACTGGGATTCGGCCATGGCTTCGGCCGAACCCGTGGCCCCTGTCGCCGTGCAGGCCGCGGACCCGCTGTATATCCTCTACACCTCCGGAACAACGGGCGCGCCCAAGGGCGTGGTGCGGGACAACGGAGGGCACGCCGTCGCCCTGCGCTGGACCCTGGAAAACATTTACGGCATCGGCCCCGGCGACGTGATGTGGACGGCGTCCGACGTTGGCTGGGTGGTGGGGCACTCCTACATCGTTTATGGTCCGTTACTGGCCGGAGCCACCACCGTGATGTACGAGGGCAAACCGGTGGGCACTCCTGACGCCGGGGCGTTCTGGCGCGTGGTCCAGGACCACAAGGTCAACGTGCTGTTCACCGCTCCCACGGCGCTGCGGGCCATCCGCAAGGCCGATCCGGAGGCATCGCTGCTGGGGAACTACGACGTCTCCAGCCTGCGGACGCTGTTCGCCGCCGGCGAGCGGCTGGACACGGACACGTTCCACTGGGCATCCAGGGTTTTAGGCGTGCCCGTGGTGGACCACTGGTGGCAGACCGAGACAGGTTGGGCCATTTGCGCCAATCCGCGTGGACTGGAGCCATTGCCCATCAAGGCCGGCTCCCCGAGCGTTCCGATGCCCGGGTTCCGGCTGCGGATCCTCGACGGCGCGGGCGGGGAAGTGGAGCCCGGCACCGAAGGCAACATCGTCCTGGAGCTGCCGTTGCCGCCGGGCACCCTCACCACCCTGTGGAGAAACGATGAACGCTTCATCTCGTCCTACCTGCAGGCCTTCGAGGGCTGCTACGCCACGGGCGATTCCGGCTACCGCGACGAGGACGGGTACCTGTTCGTCATGGGCCGCACCGACGACATCATCAATGTTGCCGGACACCGGCTGTCCACCGGCGCCATGGAACAGGTGATCGGCCAGCACCCGGCGGTTGCCGAGTGTGCCGTGATCGGCCTCGCCGACCCCCTCAAGGGCCAACGCCCCAGCGGCTACGTGGTGCTCAAATCCGGCGTCGACATCCCCGAAGACGTCCTGGCCAAGGACCTGGTGGCCCTGGTCCGGCGTGACATTGGCGCGGTTGCGGACTTCAAGCATGTGACGGTGGTGGACGCGCTTCCCAAGACCCGGTCCGGGAAGATCCTCCGCAAGACCATGCGCCAGATCGCAGACGGCGAGGAGTACACCGTACCCTCAACCATCGAGGATCCCGGGGTCATCGACCAGTTGATCGGCACCCTCCGGGTGGGCGGGGCAGAAGCCCGCTGACGGTCAGGGCGGGGCGTCCAACCTTCGCACGTGGACCCCCGCATGTTTAGCCTCGGCGCGTCAGCGCGCGTTCCAGCGGTACTCGTTCTCCGGCCTTCCCGGGGTGCCGTAGCGCGCGGTCCGGGAAACGGTGCCCGCGTCGGCAAGGTATTCCAGGTAGCGCCGCGCGGTTACCCGGGACATACCCAGGGCATCCATGACCTCGGTGGCGGACACTGCTTCGGGCTGGCCGCGCAGGAACTCCTGGACCGAGCCGAGGGTCGAGGTGGACAGGCCTTTGGGAAGGGGAAGTTCGGACGGCGCACGGAGGCTCGCAAAAGCCTGGTCCACCTCGCTTTGCGAGGCACCCCCCTTGCCGGGACCGCCGTTGGAACCCGCCAGCTGCTGCCGGAACTGGCGGTAGTTTTCCAGCTTGTCCGAGAAGGTGGCGAACGTGAAGGGCTTGATCAGGTACTGGACCACGCCGATGGCGACGGCGCTGCGGACGATTGCCAGCTCGCGCACGGCGGTGATGGCGATGATGTCCGCGAGGATCCCGGCGGAGCGCATCCGCCGGGCGATGTCCAGGCCGTGCAGGTCGGGCAGGTTCATATCCAGCAGGACAAGTTCCACCGGCTCTCCCGCCGCCACGAATTCATTGAGGAGCCGCAGGGCGGACTGGCCATCGGGTGCAGTCCCCGCGAGCTCAAACCCTTCCAGCCGCCCCACGTACGCGGCATGGGCCGCGGAAGCGATGGCCTCGTCTTCGACGACGAGGACACGGATGTTGCTCACTGTCTGTGCTCCTTATCCGCGGAGACCGCCGCAGGCAGGAATACTTCGAATTTGGCGCCGCGCCGGCCATTAATGGCCAGCGTACCGCCCAAACGCTGCACGGCCTGCCGGACCAGCGCCAGTCCAATGCCCCGGCCCCCCATCCCCGCGGGCTTGGTGCTGAACCCGTGCCGGAAGATCTTTTCCGAGTCCGCGGGGTCGATGGCCGCCCCGGAATCGTTGACGGCGATGTCCAGTCCTTCCTCGTCCGCCTCCAGCGTCAGCACCACCCGCCGCGGGGGAGGGGCGTCGGCAGCAGCATCAATCGCGTTGTCCAGCAGGTTGCCCAGGATCGTCACCAGGTCCTGGACGGCCACCCCGGGTGCGGCGCCCGAGCCGAGGGTGGAAACATCCAGCTGGACGCCGCGCTCGTGGGCCTCGGCCACCTTGCCCATGACCAGGGCTCCCACCACCGGTTCATCAATCGAGCTCACCATGTCGTCCGTCAGCTGCTGGCTCAGGGCCAGGTCCTGGGTGGCGAAATCGAGGGCTTCGCCCGTCCGGCCAAGCTCCAGGAGCGAGACCATGGTGTGGAGCCGGTTGGCGTGTTCATGGGTCTGGGCCCGCAGCGCGTCCGAAAGAGTCCGCATGGTCTGCAGTTCGTTGCCCAGTGCCTCGATTTCCGTCCGGTCCCGGAGCGTGGCCACTGTTCCATACACGGGGACCTTCCCGCGCGCCCCGGGGGACTCGGGCCCCCTGGCCGGGCCCTGGTTGACCACCAGCACGCGGGAACCGGTCAGCACCATCTCGTCCTTGGTGGTGCGCCCCGAATCGAACAGGCTGCGCAGCCCGCTGTCCAGGGGGAGGTCTGCCAGGGATGGGGGCCGCGTGGGATCGTTGCTGCCCGTTTCGGCCAGGCCCAGCAGTTCGGCAGCCTGGTCGTTGTACATCACCACGCGCTTCTTGGCATCGATGAGGATCAGCCCTTCGCGCACCGAGTGCAGCACTGATTCGTAGTAGGTGAACAACTGCGCCAGCTGTTCGGGCCCCCAGCCGCGCGTCACCCGCCGCAGATACCTGCCCAGCAGCCACGACGCCAGGGATCCGCCCACCAGCAGGGCGATGCCGACGGCCAGCAGGACCGGCAGGCGGCCGGTGAAGGCCACGTCGACGCTGCGGACGGTGACACCCGCCGCCACCAGCGCCTTCACGGTCCCTTGGGCGTCCTTGACCGGAACGATGGTCCGGACCGAGGGGCCCAGGGTGCCGGCGGTGACTTCGGTGAAGGCCCGGCCCTGCAATGCAGCGTCGATGGAGCCGATGTACGGGCGGCCCAGTTCCTCGTCCCGCGGGTGCGTCCAGCGGGTCCGGTCAGGAGCCATGATGGTGATGAAGTCGATGTGGGCGGCGCTCGTGACGTCCTTGGCGTAAGGCTGCAGCAGGGCGGACGGGTCCGGCGTGGCGGCGGCCTGGAGCACCAGGGGATTGGCGGCGATGGAGGCAGCCACTCCTTCCATGCGGCGCCCCGCCTCGTCATACGTACGGTCCCGGGCGTCCACGTAGGCCGCAGTCCCCACAATGGCGATGAAGGATACGACGATCAGCAGGTTCGCCAGGAAGAGCCGGCGGGCGATACTCCAGCGGTGGATCATGCCTGCCTCCTTCAGAACCCCGGGGGTGCCGCGACCAATATGAACGCAACGGTGAGCTGGATCACGGGGTGCCCAATGATGGATATCACATTGCACGGACGTGTTGAGCCCAGAGACTGCGCCGCAGCGTCTATCAGAATATCCACAAGGAGACACATCATGGCTTCTCAACGAGGAGAGTCGCTCGAGACCGCGACGCCGCGGCGCAAGGGACTGGACAAGTC
>Ga0308158_10001837_pt1 | contig 21277 bp, 18 predicted proteins | sample PhyBR2_FD_201038 | JGI IMG/M metagenome (GOLD analysis project Ga0308158, IMG submission 201038) | Phyllosphere microbial communities from UC Gill Tract Community Farm, Albany, California, United States - DLSLB.R2 | ecosystem: Host-associated > Plants > Phyllosphere > Unclassified | place: USA...
GCAAGAGCATGCTGGCGGCGCGGCTGCCTGGCCTGCTGCCATTGATGAGTGACGCCGAAGCGCTCGAATCGGCCGCCGTGCAATCGCTGGCCGGCGGCTTCTCGCCACAGCGCTGGCGCCAGCGGCCGTTTCGCAGCCCGCATCACACGACCTCCGGCGTGGCCCTGGTGGGCGGCGGCTGTGACTTTTTGAAATAACTGCGACGTTTTGGAAATAGCTGCGATAATTGCTTTCCGTAAACTATAGTCGCGGTCCAGCTTGGCTTTTGCCAATTTAGAGCTGGCGCGCAGCGTTCCATGCCGTTCCCCCTAAAGCACAAGACTAGGCGTGTCAATTCTGTAATTCGACTCAAAGAGTCACTTGGAGTGGTCGATGACCAAGTGATGGCTTGGTGGTACTCAGGCTTCTACAAGAATAGCAAATCATTATCACAGCCTCACGTTCTCATACTCTTCCGGAAAATCAAGGATGGGATGTTATCCGACGACGTCATTCAAAGGCGACTCCCGCTGGATGCTCTGGGCCAAATACGCATTGGCTCAATTTGGCAAAACGACCGCTGCCGTGCTGAAACAAGCTTGCTGTCTAAACAATTCGCCGTCAACTTTTCTTTTGGTAGGTGGCGATTTACTTCGTTCGGGGAAGCGCAGCGTCAGCAGCGCATTCCGCCTTATCCAATGGACGAACATCCGCTGCTTCTTGACAAAGACCGGAACTCACTACTCGAATTTGCACTGCCGGACGGGGGCAAACTTATCGTGCCTTGTATCGAATTCTTCTCTCGATGCTTTGGCAGATCGGGCGAGCTGAAGCGGGTGCTTGCGACCTATCCGTGGGACGGGCTAGGCGACACTGCTTCTGGCCGGCTCTATGCACCGCTAGATACGCCTGAAGAGGCTGGACGGTGGCAAGTCAGGTTGCGACGGCGCCTGCACAACGGCGATGTCGTCTTTCTCGCTCACGCCAAATATGATCCTTATACTCAATTTGTGGCCAAAGGCATCAACGCCAAGCTGGAGGCTAGTTACGATCCAAAAAACAAGAACCCTGCGTTTGTTGATATCGGGCCATGGTACGAAGGTCCTGCGGAGCTCAAAGTCGAAGGGATCCCCTTTAATAACGGAAAGTCTTTCCTGGCTCTCAGGGTGCTGGGAATGAGCGACCCTAAAGGCGCACTTGTCCTAAGAGCACGCGAAAACAGTCGTGATGCCGAAAATCCAGCGCCTGACGGTAGCCCGGAGTCGTGGGCAGGAGCGCCAGTACGGCAACTGCTTAAGTATCCCGAGATCGTCGACTTGACTGGCGACATGGAGCCGGACACCGATGCTGGCGCAATCGAAATCCAAGATCCTGATTTTGAAGTGCTTGGCGACGCGCGTACGGTGATCAATGTGAAGCCCGAGCAGGCCACGACAAAGGCCGGAGCTGGGGCAAAACCTTCAGATGTATCCACCATTTCAGGGGGCGACGCTCACGGAACCGGGAAAGGGGTAGGCTACGCTTCAATCCATGCTCGGCCTGTCTTTGAATCCCATGGGACATTGAGGGACATGTGGGACGCGATGGTTCACTTGCACACAACTAGACCGAAAGTACTGCAAGAATTGTCGTGGTTCACCTTTACCGATGGGTTCAGCACAAACCCTGTGCCAGAATTGATCGCTTTGGAGCCCTTCAAAAAGGACGACGTTGCAACAACAACAGCCCGACGCTTTCCCTTTCTGGATCCTAACGTCCCATCGTTGCGCGGCATTCTTGTAGCACGCTTGATAGTGCCGGACGGCCCAGCGTACATTGTGGAAATAGCGCGGCGCCCAAGGCAAATATCGACGGATGACGGTACAACCAAGGATGCCGAAGAGGCATTCCAAGGTATGGTTTTTCGACTAGATAATGAAAATCAGCTAAAAACATGGCTACGCCATCTGGTCACTCAAATTCGGCATGAGAACGGAGTATTCAAGCGGCTCACAGGAAGCTGCCCCGGTATCGCAGAGTCATTTTCGCATCGTTTTTCAAGCAAGATCGCAGCAAATAGCCCGCCATGCGAGTCGATCGTGCTGGGCGCTCTTGCCAAGCTAAAGTCTCCTACTGTCCGCGCCAATAGCTCATCACAGTAAAATCGTGATCTTGGGATGAAAGGTGCTGTAAGACAGCACTTGGGTTAGGTCCACATAAAGACGACCGATATGCTGTCAGCGCCGATCGAATCAGTCCAGAACCTGACCTTTCTCGTCTGCTACGCTTCAGTGTGATGACTTGAAACGGTCTCCGTATCGTAGGTCGGTGGTCGGCGCTAAAGAAGATTTACTCCAAAACATTTGACTACAAGTGCAAACGCGCCGAAACAGATTACCGTGATCAATGCAGACGCTCCCAACGTCCACCAGAACCCGAATCGTTGCAGCAGCCATGGGAAGGCTAGGAACATCGGAAGAGTTGGTACCACATACCAAAACGTGTACCAGGCATGATTCGCGAGCTTGGCGTCGGGCTGGTTTTCGATATGCAGCCACACAAGGGTGAGCAATGTGATCATCGGAAGCGCTGCGACGAACCCGCCGAAGCGATCGCTCCGCTTTGCGGTCTCAGAGACCAGTACAACAACTGCCGCGGTGATCAGGTATTTCGTTATGAGCCACTTCATCATCTATCCTTTAGTATCGTTCCTCAGGGACTTTGTCGACATTGTGTGCCGGTGGCCTTTGAAGCGGCCACCGGGGTAACGATTACTTGATGGAGAAACGGACGCTGACACCTTTCTTGTCTGCAAACGTGATGGCTGCGACTGCCTTGCTGCCTGGTACAAGTTTAGCGTCGCCCTTCACGACTAGCGTGTTGTTTGCGCCTGCTTCGAGCGGCAGTTCCGTCTTTTCCGTGCCTTTCAACACAGTCAGGGTGCCGGTCGCGCCTGCGGTCGGCAGGTCCTTGCCGTGGTCGTCGACATAGATCGTAGTACCGCCGTCCTTGGTGACGAGTTCGAATGCCAGGTCGCCCGCGCTTTGCACGATGCCACCATGCTTGGACTTGGCGCCGTGCGCGAGGACGTGACCCGACAGGGCCATACCAGCCGTCAGGGCTACTAATGCAAAAATCTTTTTCATTTTCATGCTCCAAAAAACTGTGGCGGCTAGGAATGGGCGCCGCCACTTGGCCCGTGTAAATCAATAGGTGTCGCTTCCTTTTTCAGCCAGCAACCGCTCCAGCGGGCGTCGGCCTACTTTCCAGAAAATGAGCGGGGTCAGTAGCGAATCGAGCAAGGTGGAACTGATCAGCCCCCCAAAGATCACGACCGCGACCGGATGCAGGATTTCCTTGCCCGGCGCGTCTGCCGCCAACAGCAACGGCGTAAGCGCAAAAGCAGCCACGAGCGCCGTCATTAAGACCGGCGTCAAACGCTCAATCGAGCCACGCACGATCATCGGCCACCCGAAGGTTTCGCCCTCGAACTTGCAGAGGTTGATGTAGTGGCTAACCTTCAGGATTCCGTTACGGGTGGCGATGCCGGCCAAGGTAATGAAACCAACCATCGAAGCTACCGATAGCGACACGCCGGCAATCCACATTGCGACGACGCTGCCGACCAAGGCAAACGGGATATTGCCCATGATGACGAGTGCCAAGGTCGAGGATCGATAGCGCGAATAGAGCACCAGGAAGATCAGCACAAGCGAAGCCAGAGATAGGCCTACGATGAGCTGTTGAGCCTGTTCTTGGGCCTGGAACTGGCCTTCGACGCTCACAAAATAGCCACCCGGGAGCTGGGTGGCGGATACCGTCTTGCGCACGTCTTCGATGATTTTCGACATGTTCGATCCATCGGTATTGGCATACACGACGATGCGGCGGCGTCCGTTCTCGCGGCCGATCTGGTTGGGTCCATCGCCTTCCTCGACGGTTGCGACGGCCGATAATGGGATTTGTCCAGCGGGGCTGGTGAGCATGACCCTGGCCAGATCCTGCGGTGAGCGGTCGACGTCGGCCAGCCGCACGACCAGGTCGAAACGGCGTGCCCCGTCGATGACCTGGGTAACACGTGTACCTTCCGCCAGCGACTGCAGCGCCTGGAGCACGTCACCCGCGGCCAGGCCATATTGCGCGGCCTTGCGGTAGTCGATGCGCACCTTGATCTGCGGGATCAGGACCTGCCGCTCTACCGAAAGGTCGACCAGGCCCGGCACGGCGCGCAGGCGGCCCTGCAGGCCATCGGCCAGACCACGCAGGGTGTCAATGTCGTCGCCGTAGATCTTCAAGGCAATCTGCGCGCGCACGCCAGACAACAGGTGATCCAGGCGGTGAGAGATGGGCTGTCCGATTGCCACCGATGCCGGAATCACAGAGAGCTGGTTGCGAATGCTGGCCATGATCTCTTCGCGCGACCGCTCGGATGGTTTCAGGTCGACGTCGATCTCGGACGAGTGAACGCCCTCGGCGTGCTCGTCCAGCTCGGCGCGGCCAGTGCGACGGCCAACCCTTGTCACTTCCGGTACCTGGGCGATCAACGTCTCGGCCAGTGAGCCCATGCGGTTCGCTTCCGCGAGCGATGTACCCGGCGTAAACGTCATGCCCATCACCAGCGAGCCTTCGTTAAACGCCGGCAGGAATGCACGCGGGAAGAAAGGCACGGATGCGGCGGCGGCCACGACAGCGATAAGGGCAATTGCCAACATCAGGCGAATACGCGGGAAGGTCCAGTTCAGCGCTGCGGTATCCCATTGCTTCATGCGGCGCACGATCGGGCTGTCGCCACGATGCAGCGACTTCATGCGCGGCAACAGGTAGTACGCCAGGGCGGGTGTCACCGTCATGGAGACCAGCATCGAGGCCAGGATCGACGTGATGTAGGCAATTCCCAGCGGCGCGAACAACCGCCCCTCGATGCCGGGCAGGGCAAACAGCGGCACGAATACGAGCACCACGATCACGGTGGCATAGACGATGCCGGAGCGTACCTCGACCGAGGCATGCCAGATTACCTCCAGTACAGACTGACCGTCTTCCTTGCGCTGCTTGAGCCTGCGTACGATGTTCTCAACGTCAACCACGGCATCGTCGACCAGCTCGCCGATCGCGATCGCCAGGCCGCCCAGCGTCATGACGTTGATCGACTGGCCGAGCAGGTGAAAGGCCAGCGCCGTTACCGCCAGTGAGAGTGGTATGGCGATCAACGAGATCAGCGTGGTGCGAACGCTGAGCAAAAAAGCGAATAGCACGATGGCAACCAGAATAGCGCCGTCCCGAAGAGCCTCGACAACGTTGCCAATCGAGGATTCGATGAAGTTGGCTTGCCTGAACAGGACCACCGGCTGCGAAATTCCTGCAGGGAGTCCCTGCTTGAGTTCCGCCAAGGCCGTCTCGATGTCGCGGGTCAGGCGGACCGTGTCGCCTGCCGGCTGCTTCTGGACGCTGACAATGACCGCGGGCTTGCCGTTCAGGCCCGCATCGCCGCGCTTGAATGCCGGCGCGTAACGCACACTGGCAACCTGCTCGAGCAGGACCGGCATCCCGTTGCGATAGGCAATGGACAGGCCACTGATGTCTTCCAGGCGATTGGTGCGGCCGAGGTTGCGAATCAGGTATTCGCGGTTGTTCAGGTCGACGAACCCGCCGCTGGTGTTGGCCGCGAAGCCGCGTAGCGCAGTGGTGACCTGTTCGAGAGATACCCCAAATTGCGCCATGCGTGCCGTATCCGGCTCGACCCGCAACTGGCGTACTTCACCGCCGATCGGGATCACCTGTGACACGCCTGGGATCGACAGCAGGCGCGGCCGCAACACGAAGTCGGCATACTCGCGCGCCTTCATCGGATCGGTTTTGGCGACGTCGATCGGCAACGCGATCAGCATAATCTCGCCCATGATCGAGGACACAGGTCCCATCACGGGCGCTATGTTGCCGGGGAGTTGTTCCTTGACCAGGGTGATCCGCTCCGATACAAGCTGGCGGTTGCGGTAGATATCGGTCCCCCAGTCGAACTCGGCATACACGATCGACAGGCCGACGCCCGAGACCGAGCGCACCCGCGTGACGCCGGGCATGCCGTTGAGCGAAGTCTCGATCGGAAACGAGACCAGCTGCTCGACTTCTTCCGGGGCCATGCCGCCGGCTTCGGTCAGCACGGTGACGACCGGCTTGTTCAGGTCGGGAAAGACGTCCACTGGCGTGCGCCATGCCGTCATGGCGCCGTAGACCATCAACATCAGTGCTGCCGCAAGGACGAACAGGCGGTTGTGGAGGCTGAAGCGAACTATGGAATTAAACATGGATGGTCACCTGATCTGGTTGATCAGGGAGGTGCCGATGACCACCACCCTGTTGTCGGGTGTGAGTCCCCTGGTGACGATGACAGTACGCGCGTCGAGCGCGGTTGCCTCCACCGGCAGGGCAATGAAACGCTGGGCACCGGATTTGATCCAGACCACCGTCTCATTGGCCGGATTGCGCGCCAGTGCCGCCGCCGGCAGGGCAATTCCCCTGACCTTCGTATCGAGCCTGGCCAGCACCGTCACCGGCTGACCTACCGCCAAGTCGAGGTTTGTGCCGCGCGCACGGAAATTGATCGGCACGGCGCCGTCGCGCAGGGTGCGCCCGCCCCCTAACAGCGTCAGCTCGACATCCGGCATGTCGACGAGCGTCGCGCTGCTGATTTTGCGGGCGATGCCTGCGTCGGTGGACAGCGCTTCGATCACCATGCGCTGGGGATCGACAATCTCGAACAGCACGTCCCGCGACTCGACTATCTGGCCATTGAGCACTGATGCACTGGCAATGATCCCGCTGGCTGGCGCAACAATTGCCTCACTGCCACCGATTGACCTTGCCACCGCACGTTCCTGGCCGATCGTGCTGGTCAGTTCTGCCTGTGCCGCTTCAATTTCCTTCGCCGGCACCACGCCTTCGAGCGATGTCAGGCGTGCGACCCTCTTTGCCAGCAAAGTCCTGTTGGCGCGCAGTTCGGCAAGCTCTGCGGCTTGGTTGCCGCGCTCGATGGCGGCGCCCGTTGGGCGCAGGCGAGCCAGTACCTGGCCCTTGGCCACGCGTTGGCCAGCGACCGGAAGCCCGTTCGGTCCCGGCGCAATCTGCCCGGCGAACGGCGCCTGTACCCGGCCGCCGGCGTTCGGGTCAATGCTGGCGCGGCCGTTCAGGGCCACGCTGCGCGCAAATTCCGCTTCCTTGACCATCAGCGTTCGTACACCCATGCGCCGCTGAGCCAGTTTGGGCACATTGACGCTGCCGTCAGGCAAACGGGCCAGACCACCGACGCTGGCAGTAGCCTGGCCATCCAGATGCTCGCCGTTCGGGCCGTGTGCTCCGGGTGCCGCGAGCAAGGAGGTCGCAAACATGCCGGCGACAAGGCTGGCAACAATTCGTTGAGTCATTTTCATAATCAAACTTCCTTGCGTTGACGGCGGCGGATGACGACTACTGCGACGGCGGCGAGGATGGCGGCAGCGATCCCTGCCAGCAGCCAGCGGCTCACGCCATGGCCATGTCCGTGGTCACTGGTCGCTGCAGCGACCGTGAGCGTGCCTTCGAGCAGATCGCTTTCTTCACCCGCAACCAGTGTGAACAGCAAGGCATGGGTGCCAGGCTTGGCAATTGCGGCGAGGAATTTTGGATCGTCAACCGCGTAGTCGCCAAGATCGGCGTGGAACTTGGCTTTGGCCTTGAGGTCTTTGTACTGGACCTCAAGCACGCCGTTCAGCACAGGTTCGTTCGTCTCGTAGCGGTCGATCATGATCGACAGTTCGCCACCGGAGAGGTGGCCGAGCAGTTCGAACGCTTCGGTAAAGGTCTCGATGCGGGGGACTGACGTGGTGGGACCGGTCGTGCTGGCTTGGCCGTCGAGGTGCTCGCCGTTCGGCCCGTGGGCGCCAGGGCTGGCGAATGCCGCCGACATGACGAGCATGGCAACGAACAACAGGTGCAGGTATTTCATGGAAGGATTCCTAACGCTTGATTGAGTTGGGCATGGGCGAGCCCGAGGGCGACTTTTTGCTGTGCAACGGCGACGTCGGCTTCGTGAGTGAGCGCGCGTGAGCGGAGCAGGTCGGCAAGGCCCTTCTCACCCTGGCGAAACGCCTTTTCGAACAGCGTAGTGTGTTCGTGCAGGACGGTTGCGCGTGCGGTGGCGGTCTCCATCGCGGCACGTGCATTCGCGAGCCGTTCCTTCGCAATCTCGACATCGGCGTCGGCATTTGCCTGGATCTCGGCCGCCTCTGCAGCAGCAGTCGCGATCACGGTTTGCGCCTGGGTTTCAGCGGTACGATTGCGTGTGGCAGTGCCGATCGGGATCTGCAGTGCCACGCCGATGCTGTTGACAGGTTTGTGCAGCAGTCTTTCGTCCTCCCGGCGAACCGACAAGGCAATGGTCGGCGGAGCCGACCGGGAAGCCGTGGCAAGGCGCAGTGCCGCCCGCGCGCGTTGTTCGGAGGCCTGTGCGGCCGCCATGCGCGGATTGGCGGGGACGTTACTTTCGGAAAGCGGCTCGGGTTCGAGCGCCGGCAGGTCGGGCAAACCCGTTACGACGCGATAGCGTGTCATTGCCTCGAGTGCGGTAGTGCGGGCATCCGACACCGCAATCCGGGCAGCCAGGACTTCCTGATCAGCGAGCAGTCCGTCGCTGCGCGCCAGGTCGCCGGCCTTCACGCGTTGCTGCACCTCGTCAAGGAGTCCTTCAAGATGCTCCAGATGATCCTGCCTTTCCGCCAGCCGGACTTGGGCCGCTGCAGCTTCCCAAACGCGATGTCGCACCAGGCCAGCAACTGCCAGGCGCGTGGCGCCGAGATGAGCGGCGACCTCTTCGGTGCCGCGCGCGGCCAGCGCTTCGCGAGCGCTCTTCTGGCCGGGCATGAAGAATGAAGAGGAGACCGAGATCTCGGACTCTCGCTGGTCGCGCTCGGACGAGCCTTGGTCCGCACGCTGGGACAAGCCGAGCGTCGGGTTGGAAGCAATCCAGGAACGGGCAATGTCGCGTGCCGCAGATGCTTCAGCCTGGCGGGCGTCGAGCGTACGGGCAGCCGGCGCGCGTTGCCATGCGCTCTCGACAGCTTGTTTTAATGTTGTGCCGATTGAGGCTGGCACGGGCGGTGCTGCAATGACCTGACATGGCAGGACAATGGCTGCACCGATAAGGCAAAAGGACAGGCGGCAAGTGCGCATGTGTTCTCCATCGAGTGAACTTCAGATTCACCGAGGGCGAGCACGTCAGCGCAACCTGCGTTGCGCCTGCATCTTTCGATTATGCGTGCAGCGATCCCCCGGCACGGTGGCCGAGGGAGAACGCAGGAGGTCTATGTGGTCCATCGAGAAACGGCTCAGGAACCGTTTGGGCGATATATGGACCCAGCTCGGAGACAGGATTTTCCGCAGGAAGTATCAGGCGCGGGAGACCGAAGCCTACCGGCTGAGAGGACGAGGAATGTTCGTGTGCGTGATCGAGGGACTCATCCGACTCGTCGTAGTGAATCGAGCCGTCTTCGTCGTGATGGTGGTGATGAATACCCTCTTCGTGTTCCAGCTCGTGGACGAGCGAGACCGTATCCGCAACAGGCGGCAAGCTGCCCTGCATGGCGAAACCATACAGTGGCAAGCAGAACAGCAGGAGGATGTGGACGATCCGGCGCACGGAAATCTCTAAGCAAATTTCGAAAGATTATATCAGTTGCTTCTCCTGTCTCGGCAAGGTCTATGTTTCAATGTCTCTGTATTGACAACTTGATACATTAAAATAACAAGGGACTATATGGATGACTCAACAAACGGCGACAACAAGCCGAGCTACACAATGTGGCAGATGATCATCTACATGCTGCGGTTGGGCGCACTTGGCTTCGGCGGTCCGGTTGCATTGGTCGGATACATGCATCGCGACCTCGTCGAGTCCCGCAAGTGGGTATCCGAAGCGGACTACAAGGAAGGGCTGGCTCTGTCCCAGCTCGCACCTGGCCCGTTGGCTGCGCAGCTCGCGATTTACCTTGGTTACGTACACTACCGGGTGTTAGGAGCAACGCTAGTCGGCATCGCGTTCGTTATCCCGTCATTCATTATCGTCATCGCACTGGGCTGGACATACGTGCGTTTTGGCGGACTGCCATGGATGCAGGCGGTGTTCTATGGGGTGGGCGCTGCTGTGGTCGGCATCATTGTGATGAGCGCGAAGAAGCTCACGGAAAAAAGCGTCGGCAAGGATAAGCTGCTCTGGGCGATTTACTCCCTGCTAGCGATCGTGACGATCACAACTGAGTCGGAAATTGCGTGGCTGTTCATCGCCGCTGGTGTGCTGGTGTGGATCTGGCGCGCCCCGCCAAAATGGCTGCAGCGCGGCAATACGAACGCGCTAGCGGTCACGCAGCTGCCTGTATTGTCAAGTCTGTACGTAACGGCTGATCTGCCTCTACTCGGACAGATCGCAGTGTTCTTCGTCAAAGCCGGCGCTTTCGTATTCGGCTCGGGGCTAGCGATCGTTCCGTTCTTGTACGGAGGCGTGGTCACTGAATACCAGTGGCTTACCGAAAAGCAGTTTGTCGACGCTGTGGCTGTAGCGATGATTACACCTGGCCCCGTGGTCATTACCGTCGCTTTTATAGGATATTTGGTAGCTGGAATGTCAGGAGCCACCGTAGCAGCACTGGCAACCTTCTTGCCATGCTATTTGTTCACAATTATCCCAGCACCTTACTTTAAAAAATATGGGAAGTTGCCCGGTGTTGTTGCCTTCGTTGACGGGATTACGGCCGCGGCCATCGGGGCGATTGCGGGGTCGGTTGTGGTTATTGCCAAGCGGACGATTGTGGATGTCCCGACCGCTGTAGTCGCAATTTGCACAATTGCACTCCTATGGAAGTTTAAGAAACTTCAGGAGCCGATGATAGTGATCATTGCTGCGCTGTCCGGACTGATCATCTATCCTCTAGTGCATTAAAAGCTAATCGGCCTAAGCAGTATGGCTAAAGGTGAACGGCCGCGTCTGGCACATGCTGCCGGATTAGATTCTGAAGTCTGCCAGCCGCTTGCCGCCGGCGATACCTTGTGCGAATCATTTGGCTGGCGCCCACGACCCGTTTAAGTCTGCTTTTTGTCAGCCGGAATGTGGTACTGCGACTTACCTTCTGCCCTTTTCCCTTAGATACCTTTTTGACAGCTGAACCAAGCAATTCCTCGACGGTTCCAGTCGCCCCTCATTGAGTTGCAAGACTAAGCCGCATAGCAGCATCCTCTCAAATTGGTGCCTCATTTTTCAATTGCTGTCCCGCCTCAGTTATTCCCGCTGCTGCCTTTTTCACTTGCTCTGCGCCGAGCGCACGGGATCCACGACCAGTTCAACCGCCATTAAGACTGCCTACACCCCTGCTGCCGTACGGTGGTAAGCGCCTAGGTCATAACTTTGTCGCCGCAGAATTATTTGGATAGCGTCGCCACTGGCCGCGGAGACCTTCTTTGACCCAACGTCGCCTTCATTTGCCTTGCAGATTACGCAATTTTTGATATGATTACAGTGTAATCAATCCGATCAGATTTAATGTCGCGCCAGAGGAGCAGTAAATGACCGCAGGAGTGCGCACTAGCCAGCTAGCAAAGGCACAAAGTAGCTTCCGTAACCGGATGCGTGAAAACGGCTACCAGCGGCTTCAAGAATGGCTTCCGGAGGACGTGTTCAGACAGCTAGGGAATTTGTGCAAAGAGTCCGGCTTGAGCCGCAGAGAAGCGATCGAAAGCCTGGTTGCGGCGGCCAATGAAGGCAAGATCAACCTACGAGGGGAAACGATATGACTACCGGCAGCAAGATCGAATGGACGGAGATGACATGGAATCCCACCGTCGGATGCACCAAGGTGTCACCAGGGTGCAAAAACTGCTACGCCGAACGCATGGCCGAGCGCCTGCAGGCGATGGGCGCAGCCGGATACGATAATGGTTTTGCGCTGACGATGATCGCAACACGGCTCGATGACCCTTTGAAGCGACGCAAGCCGACCGTCTACTTTGTCAATTCCATGTCCGACTTGTTCCATGAAGGCGTACCGTTCTCATTTATCGACCAAGTCTTTGAAACAATCACCAAGGCTCATTGGCACACGTTCCAGATCCTGACCAAACGAGCCGATCGTATGGCTGAGTATTTCGAGGGTAAAAGTGCTCCACGCAACGCTTGGCTCGGTGTTTCGGTAGAAGATCGCAAATACGGACTTCCTCGAATAGACTACTTGCGCAAGGTAGATGCGGTCGTGCGATTTCTATCTGTTGAGCCACTCCTAGAGGATCTAGTCGAAATTAACTTGACGGACATCCATTGGGTAATCGTCGGCGGTGAATCGGGGCCGAAGGCGCGCCCGATGCGCCAGGAGTGGGTCGAAACCATCCAGTACCAATGTGAAGAGCAAGGCGCGGCCTTCTTCTTCAAACAGTGGGGCGGCTGGGGCGCTGATGGCAAAAAGCGGGCAAAAAAATATAATGGCCGCACTATCAATGGGCGCACTTATGATGAAATGCCGGCGCAGCTCTAATTCACGGGAAATCGATGCAAAGCCAATACACTTGGAAAAATGGTGCGGAGTCGATTCAACAACATAGTATTGCCAAACATCGGATTCTTGAGTCCTACTTGGCGGCGTATTTCCAGACGCTGGTTGGTGGCCAACCACGTGACGAATTTAAGCTGACGCTGGTTGATGGTTTTGCTGGGGGCGGACTCTACTTTCACGAGGACACGCGCCAGCCGGTGCTGGGATCGCCCTTCATATTCCTGAACGCCGAGCGAGAGGCCGAATTCCTTATCAACAAGGGGCGCACCAAGCCCGTCCGGCTCGACATAAGCCATTTTTTCGTCGAAGCGAAACGTGATGCGTTTCTGCATCTTGATCACATGCTGCGTCAGGAAGGGCATGGCGAGCGAATCGGAAAATCCATCCAGATGCGCCAAGCCAGGTTCGAAGACGAGGCGGCCAGCATCATCGAATTTATCAAAAAGAAGAGCCCACGTAACGGCCGCTCCATCTTCGCGCTCGACCAGTTTGGCTACAACGCCGTCCCAACATCTCTGATCAAGAAAATCCTGCACACGCTGCCGGGCGCTGAGATTATCCTAACCTTCGCCGTGGATTCTCTTCTCAATTACGCTAACGAAAAGATATTTGCCAACGGTCTCAAGCGTATCGAGATCCCCGACATCCTTAAAGGACGATCGATCAAGGAGATCAAAGAGTCCGACCGCGAGTGGCGCCTACTGATTCAGTCGACGCTTTACTCAGCGCTGGTGACACAGTGCGGAGCAAAACACTACACTCCCTTCTTCGTGCGCAATACAAGCGGGCATGGCGATTATTGGCTTATTCACCTTTCGCAGCATCATAGAGCGCGCGACGTCATGACCGACGTCCACTGGCAGAACCAGAACTACTTCATTCACTACGGCGGCGCTGGCCTAAATATGTTCAACATGCTCGGCTACGACCCCAACTTCGACACGAAGCACCGCGGCCAGTCCGAGCTTGGATTTGAATTCGACCCTCTGGCCCGCAAAGCGAGTATCGCTGCACTGATGGATCAGATCCCGAACATCATTTACGCACACGAAGAGGGTCTGAGCTATGGTGTCCTTTACGCTACAACGTGTAATGAATCGCCGGCGTCAGGGGAGATCTACCAAGACGCCTTAGAGCAGCTGATCATTGAGAACGTCATTGAGGTTATCAGCGACACTGGCGGGAGGAAAAAAGCGGCGCGGCAAATCAAGACTTCGGACCAGATCGTAGCCCCGGCCCAGCGCCGGCTGTTCTGACGATGACGCGTCGACGAATTTAGAAGAATTCGCCTTGGGAAGACGGCACCGCCGCGTCGCGGGGCTTTCCAATTCGTTGGTTCTTCAGCATCTCGAACAGATGGTCGGCCGCTTTCTTCGAGAGCCTCACGGCCGGCTCAGCCGGATTAGAAACGGCAAAGAATAGCGCGAACATTGGCGGTCCACCGCGCTCCGGCAGCAAGATCGGGGCGCTGACCCAGCCCTTGAAGATTTCGCATAACCTGGTGTGGACGAACGATGTAATCTCAGTAGGACCTGCCGTGCGGCGCGCGTTACTCTTGTCGTCGTTGATCAAGCTTACCTGTGGCGACTCCGTGTAAAACGCGGTTCGCCACTCTGTCGTTCCCAACACGCTGTCGAGTGCAGCCGCCTTTGCTTCATCAACCTTATTGAAGTCGATCGCAGCCTGGCGATACACGGCGCTTAGTGGAAACAGGTACCAGACGTCCAGCGCCTTTGTTGCGGCCACTTTTTGCAGGGTTTCCCACCGTACCGTCATGCCGTACGGATCCAGAAAGAGCACGCCCCGGGTCGAGCGCCACGGCGTCTTCACGATGATGTCGTTCAGTGCTGCATTGGCGTCCTCGTGATAAATCGTCACCCGCTCGATGTCGTCGGGACCAGCAGCCATACTGCGAAGCTCGTCGACATGTTTGGGATTGAAGTCGATAAGATGAAGACGATCAAAAGCAGGGAGCGTGTCGAGAGCGATCTTTGCCGAGCCTGCGATGGTTGATCGTAACCCGTCGCCGAGATTGATATCGCATTCGCCAGTGCCAGCGAACGCGTCGATGTAAATACGTTTGAACGGTTGCTCGGGGCTCGGTTTGTGTTGCAGCGCTGTATTGAAAAACTTTAGGTAACGCTCCAGTAGATTCAGCTTGATTATCGTCCATGGGCCGCCAAAGGAATGCACTGTCATTTCGGTCTCGCTGTCTCGCTCGGGCTCTGATGATATCTCACTTGCGCCGGGCATTCCTGGCATTGCGTAGGCCCTATGCCAATGGGATAAAATCACTAGTAGGCATTTTTTATCGACCGCTACAATCGTTGGAAATTATCATCAGCAAATTAGCTCGATGCCGGCACTTGCAGCTTAGCCGAGGCGTCGTGAATCGACAGTATCTTGTCGCGACCTTGCGGGGAGGCTCCGCGCCCGGCAGTCAATTGTGCCTGAGACGCGGCGTTTGCAGTCGCGTCATTCGATAGAATTACCTGGCCCGACAGAAGCAGACGCCGGCGCGAGCCCGGGGCGATAATCCCAGTGCGGGAACCAGTAAGTTTTGCCTTTCAAAACGACGCAGAAATTGCCCTCAGCATCGGCGGATATGGAAATGCCCTGCCGCCCCTTCCCGATCCGGCGGGGCAAGCCGTGAAAATACGCCAGCGATATCGAAATCCATTCTGTCTTGAATTCTTCGTCGCGCAGTCCGCCCTCAAGTAGTGCGACAAGCTCAGCCTCAAGCAGCCGGCGGCGCATCAATAGTGTTTTTTTCTCGTCCACACGAATGACGAGGTTCGCTGCATGCTCGGAGTTCAAAAACGAGACGAATCCAGTAATCGATGCCTTCTGGCCAGGGGCGTTCATAAGGTAACGGTCTAGGGCTGCCTGCCCCGGCAACTGGAAACCGTTGTCCTCACAGGCGGCCAGCAGGGATGCAGCTGGGCGTAGAGCCAGACGTACGGTACGGTTGGATACACGCCCTGCGGCTACCTTCGATTGCAATTCGCGATTGTATTCGGCCAACACTCGCCCGGCCGGCGTTCTTGACGGGAGGGACGCAACTATAACGGCAATGCGGCGCAGCTCGGAAGCGTCCTCCCGTTCTTGCGCGTCAACGACGACCTGAGCAGTCTCTGACAGCCAGCGCATCGGAAGTCGAACGCGTCGTAAACCGTCCGCGGTGAAATGGATCAGAAGCTGCGAGTACGAGGGGACTCGGCCCCAGCGTTTTTCCATCTCATAGAAGAAGGGGAAATAACCATGGATGGTTAGCGCCGCCTTCTGAGCCGGCACGTGCTCTAAGAGCCACATGCCAAATGCGCGGAATAGTTGAACAAATGTAGAGCTCGACAGGCCCGCCTCATCGAGCATAACCCGCTTGCGGTAGGTATCCTTCCAATAGCACTGTTCGCAAGAATTCCCCCGTCCGGCCGGCATTGCCGTCCCACAGCACGGGCACGGAATACTGCCAATAGTGAGGCATGCGTTGCACAGCCGACGCCCCTCTGGTGAAAGGGACAAACTGCGATGGCGTCGGCAATCCTGGCAGGTACCGCGATCAGATGGTAGCGGCATGTGCACGGTTTCCGATGGACGCTGCGCCTCAGCCTTATGAACCGATACCTCGACCAACTTTGGTGGACGAAAATAGACGGAACAACTGTTGCAGACGGGACCAAAGAGTGTGATCTTACCGATTCTGTATTCGATCTTACCGCAGCGTGCGCACGGAGCATTTTTCACGCAGTCGCGGCATATTGCGTCTTGATTATCCTTCTGAAGACGGGACTGAATCCCACACTTGGGGCATGGGCGCCGTTTGAATTCCCGTCGATAACATGTCCCACAAAAGCGCCGGCCAAACTCAACGCGATGCGCCTTCAACATTCCTCTGCCGCATTCGTCACATAGCTGTTTTAGTGCTTGATCGCTGTTCATGAAAACGGTCTTATCTTACGTTGTAGGCGTGCCCATTTGTACAATATCGTCTGCCTCGACGTCGGTGTACGAGCTGAATTTGCTTTTGTCTTGCGCGAACGCATTATCTGCGGAAGCTCGCGCACGAGGCCATCGATATGTGCCGGTAGCGTGCGCCAACCTTGGCGTAACGAAGTATCTGTCATCGACTCGGCAACCACAGCACTTCGGAGCTTATCAGGCCCAGCCTGGATAAGTGCCCCGACGCTTTCGAGAAACGCTGAACGCTCCAAGGTCGGCAGCATTTCAAAGCCAAGGCCCGTGATGGGGGGACGTAACCGGTACACACCAGGATCCAGACTAGCTAGGCATTTGCCGAGACTGGAAGCTTGACGCCTAGCTGTGTTCCGCAACAACATCAGAAAGTACCGAGCGAGATGAAACCATTCTTTCGCCTGTAGCTGATGGATGCCGTAGTTTCCTGTCCCGGTGAGCACCACGCGATCAGCACATTCTTGAAAAGCAAGTGCTGCATTGGCAGCTGGCAGCGCCGGACAGTGGCGCAAATCTCGCCCGCAGCTTGAGCAAGAGGTCATTGTAGCGGCGGCCGTTAGTCGATTTGGTTCGATCGCGGAGCGACAGTGACAGCATCGATCGCGCAGGCCAACCCTATGCACAGCACAGCATGTATGCCAGGCCAGGCGCCAATGCAGACGAAAATACGGCCGTACATCAGCGGCTAGGCACAGTGAACAATACTGCAGACCGCCACGTCGCTTCCGGTTACGGGAGCCCAGAGCAAGTATCCATCGCCAGACTGCGTTGGCAGCGTCCCTTTCCAATCCAGTCACTAGGGCGATTGGTAAAAGCGAGGCCGCTCTGAGCATAGCAACATCGATACCGGACGCATGAGCCAATATATTTATGCGTTTATCTTCGACGCCCCGGTCCAGATCGATCGTCCAGACACGCCACTGCGGCCAAAGATGGCCGGTAAGAACCAGTGGGTCTACGCCCTGCGCCAGTGCCGCCCGCACGAGCCACATGGACAAAAGTTCGTCCGGTGCCAGCGCAACTGGAACAGGCCAGCGACTAGCTACCCGACCAGTTCCCGGATGCCACGTGTGGGCCGTAACCATGCTTTGCTTTCCACGATGGACTTGTCTATGCGCTCCTTACCCGACTTGATCGCCTCACCGGCGCATTCGACCAGCAGCCGATGCAAGTTGCCCGTATTTCCTTCGCATATCGTATGGAGCAATTTCGCTATTTCGGGCGAATGCAGATTCGAGCGCTGCTCCAACGGCAAGACCTTTTCAAACCCTGCCAGCAATCGCTGAAAATCGGCGTTCAGTTCCCACAGGGGCAAGCTCAGAACATCGAACCGGCTTGCATGTTGAGGGTCACTATGCAGTACACGCACGGCTTCGCGCGTACCAACGCCCACAATCGGTATGGCCAGCTCGTTGCACATCAGTTTGATGGCATTCATTACCTCGCGCTGTTTGACAGGAGACCCCGTCAGCAATGAATGCATCTCGTCGATGATGAGCATCCGCACGTGGCAGGATCGGAACAAGTGAACAACCTGATATCGCAGTTTCGACGTCGGATCCGTCGCGCGATAGGGCGCGAAAAATTGCTCTAGGATAGAAATGTACAAACCCTTCTCGTCTGCGCTTGGCGGCGCCTCGGCAACAATGATGGGTTTCACCGGTTCGGCATGCTCGTTCACGTATCCTTGTCCGCACAGGTGCCTAAATCGCTCGATGATCGTGGTCTTGCCGTTGTTGGAGTCCCCAACGATCAGTAAATTCGGCATACGGGGCCTGCTCGGCTTGAGAAGAAGCCCTTGCAAGGTGTCGAGAATATGTTGGGCGACCTTATGGCCGATCCATCTCGGATGATCGAGGAACCTCAAGCGTTCCGCGTCTGTCAGTGCCATCACATGCCGAAAGTCGGGATGGATATGTTCGTATTGGATCACGCGATATCTCCGAAATCTTGTATGTCGCCATCGAGCAATTCATCCATCCCCATCGGCGCCAATAGCTTTTGTGGCAGCGAGGATGCGGATAATGGTTGAGCGGGCGAAATTTTCTTGGCATGCTCTTTCCGGCGTTGTGCCTGCCGCCGTGCGGTCTTGGTCTTTTCCATCGCTTCGTCCACGCGGCTACGTAATTCTGTGATGGCCCGGAGAATCTGGTGTTCATCCACGCTCGCGATACCTTCCTGCTTGAGCTTGTCCCGCGCCTGCTGATATTCCCAGATGCTCATGGACGGCAGCGCTAGGTCGGCCAGAGGTATCTTGTAATAGTGCTTTAGCAGCGGATCGAAAAACCATATCGTGCTGATGTCACGTGGGTCTCGCCGGAAGACCAAATCCTTCTTTTTCCTCGTCTCTGGATCTTGAGCATTGATCCATGGCCGCAACGCTTCGGCATAGTACGTTAGACCGTCAATAGTCACGCCAAACGTCTGCACCGTGCGGCGGAAGAAAGGTAAAAAATCAAGCAGAATGGTCAGGTTGTTTGTGGGGCGCGGTGGCACACCAACACCATGAATCTCAGCGTTGCCGAATATCCCAATTTCCCACTTGCGCAATGGCGTCAACCCAATCGCAGTATGCAGACGACGGTGATAGACCTTGCAAATTAGAGTCACCAGCCACTCCTCGAACTCAGACTTCGTCATGGTGGCGTGCTTTTCCGAGTCGTACCCATCTCTGTCTTTGACCGACGAGAACGTCGTGCCGGGCAAGGCATGAATCTCCCGCGCCAAGGTACCCAGCATACGTTCGATATGCCCCCCGTACCTGGGTTGCTTTACTGGCCGGAATTCCAAGCTGATACCGTACATCAGACAAGATTGCTGGAAGTTATTCGAGCGGAAATCTGCGCCATTGTCGACGTGAATCGTCTTGGGAACTCCCCACACAGGCCATTCAGCCTCGACTTTGTGCAGCAACATCCAGTCGTCTTTCGGCAGGATCGAATGCGCCACACACATAGCAACCGATGTTTCGGATGGAGGGTCAAAAGAAAGGTAGTAGCCAGTAATCATCCGGGAATGGACGTCGATTGCAAGCGTGATCCAGGGCCGACCTATCGGTTTTCTAAAAACATCGTCGACTAAAATGATGTCGGCGGGCGTGTGATCGATCATCATCACCGCCAGCGGGAAGTCAGCGTGTGGAAAGGTACCCGGCACTGGGAAAAACATATTCTTGGCCTGCTCTTTGTAACCCCGCCCCCGTAGTTGTTCCTTCTCTGCGATTCGAGAAATCCGTGCGCGGATGGTGGAAGCACTTGGTGCCTTAACGCCTTTGGCCTGACAGGCTCGCAGAACTTCCAGCACTGTTTTCTGCGCAGTCGGGCGCTGCGGGGTCAGGTAGAAGTCTCTGATGACTTGCTCGATTAGGGCGTCAGTCTCCGATCCAATGCGGCTGTTACCCGCTTTCCATCCGCGCTTTTGTGGAATTAGTGCTGTCGCCACCCCAAATGCGTTGTAGCGTTGAAGCCAGCGATATAGCGTCGCAGGGTCGATTTCAAGTTCGGCTCCACGCATCTCGACCTCTTCCCGCCCAATAAGCATTCTGCCCAACAGTGGCTTAATAGCCGCAAGGCGCTCCTGAGCAATGCGCCAGTCTTCATCGGCGATCTCGGCCATATCCATGCCGGACGGCTGCTCACCTTGTCCATCTCGCGTCAGTGGCCGCAGGTCTCCAATCCGCAAGGCAGTGCTACGGCCTGTCGCCACGTCCACTCCGATCAAGGATTCGAAATCGAGCACCTGCGCAATGCGGAAAACATCATCGGCCCGGCGCACTAGCACCCCCACACTCACGTCTACGCGGTCACGGACAGGTTCAAAGGCATCGTTGGGCATCAAAACATCGGCATCGTTAAGCATTCGGGATCCATACTTCAGTGAATTCATTGAGAGGTTGCGACATGTCGCAGTCGAGGCGCCGTGCCGCGAGCAGTGACCATAGATGCGCCACTCCTTCACCCCGATACATTCCCATGAAGTGCCGTGCGAGCAAGTAATGTATGGGTGTCGCACCCATCTCCCGTACGCTGGAAACAACGACTTCGCTATCTGCAGGCGCAAAGGACATGCGCTTGTAGCGCTCCAAAAACCTAACATTCTCCAAAACCTTGTCGCGAATTCTCGATTCATCGACAACGTGAAAAATCCAGCCCTGGGCAATCGCGTAGCGGCGCGCGGCCTTCCACTTTGGCAGCCACTCTCTCCAGTTTTTTCGCCATTCGGCCTCGGGCTTAACCTCCACCAACACTGGCTTCGGATAGTTGCAATAGTCCTTGCCACCGAGTCTGTAGTACACAAGGAAATCTGGGGTGTAGATGTAGCTCTGGCCATTTATGCCAATGAAGGGTATCTGGACTGGCTGGGGGATCACGTCCAGGACATCTGTAAAGAATTCTGCTCTGAGAAGAAAGTCCCTTTCGAGCGTCGATTCGAATGGAATAGATGACTCTCCACGGAACGGATGGACACCAGAGACGCTTCGGCGGGTCGGCTTGATCTTTCGCGTCTGCCGCGCCACCACCCTGTCGCAGTTATTTTGATTAACTTCGGGGTCAGTCGCATCTAATTTACGAATTTTTGTCGCAGAATTTTCCAAAATAGTATTTTAAGTGGCTGAAAAACGGGTTAAACGTCGCAGTTATTTAAGAATATCACACCGGCAGCGTACCGCGCCCTGGCGAAGTCTCGCTCGCGCATCATGGGGTATTGTTTCTGGACGAGCTGCCCGAGTTCGACCGGCGCGTACTCGAGGTGCTGCGCGAGCCGCTCGAGTCGGGGCAGAT
>Ga0308158_10001844_pt1 | contig 21210 bp, 22 predicted proteins | sample PhyBR2_FD_201038 | JGI IMG/M metagenome (GOLD analysis project Ga0308158, IMG submission 201038) | Phyllosphere microbial communities from UC Gill Tract Community Farm, Albany, California, United States - DLSLB.R2 | ecosystem: Host-associated > Plants > Phyllosphere > Unclassified | place: USA...
CCGGACATCCCGCTTCGGCTTGGTGAGTTCGTACACATCGACCATGCGACGGAGAAGGCGAGCCGCCGTAACGGACACGATCACGTCGAGCTTGCCCGCGTCGATGTCGGCAAGCATCCGCGCCCAATCGGTACCCTCGCCGCGTTCCTTGGTCGCAGACGTGGCGTTGTCGTTGTAGATGTCTACGACGCGCCAGCCCTCGCCCTTCGCTCGACGCTTGCACTCCGCGATCTGTTGGGAGATACCCTGATCCTCCCGGACGGACTGACGTACGTAGATCGCCGCTCGCACCCTCTTAGCCATGGCGAGATTCTATGCCCGTTTGCATCCACAGTGGCCGCTGTGGCCTTCGCGGGACTGCTGGTGGTCATCATGCGCTCAGACGAGGTGAGGGGCATCCTCACCGACCTCGTCCGACGGGCGCTCACGGTCGCCTGATGCGCCGACGAGCGCGGGCGATACCTCGCTGGCGCGGGACGCTCGGCGACGACCGTGGATCGGTCGCCGCCGAGCTCGCGGTCGCACTGCCTGCGGCGCTCATCGCTATCGCGTTCGGAGTGGGCGCGCTCTCCGCCGCGGCCATCCAGGTGTCGCTGCAGGATGCGGCGGCCGACTCCGCCCGCCTGCTCGGACGAGGCGAGAGCCAGGCTCGGGCGGCCGGAGCGGTTCGGGATGCCGTCGACGGCGCGTCGTCGGCAACCAGGACAGCCGGCGATCTCGTGTGCGTGACCGCCTCGCTCGAGATGCGGATCGGACGGCTGATCTCGGTGCCGTTGCGCGCATCCAGCTGTGCACTCGCCGGCGGACTGTGAGCGCCGCGAGGAGTCACCGCGGCGGAGAGTGCACAGAGAGAAAGGAGGGCTGGGATGAGCGGAACCGCGCTCGCCGCAGGAGTCGTCGCCGTGGCCGCGACGCTGTCGCTCGGCCTCGCGGCTGTCGGCGGCGCAGCGGTCACGGCGCAGCGTGCCGCGGGAGCGGCCGACGCCGCGGCGCTGGCCGCCGCGGACGTCACCTCGGGCGCGATCCCCACAGAAGAGGATGCCTGCGCGTCGGCTGCCCGGGTGGCCCGCGCAGCCGGATCAGAGCTGGTGGTCTGCGATGTCGACGGCCTCACGGCGACGGTCGAGGTGAGATCCGCGTACTCTGGACTGGTCGCCGTCGCCCGTGCCCGAGCGGGACCCCCGAACAGGTAGACGAGCGACACCCCTCGCACCGCCCTACGCGTCTTCCGCAGTGGATCCGTCTGCGGATCTCTCGGCGCACGCCTGGATGGCGGTGTGTATGGTGTGCTTCGAAGAAAGGACGCCCCTTGGCAGAAGGCAAGAAGCTCGTCATCGTCGAGTCCCCGACGAAGATGCGGTCGATCCAGGGATATCTCGGCGACGGGTACCAGGTGCTCAGCTCGGTCGGGCACATCCGCGACCTCGCCGACAAGAAGGACATCCCCGCCGACGACAAGAAGGCGTACGGCAAGTACTCCATCGACGTCGAGAACGATTTCGACCCCTACTACGTGGTGTCCGATCGCAAGACCAAGACGGTCGCCGAGCTTCGCCGTGCGCTCAAGAGCGCCGACGAGGTGCTGCTCGCGACAGATGAGGACCGCGAGGGCGAGGCCATCGCGTGGCATCTGCTCGAGACCCTCAAGCCGAAGGTCCCGGTCAAGCGCATGGTCTTCCACGAGATCACGAAGGACGCGATCCAGGCCGCCGTCGGCAACACCCGCGAGCTCGACCTCGCCCTCGTCGACGCGCAGGAGACCCGCCGCATCCTCGACCGGCTCTACGGCTGGGACGTCTCGCCCGTGCTCTGGTACAAGGTCAAGTCCGGCCTCTCTGCGGGCCGCGTGCAGTCCGCAGCCACCCGCATGGTCGTGGAGCGCGAGCGCGAGCGCATGGCGTTCGTCTCGGCCGAGTACTGGGATGTCGAGTCGCAGGCGGCGTCAGCCGGCGCCGCGTTCGGCGTTCGACTCGTTCGCGTCGACGGTGGGCAGCTGGCCCGCGGAACCGACTTCGACGACGCAGGCAAGCTCAAGAAGGCCGTCGTCGTTCTGTCCGAGGCCGATGCCGAGGCGCTCGCGACCGCGGTGGACGCCGCGGGCACGGCGACCGTCACCAAGGTCGAGGCCAAGCCGGGCACGCGCAGCCCTTACGCCCCGTTCACCACCTCCACGCTGCAGCAGGAGGCCGGACGCAAGCTCTCGATGAGCGCCAAGCAGGCGATGAGCGTCGCCCAGCGGCTCTACGAGAAGGGCTACATCACCTATATGCGCACCGACTCGGTCGCGCTGAGCACGCAGGCGATCCAGGCTGCGCGCAGCCAGGCCGTCGCCCTGTACGGCGACTCGGCGGTGCCGTTGAAGCCCCGCGTGTACAAGTCGAAGAGCAAGAACGCGCAGGAGGCGCACGAGGCCATCCGCCCCTCCGGCGAGACCTTCCGCACGCCTGCCTCCGTCTCGTCGGGTCTCGACCGCGAGGAGCAGCGCCTGTACGACCTCATCTGGAAGCGCACCGTCGCCAGCCAGATGTCGGATGCCAAGTACGAGACCACGACGGTCACCCTCGAGGCCCAGGCCGCAGGCAAGCGCGTCGAGTTCACGGCATCCGGAACCGTCTACACCTTCAAGGGCTTCCTCGAGGCGTACGAGGAAGGACGCGACGAGAAGCGCAACGCGCAGGACAGCTCGGCCGAGCAGTCGCTGCCTGCGGTCGCCGTCGGCGACGAGCTGGCGATGAGCGAGTCGGTCGCGAAGGGCCACCGCACGACCCCGAAGCCGCGTTACACCGAGGCATCGCTGGTGAAGGCGCTCGAAGAGCACGGCATCGGCCGCCCGTCGACCTTCGCCAGCATCATCGGCACGGTCATCGACCGCGGTTACGCGACCAAGCGCGGGCAGGCGCTCGTGCCCACCTGGCTGGCCTTCAGCGTCGTGCGGCTGCTCGAGCAGCACTTCGCCGACCTGATCGACTACGACTTCACGGCGGCGCTCGAAGACGACCTCGATGCGATCGCGCGCGGCGAGCAGAAGCGCGTCGAGTGGCTGAAGTCGTTCTACTACGGCTCCGAGAAGCAGGTGGGTCTGCGGCAGGTCGTAGACAACCTCGGCGAGATCGACGCGCGCGCGCTGAACTCGACTCCGATCACCGACGACGCGACCCTGCGCTTCGGAAAGTACGGCCCCTACCTCGAGGTCGTCGACCCGGCGAACCCCGAGGCGAAGCCGCGCATCGTGAACGTGCCAGAAGACCTCGCCCCCGACGAGCTCACCGCCGAGAAGGCGCGCGAGCTGATCGACGCTCCCGTCGCCGGTGACCGTGTGCTCGGCGAGAACCCCGAGAACGGCAAGATCATCGTCGTCAAGGACGGTCGTTTCGGTCCGTACGTGCAGGAGAACGACCCGGTGTCGGATGACGACGCGGTCGACGAGGCGACAGGCGAGGTCGTCGAGAAGCCCAAGAAGAAGACGAAGAAGGAGACGGCGCCGAAGCCGCGCACCGCCTCGCTCTTCCGCTCGATGTCGGTCGACACCATCGATCTCGACACCGCGCTGCAGCTGCTCAGCCTGCCGCGCGTGGTCGGAACCGACCCGGCGACGGGCGAGGAGATCACCGCTCAGAACGGTCGATTCGGTCCGTACCTGAAGAAGGGCACCGACTCGCGCTCGCTCGAGAGCGAGTCGCAGATCTTCGACGTCACCCTCGAGAAGGCGCTCGAACTGTACGCGCAGCCCAAGTACGGCGCGCGCAAGGCATCCAGCGCTCTGAAGGAGTTCGAGGCGGACCCCGTCAGCGGCAAGCCGATCCGCATTCGCGACGGACGCTTCGGCGCCTACGTCACCGACGGCGAGACGAACGTGACCATCCCGCGCGGGCAGACGCCCGACGACATCACGTTCGAGATCGCCGTGCAGATGCTGGCGGACAAGCGCGCCAAGGGCCCTGCTCCTAAGCGCGGCGCGAAGAAGGCGCCGGCGAAGAAGGCACCGGCGAAGAAGGCGCCGGCGAAGGCCGCAGCCAAGAAGGCACCGGCGAAGAAGGCCTCCGCGAAGAAGGCTGCGCCCGCGTCGGATGCCGAGAAGGCGGCCGCGCGTTCGGAAGCGGCAAAGAAGGCAGCAGCCACGCGCAAGGCGAACGCCATAGCGAAGGCCGACGCCGCGCGCGCGGCGAAGGCAGGCTCGTGACCTCGGAGCGGTCGGGCCTGTGGATCACCCTCGAGGGCGGCGACGGCTCGGGAAAGACCACCCAGGCCGGCATGCTCGCCGAGTGGATGCAGCAGCGCGGCCGCACCGTGCTGCGCACGCGCGAGCCAGGCGGCTCAGAGGTCGGCCAGCTCATCCGGGACATCGTTCTGCACCATCGCGGCGACATCGCTCCGCGTGCCGAGGCGCTGCTCTACGCGGCTGATCGCGCGCACCATGTCGCCACGGTCGTGCGCCCTGCGCTCGCCCGCGGCGAGGTCGTCATCCAGGACCGCTACCTCGACTCGTCGGTCGCATACCAGGGAGCCGGTCGCGTGCTGGACGCCACCGAGGTGCGCGACCTGTCGCTGTGGGCGACCGACGGGGCGCTGCCCGATCTGACCGTCCTGCTCGACCTCGACCCCTCGACGGCTCGTCGTCGGCTGGACGCCGATGACAAGCCGTTCGACAGGCTGGAGGCCGAGAAGGAGGAGTTCCATGCTCGCGTGCGCGCCGCCTACCTGGCGCTGGCCGCAGCCGAGCCGAAGAGATTCCTCGTCGTCGACGCGTCGCTCGATCCTGACGACATCGCCGTGCTGATCCGCGCGCGCATGTCGGTGCTCGTCTGACCCCGCAGGCGGGCCGGCCGATGTCGGCGCCGCAGTTAGGCTTGAGGGCATGACAGCCCTCGCGACCGCGCCGTTCCCCTGGGCGGACGTGTGGGGTCAGGATGCGGCTGTGGAGACCCTGAGCCAGGCGGCAGCCGATCCGGCATCGCTCTCGCACGCGTGGCTGATCACCGGCCCTCCCGGGTCTGGTCGGTCGACGCTCGCGTACGCCTTCGCCGCCGCACTGATCGCCGAGGGGCCGGACGACGAGACCACGATGCGTCAGGTGCTCGCCCGCACCCACCCAGACGTCACCGCCCTGCGCACCGACAAGGTCATCATCACCATCGCCGAGGCACGTGCTCTGGTCGAGCGGTCATACTTCGCGCCGTCGGCCGGCCGGTACCGGGTGATCGTGGTCGAAGACGCCGACCGCATGGTCGAGCGCACCTCGAACGTGCTGCTCAAGGCTCTCGAGGAGCCGCCGGAGAAGACGGTGTGGGTCCTCTGCGCTCCCAGCGAGGCAGACCTTCTGCCCACGATCCGCTCGAGAGTGCGCGCCCTGCGCCTGCGCGAGCCCGACGTCGACGATGTGGCGCGACTGATCGCCGCCCGCACCGGGGCCGACACCGCGGTCGCCGAGCAGGCCGCCCGCCACGCGCAACGGCACATCGGCATGGCTCAGCGGCTCGCGACCGACGACGACGCACGCCGACGCCGCGACGAGACCCTGCGCGCAGTGCTCGGCGTGCGCGGGGTGAGCACGGCCGTCGAGGTGGCGGGCACGATCATCCAGGCCGCCACCGACGACGCGAAGTCGCTCACCGCCGAGCGCGATGCCGCCGAGCGCGCGGCCCTGCTGCGCACCGTCGGGATCGCCGAGGGCCAGGCCGTGCCGCCGGCGCTGCGATCGCAGATCAGCGCCCTCGAAGACGATCAGCGCAAGCGAGCCACCCGCAGCCTGCGCGACGGCATCGACCGGGTGCTCACCGATCTGCAGTCGCTGTACCGAGACGTCGTCATGCTGCAGTTCGGCCGAGGCGACGAGCTCATCAATCGCGAGCTGCGCGACGAGCTCGACCGCGTGGCCGAGGCGTGGCCGGTCGAGCGCACCATCATCGTGCTCGATGCCCTTGCCGACACCCGCGAATCGCTGGAGCGCAATGTCGCTCCGCTGCTCGCCGTCGAGAGCCTCCTCGTGACCGTCTCCAGCGGAAGGACCCCGTGAACCTCCGACCCCTCCGCCTGTCGCCGGCCGCGCGCCCTCTGCGCCGAGCCGCTGCGGCGCTGGCCGCTCTCGCTGCCGCATCCGTCGTGCTCTCCGGCTGCCTCTACTCGCAGATCCCCGACGCGCCCACCTCGATCACCCGCGACCCCGACACCTCCGGCGTCTCGGCTGATCTGCTGCCGTACTACTCGCAGAAGATCAGCTGGGAGGCCTGCGGATCGCGCTTCGACTGCGCAGAGATCACCGCTCCACGCGACTGGGACGACCTCGACGCCGGCGACCTCACGCTCGAGATCGTGCGTCACCAGGCCAGTGGCGAGTTCCAGGGATCGCTGCTGATCAACCCGGGCGGGCCAGGATCGAGCGGCTACGACTTCGTCGCCGACAGTCTCGAGTACGCGGTCGGCGCCGACCTCATCGAGCGGTTCGACGTGATCGGCTTCGATCCGCGGGGAGTCGGGCGCTCGAGCGCGGTGGCCTGCCTCGATGACGAGCAGATGGACGAGTACAACTACGGCGTGGTCGACGCTCCGCGCGGCACTCCCGAGTGGGAAGACGAGCTCACTGCGCGCAACAAGCAGTACGCCGACGCGTGCGAGGCCAACAGCGACGGACTGCTGCCGCACATCACGACGGTCAACTCCGCGCGCGACATGGATCTGATCCGCGGCGTGCTCGGCGACAAGACGCTGAACTACCTCGGATACTCGTACGGCACGTTCCTCGGCGCGACGTACGCGAAGCTGTACCCCGAGCGCGCTCAGCGGCTCGTGCTCGACGGCGCCATCGACCCCGCGGTGCCCGGACTCGATGTCGGAACGACGCAGGCGGTCGGATTCGAGTCGGCGCTGCGCGCGTATCTCAGCGACTGCGTCGCCGGGGCCGACTGCCCGTTCAACGGCTCGGTCGATGAGGCCACCGCCGATTTCCAGGCGCTGCTGGCCGCCGTCGCGCGCACGCCGCTCGAGAACGGCGACGGGCGGATGCTGACGGTCGACACGATGATCACGGGCGTGATCACCGCGATGTACAGCGAGCAGAGCTGGCCCTACCTGACGCAGGGACTCACCGCGGCCCTGCAGGGCGACCCCTCGGGCCTGTTCGCGCTCGCCGACAGCTACAACGGGCGCGAGCCCGATGGCACCTACGCCGACAACTCGTCGCAGGCGTTCCGTGCGTACAACTGCATGGACTACCCGGTGGAGGACGACCCGGTCGCCGAAGACGCGGCGATGGCGAAGATCGAGAAGCTCGCGCCGACGTTCGCCCCCTACTGGCAGGGACCGGACCCCTGCGAGGTGTGGCCCTACGAGCCGGTCGGCGTGCGCGAGCCCATCGCCGCAGCCGGGTCCGGCCCGATCGTCGTGGTCGGTACGACCAACGATCCGGCGACCCCGTATGAGTGGTCCCAGTCGCTCGCCGAGCAGCTCGAGAACGGCGTGCTGGTCACCCGGGTGGGCGAGGGGCACACGGGGTACAACAAGGGCAGCAGCTGCGTCGACTCGGCTGTCGAAGACTTCCTCATCGACGGTACGGTCCCCGACGACGGGCTGCGCTGCGAGTGATCCGCCTCCTGTGCCTGCTCGGTTTCGCGCACGCCCGATCGTCGTAGTAGGATCATTGCTTGTGCCGCAGTCCGCTGCGCACGCCACCTTAGCTCAGTGGTAGAGCATCCCACTCGTAATGGGAAGGCCGTCAGTTCGATCCTGACAGGTGGCTCAGGCAGGGCCCGGGATGATCTCATCCCGGGCCCTCTTGCGTGTCAGGCGGCTGCGATCAGATGATCGAACGGCCCTCAGCCTTGGCCTTCCTGGCCTCTGCGACGAAGGCGCGCACGATGACCGTGAGCGTTCCCGCCACGATCACCGGCCACACCAGGACGTACGCGGTCAGTGCGATTGTCGAGATATCCATGCTGTGCTCCTCCTTCTCAGCGTCCGGTCGGCTCGTCGGCATCCGTCAGCTCGGCGAGCTCTGCGTCGGGGTCGAATCCCGGATCGGACACGGGGTCGAAGTCGCCCGTGCGCTGCCGGATGACGTCGAAGTCGAAGTCATCCTTCCTGCTGGGCAGCGTGAGTGCGACGCAGACGATGGTCGATACGGCGTAGGCGATGAGTGAACCCGACAGCACGGGATAGGTGTGCAGGAAGCCGATCGCGAACGGCGCGGCTGCCAGCGTTGCGACGGTTCCGACGATCACCGCGATCCGTGTGCCGAAGAACCCGAAGGCCATGAGTCCCAGCACCACGCCGATGCCCAGCGTCGCCAGGACATCGGACACGATGCCGACCGGCCCGCTCAGCTCGATCCACTCGAAGCGCACCGGCAGGAACGCGGCGAGGGCGACGATCACAGACACCGAGAAGGCGAGGTTGGTCACCCGCTTCCAGTAGAAGCTCGCGATCACGGGGAAGACCAGCGCGCCCCAGAGCGCCCCCACGAAGACCAGCAGGTCGAGGATGTTGAACTGGCTGCCGGCGAAGTACAGCCCCGCGACCATCGCGACGATCATGGTGATCCGGCCGACCAGCACCATGGTGCGTGGATTCGCCCTTCTCTTGCCCGCGATGTTCTGACCGTAGATGTCGGCCATCACGATCGACGACAGCGCTGTGAGGTCGGCGTCGGCCGTCGACGAGAGCGAGCCGATGATCATCACGAAGAACACGCACAGCAGCAGCGGCGACAGGTAGGTCGCGGCCATCTGCGGAATCAGGTTGTTCACGTCACCGTCGACCGGGACGACGCCCGCGTACAGCGCGATGACGCCCAGCATGCCGACGCCGATGATCGTTGCGCCGTAACCGAAGGTCGCCGTCACGAAGGTCTTCTTGATCAGATCCTCACGGACGGCGAACAGGCGCTGCGCGATGGTCTGGTTGCCGATCGCGTACGCCAGCACGGCGGCGATGTACGGCGCGCCCTGGTTGAAGAACGCCTCCGACGAGAAGAAGTCCGCCTGCTCCGGCGTCACGTGCGCGGCGCCGGTCTCGAAGAGGCTCGGGCCGCCCGCAGCGAAGAAGATCACGGGGATGATGACGATGACCGCACCGAGCATCGCGCACACCTGTGCGAAGTCGGTGAGCACCGAGGCGCGGAAGCCCGACCACAGCGTGTACAGCAGCACACCGGCGCCGATCGCCAGGATCCCCTGGCCGAAGGTGAATGGCGAGAGCATCGAGATGAGCGCGCCCCCGGCGATCAGGTTCGAGGTCAGGCTGATGATGCTGCCGAGCACATTGGAGCCCGCGAGCATCAGCTGACTCGAGCGCCCGTGGCGCGCGAACATGACCTCGGCGATCGTGTGGGCCTTCGGTGCGACCTGGCGGATGCGCCGGCCGAAGGGGTAGATCAGCAGGATCATCAGCGCGCCCCACAGTCCGTAGTGGATGGGGCCCGAGATCCCGTAGGTGTACCCCGAGGTGGCGGAGGCGTACATCGATGACGCCCAGATCCAGGTGGCGGTCATCGATGCCGCCGAGATGCCGAAGCCGATGCGACCGCCACCGGTCATGTAGCCGTCGGCGTTCTCGGTGCGCTTGCGGATGCGCAGTGACATGTACAGGCTGCCGCCGAAGAACAGCAGCATGAGCAGGACCACGACGGGTCCCGCGAGGGTTTGCAGATTTTCCACGTTTCGCTCTCTTGTCGATGGGCCGGCGGCAGTGCCGGAGGACGGGACGAGAGAGCGCTAACGGGAGGGGAGTGTGGCCTTGAGAGGGCCTGCGAAGAAGTGGACGGGGGACGGGGGAGTCTTGCGGGCGCTGGCCGGCATGTGGTTCCTTCTCTGGGCAGGCACGCGCGCAGACGTCCCTCTCGCCGAAGAGGTGACGCGCGCATGCGACGAAGGGCTGGGCCCCTCGTGCGAGCCGGAGAGAACGTGCGCCGCCCACGACGCAGGCGATCCGTCGCGGCGCGTCTGCACGGCGACCCCTGGCCGCCGTGCGGCGCGCACTCGGAAACTGTGCGGCAGCGTTGCGAGCTGTCCGGCCCGCCCTCCTCACGGTAGCAACAGGCCAGGGCAAGTCAAATGCGTCGCTGCGGCAGGGGCGGATGCCCTCCACACAGGCACGGGCGACGCGTACGCTCGATGGCATGACCAGGGCTCTTCTCATCGTCGACGTGCAGAACGACTTCACCGAGGGCGGCGCACTCGCGGTGTCCGGCGGCGATGCCGTGGCGTCGGGCGTCTCGGCGTTTCTCGCGGCGCATGCGGCGGACTACGGGGTGATCCTCGCGTCGCGCGACTGGCACGATCCCGACAGCGACAACGGCGGGCACATCGCACCGCAGCCCGACTACGTCGACACCTGGCCCGTGCACTGCGTGGCCGGTACGAGCGGCGCCGAATACGACCCCCTGCTCGACACGGCGTCGATCACTCACCACGTGCGCAAGGGGCAGGGCATCCCGGCCTACTCGATGTTCGAGGGGATCACCGAGAGCGGAGAGCGCACGGCCGAGATCCTCGCCGATCACGGCGTGACCGAGGTCGACGTGGTCGGCATCGCGACCGACCACTGCGTGCGGGCCTCGGCTCTCGACGCCATCGACCACGGCATCCGGGTGCGGATCCTCACCGATCTCATCGCCGGTGTCGCGCCGGGGCCGAGCGATGCGGCGCTTGCCGAACTCGCCCACGCAGGGGCCGAGCTGGCCACCGGGCTCCGGTGAGCGACCGCTGCGCGCTGCTGCTCCGCGCGGTCAACGTCTCGGGCACAAACCGCGTGCCCATGGCCGAGCTCCGGGCGCTGCTGACCGCGCGCAGCGGGCTGCAGGGGGTGTCGACGTACATCGCGAGCGGGAACGTCATCTGCGATACGCCGGATGACCTCGAGTCGGCGCGCGCGGGGGTGCGGAGGCTCATCGCCGACGAGTTCGGCGTCGACACTCCGGTGATCGATCGCACGCACGCCGAGCTGTCCCGGGCCGAGCGCGGCGACCCGTTCCCAGACGCGGCGCTCGACAAGATGGTCCACGCGATGTTCCTCGAAGCGGATCCGGCGCCCGGTGCCGTCGAACAGCTCACTGACCGTCTGCAGCCGGGTGAGCGCATCGCCCTCGTCGGCCGCGAACTGTGGATCGACTATGGGCAGGGCGGCGTCGCGAGCACCAAGCTGACCCGTGCCGTGCTTGATCGCGCGCTCGGCACGCCAGGAACGGGGCGCAACCGCAACACGGTGCGCAAGCTCGTGCAGCTGACCGCACCCGCCTGACCGCATTCGCGCACGTGGCATGGCCGGGGCGGACGGCGCCGGCCCCGGCCCTGCGAACTGCTCATCAGTCGTCGATGTCGACGCGCACGACGCCCAGGTCGGCGTCGAGTTCGACCTCGGCTTCGCCTCTGCCACCCGTGCGCAGGTCGACGTCGTAGACCGCTTCGGAGCTGCTGGTCGACAGTGAGTGGAAGGTCGCCTCGGCGGCCCCTGCATCGGTCGCGGCCGACTGCGCGGCGGCGAGGATGTCGCCGAGCCGGGCGAGATCGATGATCGGGTCGTCATCGTCATCGTCTGCATCGTCGTCCCCGCGCTCGCGCACGGTGCCCTCGGGAGTCACGAAGAGATCCTGCTCGGTGCCGTCGGCGAGCTTGGCGTCGATGTCGTAGCCCCCGCGCTCGATCTCGATCGAGGTGATGCCCTCGGCCGATGCGTGGGCGATAGCCGCCTCCGCCGCTGCGCGCAGTGCTGCTGCGTCGGCAGGCGCGGAGCCGCCCGCGCCGTCGTCGCGGCGATCGTCGCCTCGGTCGTCGCCTAGCTCGCCGTGGCCGCGCTGCTCGCCACGAGCGTCGCCGCCAGGAGCAGCCGGAGCGTGCATTCCGGGTCGGTCGTCGTCGTCATCGTCGCCGACCGCGTTGCCGATCGCGAAAGCGCCGCCGCCGAAGGCGAGCAGGGCGACGCCGGCGCCCACGCCGATCAGGGCGTTGCGGGTTCGTCGGCTTCGCTGGCCCGATTCGCTCGCCGACGGAGCAGCAGCGGCAGACGCGGCGGGGGCAGCGGCGGGAGCGGATGCCTCATCGAGGCGCTCGGTGGGAGTCTCCGCGCCAGCGCTCTCGGCACGGGTGCCGTCAGCGTGCGCGCCGTCGGCCTGCGCTGCGGCGTCCCGGCGATCGCGGTCGTCGGAGGGGGCGGGGGTCTTCTCGTCGTTGTCCATGTCTCCACTCTGCTCGGCAGGGGGTGAAGCGCTGCTGAAGCCGCCTGAAGAGGTCTTCAGGCTTCGGCTGCGCGGGGGAGCGACAGGGTCAGCAGTGCACCGCCCGACGCGCCGTCGGATGCCGCGACCGTGCCGGCGTGCGCAAGTGCGATCTCACGGACGATCGCCAGCCCGAGGCCACTGCCGCCGGCGTCCCTCGCCCTCGCTTCGTCGAGGCGGACGAATCGGTCGAAGACGTGCTCGCGCTGCTCGGCAGGGATGCCGGAGCCGTCGTCCTCGACCTGCAGGATCACCCGGTCGTCGCGTTCGAAGACGCGGATGGTCACGTGCTGGCGGGCGTGGCGCGCGGCGTTGTCGGCGAGGTTGCGCACCGCCCTGGCGAGCAGAGATGCGCTGCCGGTGACGCGGCCGGGGCCGATGCCCCGAGCATCCACGGCGATGCCCATGCCGCGCAGCCTGTGCACCTCGGCGAGGGCGATGTCATCCACGTCCGTCGGAGCCATGGCTGCACCACGGCCCTCATCGAGGCGGGCGAGCAGCAGCAGCCCCTCGACCAGCTCCTGCATGCGCTCGCCCTCGTCGAGAACGACGCGACTGAGCACCGGCAGGGAGCTCGCCTCGGGATGCGCGGCGGCGAGTTCCGCATGCTGACGGATGGTCGCCAGGGGCGAGCGCAGCTCGTGCGAGGCATCGCTCACGAACCGGCGCTGAGTGATCCGCGACTGCTCCAGGCGATCCAGCATCCGGTTCATGGTGAGCGCCAGCGCACCCAGCTCGTCGTCTCGGGTGGCATCCACCCGCCGGTCGAGGCCGGCCGCGTCGATGGCGTCCACCTGCCGGCGCAGCCGCTCGACAGGAGCGAGGGCACGTGTCGCGACGACCCACATGACCAGCCCGACGAGGCCGAGGACGAGGGGCACGGCGACCGCAAGCAGCGCGGCCGAGGCCGACACCGCCTCGTCGACGCCGGCGAGCGGCCGCGCGACCGTCAGCGTGCCCCGGTCGGTGCGCTCGCTCGCCGCGAGGTATGGCTCGCCGTCGACCTCGATGCGCTGGACGGCACCGTCGTCCAGGGCGGGCAGAGACCGTGCATCCTCGTCGTTGGTCTGATCCGGTACGGGAGCGGGAGCCGGGCGATCGTCGTCATCGTCGTGATCGTCATCGTGATCATCACCCGAGCCCTGCAGCCGCACGAGCACGTCGTCGTCGATGGCATCCACACGGCCGGGGCCGCGATCGAGCTGCGATGAGATCGTGTCGACATCCTGCTGCACGGCGGCCGAGACGCTGTCGGTCAGCGTGGCGCGCAGCACCTGCACAGCGGCGAATGATCCCGCGATCAGGGCGACAGCGACGACCAGCAGCGCGCCGATGGTCAGGCGCGAGCGGATGGAGCGAAGCGGAGACGCCATCGTCAGGCATCCCTGCCGATCAGGCGATAGCCGGCGCCGCGCACGGTCTGGATGCTCTCCCTGCCGAAGGGGCGGTCTACCTTCGAGCGCAGGTGGCCGATGTAGACCTCGACGATGTTGGCATCGCCGTCGAAGTCGGCGCCCCAGACGTTGGCGATGATCTCGGCCTTGGTGACGACCTCGTCGCGGCGGCGGAGCAGGAAGTCCAGCACCGCCAGCTCGCGGGCGGTGAGGGAGACCTCGGCATCGCCGCGGAACACACGGCGGGCCGCGGGGTCGAGGCGCAGGTCGCCTGCCTCGAGCACGGCGGGCCGCTCTCTGACGCCGCGCCTGACCAGCGCGCGCAGGCGGGCGACGAGCACGGGGTACGAGAACGGCTTGGTGAGCCAGTCGTCGCCTCCGGTGTCGAGACCCTCGACCTCATCCCACTCGCCGTCCTTCGCAGTGAGGAACAGAACCGGCGTCCAGTCGCCCTCGGCGCGCAGCGCCTGGCAGACGCGGTAGCCGCTCATGCCGGGCATCATGACGTCGAGCACGATCGCGTCGTAGTCGTGGTCGTGAGCCCGGGCCAGGCCGTCGACGCCGTCGTGAGCGACGTCGACGACCATGCCCTCGGCTTCGAGACCGCGCCGGATGCCGTCGGCGAGGCGCACTTCATCGTCGACGAGCAGGATCCGCATGCACACAGTCTGTCGGCTGGATCCTGAACCGCAACTGAAGCGCGGCCGGCCGTGGGGTCAGGCGTGCTGCTCGCGGTGCGCGCCTTCGGCGATCTCCTCGACGACCTTCGCGCAGAAGGCGGGCAGGTCGTCGGGCGTGCGGCTCGAGACCAGTCCGGCGTCGACGACGACCTCTTCGTCGACCCAGTTCGCTCCGGCGTTGCGCAGATCGGTCGTGAGGCTGGGGTAGCTGGTGAGCGTGCGACCGTCGACGACGCCCGCTTCGATGAGGATCCAGGCACCGTGGCAGATCACCCCGACGGGCTTGTGCTGCTCGAAGAAGGCGCGCGCGAGGTCGATCGACGCGCTGTCCATGCGCAGATGGTCGGCGTTCACCACGCCTCCGGGCAGCACCAGTGCGTCGAAGTCGTCGGCCGATGCCGCACCGGAAGTGAGGTCGACGGCCTGCTCGTGGCCGTTCTTGCCGGTGATCCTGCCCGAGTCGGGCGACACCATGGTCGGGGTGCCTCCGGCCTCGCTCACCGCGCGCCACGGTTCGGTCAGCTCGCTGTCTTCGAAGCCGTCCATCGCGAGGAACGCGACCTTCTTGTCGGAGATGCTCGTCATGATTCGTCCTTTCGCTGGGGATGGGGTGATTCCACTCTGCGACGCGCCGGTGGATCGTGGCAGGGGATGGCGAGGCGGGGGAGCGCGTGATACGCGTGCGGGTGAATACGCTGGAGGCATGTCCGCGCCGTCTCGTCTGCTGCCCGCGACGATCGCGTCGCCGGTCGAGCACGAGCTGGTGATCCGCAAGTCGCGGTTTCTGACGGTGGTCGCGCCCGTCGCGTCGCCCGAAGAGGCGGATGCGGTGATCGCCGCGGCGAAGAAGCGGCACTGGGATGCCAGGCACAACTGCAGCGCCCAGGTGACGGGCCTGCTCGGTGACCGCGCTCGGTCGTCGGACGACGGCGAGCCGTCGGGTACGGCGGGGGTGCCGATGCTCGAGGTGCTGCGCCGGCGCGAGCTGACCGATGTCGTCGCGGTCGTCACCCGCTGGTTCGGCGGGATCAAGCTGGGTGCGGGCGGGCTGGTTCGAGCGTATTCGTCGGCGGTTTCCGAGACCCTGGATCTCGCCGCACTGGTCGATCGCAGGGTGCTGCAGCAGGTGCGCATCGCGGCGGACCATGCCGACGCCGGCCGGTTCGACAATCTGCTGCGCGACTGGGTCTCGCGCAGCGGGGCTGTGCTCGGCGAGACGTCGTACGGGGCCGCGGCGGAGTTCGAGGTGTGGGCGCCGCCCGGGGCGGTCGCCGGGCTTCAGGCCGAGGTCTCCGCGCTGTCGGCGGGGGCTGTGTCCGCGGTCGACACCGGCGCGGAGCGGGTCATCGACGTACCGCGCTGACCGAGTGGCTCACGGCGATGGGCAGAGGATCCCCTGGTGTGCGCAGATCGACCCGTCGTGCACCGCAGGCGGCGCACTGCACGTACACGACCTCACCCTCCGACGTGCGATGAGCGGATACGGTCACCCACCCGTGCTCGTGCACGGGAGCGATCGTCGGCTGGGGAAGCGTGCGGGGTGCGGTCATGCCTCCACGATGATGTAATGCTCTTATGCATCTCAACCCTTACGGAGAGTACGCCGTGCTGCTGGCGGCATCGCTCGCCGATGACTGGCCGGCCGACCGGGCCGGCATCGAGCAGCGCACGAGGGATTTCGGCATGACGATGGCCTTCGACGAAGGCGACGACGACCATGCACGGGTGCGCGCGGTCGTCGATGCGTGGCTCGAGGTCGTCGACGCCGAGACGCAGGCCGATCGAGCCGCGATTCTGAACGCGCAGATGGCTGCTGCCGCGGCGTATCCGCAGCTGACAGACCACGACGGCGAGGGGTGGCACCTGCACTACCGCGACGCGGTGCAGACCCTGCCGGTCGTTCTCGAGGCGGTGATCAGCGTCGGGACGGCTCTGCATCTCGCGGGGCGCGGGATGCACCGGCTGGGGCGCTGCGAGGCAGCACCCTGCAGGCGGGTGGTGGTGGATGTCACACGCAACGGACGTCAGCGGTACTGCTCGGTGCGCTGCGCGAACCGCGATGCCGTGCGCCGGCACCGCGCACGAGGCGCGGCCACTGCGTGACGCCTGCTCAGCCGCGGAGCGCCGCGAGCACGGCATCCGACAGCGGCGGCCATGCCTCGATCGCCCATGGGCCGAAGTCGCGATCGGCGAGCGCCACGCAGGCCGCCTGCGCCTGCGGGTCGACCCACAGGAAGGTGCCGCTCTGGCCGAAGTGACCGAATGTCGCGGGGGAGTTCGAGGCCGACGTCCAGTGCGGCGACTTGCCGTCGCGCAGCTCGAACCCCAGGCCCCAGTCGTTGGGACGCTGCACGCCATAGCCGGGCAGGACGCCGTACAGCCCGGGGAACGCCGTCGCCGTGGCCAGCGACACCGTCTGCGGTGCGAGCAGCGCGGGACGCTGCAGCTCGGCGGCGAACCGGGCGAGGTCGGCGGCGGTCGACTCGGCGCCGGCGCCGGCCGACCCCTTCAGCCTCGTCGACGTCATGCCGAGCGGCGCGAACACGGCCTCGTGGATGTAGGTCGCGAAGGGGATCTCGGCCCGCTCCTCGAGCGTCTGGGCCAGCACCTCGAAGCCGCGGTTCGAGTAGATCCGGCGGGTGCCCGGTTCGGCGCGCACGGTGTCATCCGAGAAGTCGAGGCCGGAGGTGTGGGCGAGCAGGTGCCGCACGGTCGAGCCCTCAGGCCCGGCAGGGTCGTCGAGGTCGAAGACGCCCTCCTCGACCGCGACGAGCGCCGCGTATGCAGTGAGCGGCTTCGTGACGGATGCCAGCCGGTAGACACGATCGAGGTCGCCCCGCGACCCGACGACAGAACCGTCGGCGGCGACCACCACGGCCGACGCATTGTCGACCGGCCAGCCGTCGATCTGGCTCAGAGAATCGTCGATCGCGGTCATCGGTCCTCCCGGAGGTCGTGCGGTGCGCGCTTCGCGCGCAGGCGTGCGCTGTGGAATCCTCCCACACGCGTTCCCGAGTCGGCTGATCGCCGCATGCGACAATCTGCACATGAACACGCGAGTCTCAGCAACGGCCGCGGTGCTAGCGGGCCTCGCCCTCATCCTCTTCCCCCTGCTCGGCCTGGCGGCCAAGCTGGTCTACCCGGGCTGGATGCTGGTCATCGCCATCTGGTTCGGGTGGCTGCTGCTGCCCGGCTACATCATCCAGATCGTGGTCGCAGCCAACGGCCTGCTGCGCAGGAACGGGGTGCTGCGCCGCGCGAGGGGAGCGTGGCGCACGATCACGGCCGCGTGGGTCACGTCGGCTGGGATCCTCGGCGTCGGCCTCTTCCTGATCGACGGCGGCGACGACGGACGCTCCGAGTCAGCGATGACCGTGCTGCTCGGCATGACCGACTCGCCCGACGCCAAGGAGCTGTCGACGATCCTCGCCCTGATCTTCGGCTTCCTCTGGCTCGCCGGGTGGGCGTACCTCGTGATCGAGTGGATCGTTCAGCTGGTGCTGGCGAGGAACGCTCGGAGAGCCGGCAGGGCCGCCTGACGGCGTCGTACGGTGGGCCCCGTGGGGCTCGAACCCACGACCCGCGGATTAAAAGTCCGATGCTCTGCCAACTGAGCTAGAGGCCCGTACTTCGATTCTAGAGGCCGGTCGATCCTGGTTCCGACCGCGCATCGCTCTGCGCATGAGGAAGCGCCCGTCGACTCTCTTCGACGGGCGCTTCCGGTTAGGAGGGCGGTCCCCACCTTCCTCCCGCGCGTTCCCGATGACAGCTCCTCACGTCATCCCCGCGCGGCGACCCGGGTCACTCAGCCCCGGCCGCTTGTCCTCGGATCACTGTGCCGGCGGCATCAGCACCGAGTCGATGAGGTAGACCGTGGCGTTCGCGGTCTGCACGCCGCCGCAGATGACGTTGGCGTCGTTGACCATCCACTCGTCGCCCGAGCCGGTGACCTCGAGCTCGCCGCCCTGCACGGTCTTGTGCATGCCTTCGATGTCGGCCGGCGCGATCTGGCCGGGCACGACGTGGTACGTCAGGATCGACGTCAGCGTGTCGGCGTCGGTCTTCAGGCCCTCGATCGTCGCTGCGTCGATCTTGGCGAAGGCGTCGTCGACCGGCGCGAAGACGGTGAACTCGTCGCCGTTGAGCGTGTCGACCAGGTTCACGTCGGGGTTCAGCTGACCGCTGACGGCTGCGACGAGCGTCTTCAGCAGCGGGTTGTTCGAGGCGGCCACGGCGACCGGGTCCTGCGACATGCCCTGGATCGAGCCGTCGCCGTCCGGAACCTGCTCGGCGTACGCCTCACAGCCGGGGCCGACGAGGTTCGCGGCCGGATCCATCATCTCGGGCGTCGCCTCTTCGCTCTTCGACGTCTCGGGTGCCTTCGGCTCGGACGACTCCATGTTCGAGTCGCCTCCCATCGAGCAGCCCGACAGGACGAGGGCGCCGACGAACCCGAGCGAGAGAGCGGCGGTGATCTTCTTCTTGGTGCTGAGCATTTCAACCTCCGGGGTTCCTGGCCGCGGACTTTCCCGCGGCGTCGACGGTTGTTCGGAACCCCTGCGAGATCGGATGGGAACCAATCCGATCCGATTCGGGGAATCGAATCACGGGTGAGAGCTCACCCCGAAGGTCGGACCAGTCGTGAAGGCCTCTTCGTTCACCTTCGGGTGACGGAGTGGCGCGATCCGAGAAGAGGAGGGATGAGGCATGCTTGTCGAGATGGTGATCGATGGCGTCGAGGTGCTCGAGGACGGGTCGTCCGGCGATCTCGCCGCCGACCTCCTCATCCGTGTCGCCGACGGCGACCAGCGAGCCTTCGCCGAGCTCTACGACATGCTCTCCCCGCGCGTCTTCGCGCTGATCCTCAAGGTGGTCGTCAACCGCTCGCAGAGCGAAGAGGTGCTCCAGGAGGTCTTCCTCGAGATATGGCAATCCGCTTCGCGGTTCGCTCCGAACAGAGGTCAGGGACGATCCTGGGTCTTCACGATCGCACACCGCCGAGCCGTCGATCGGGTGCGCTCGTCGCAGTCGAGCACCGACCGGGACATGCGCGTCGGTGTGCGCGACCTGGGCGGAGAGCGGGATGTGGTGCAGGAGGCTGTCGAATCGAAGCTGGAGGGGGAGCGGGTCGTCACAGCCCTGGCCGCCCTTCCCGAGGCGCAGCAGGAAGCGCTCATCCTGGCGTACTACGGCGGCTACAGCCAGAGCGAGATCTCGGCACTCACGGGAGTGCCGCTGGGAACGATCAAGACGAGAATGCGGGACGGACTGACGCGGTTGCGCGGAGAGATGGGGGTGTCAGCATGAACGAGCGGGAATTCGCGGAGCTTGCGGCAGGCCGCGCTCTCGGTGCGCTGTCGGATGCTGACGAGCGGCGCTTCATCGAAGCTCTCGCCCAGCATCCCGAGTGGCAGGCCATCGCCGACGACGACCACGACACCGTGGCTGATCTCGCCGACGGCCTCACCCCGGTCTCTCCGCCGCCGGCGCTGCGCGCCGAGCTGCTGAGCCGGATCGCGACGCTCCCGCAGGGTGACAGCGCAGATCTCCCGCAGGGTGACAGCGCAGATGACGTTCATTCCGACGCCGATGCGGATGCGGAAGCTGTTCCGGATGCCCGACGCCGCGACCTCGATGCGCCAGGTCGGACCGGTGCGCCGTGGCGACGGCGGCTGTTCGCGCTCGCCGCAGGTCTCGCGCTGATCGTCGGAGCAGGCGTCGCCACCACGGCCGTCATCTCGCAGCTGCAGCGTCCTGCCTCCGTGGTCGCCCTCGATGAGATCCGCTCCGCGCCCGATGCCGAGCAGGCCGAGGTGCGGCTCGGCTCCGGTGCGACCGCGACCGCGCACTGGTCAGGAGAAGTCGGAAAGGCCGTGCTCGTGGCATCCGGCCTCGACGACCTCGGTGCAGACAAGAGCTACGAGCTGTGGTTCGTGCGCGGCGACCAGCCGATCGCCGCCGGAGTGTTCGACGCCGACGACGGCAAGGCGACCGCCCTGCTCGAGCAGCCCATGCAGGCGGGCGACGTCATCGCCGTCACGATCGAGCAGGCCGGCGGTTCGCCGTCGGGCTCGCCGACCACCGACCCGATCATCGTCATCCCCACGGCCTGAGACCGCCCGGGCGGGCGTACCCTTGACGGATGCCCGAGCAGTTCCACCGCCCCGTCCGCAGGCCCCCCACCGCGTTCGACAACATCGTGGGGGATGCTGATCCCGCCGAGCAGTCGCGTGTCGCACACGCCACGGCATCCGCCCTGCTCGAACGGGCGCGCAGCGACGAATCGGGTGCCGTCACCGAACGGCTGCTCGCCTTCGCATCCGAGCACGGCATCGACGAGATCGCCGAGCTGTGGTCGCACGCGCCGGCGCGGTCGCTGCCCGGTGCCCTGTGGCGCCTGTACCTGCTGCAGATCGCGATCCGCTCCGACGCGCAGCTCACCGCGCTGCTGTACGAACGCGGACGCGTCGAGCTGCAGACCGCCGACGCGGCCATCGCCGGTGCGCCCGCGCCCGCCGAGCCCGGTGAGCTGGTCGACCTCGTCGACGCCATCCTGCGCGGCGTCTTCCGAGGCGACTTCTCCGTGGCGCTCGAGCGCGCCGCCGCGTACTGCCGGGTGCAGGCATCCGGAGCCACCCACACGGCCGACGACTACGAGCAGACCGAGCCTCAGCGCGCCAGCGAGCTCACCCGCCGGGCTCTGCGCCTGTCCACCTATGCGGAAGATCTGTCCGCCTCGGCTGGGGCCTGGCGCCGCGGCATGCTGACCTGACGTCGGAGAGCAGCCCGGCCCTGATGCCGCGCGGTGTCGCCGGCCGGTGTGGGAGTTCTCGGACGTCCCGGTCGCGGGGCGGCGTGTCGTGCACGGACACGCCGCGAGTGGTGCGGATGGTCTGGTACTTCCGACACCGGATGCCTGTCGCCGGGCGGTGTC
>Ga0308158_10001845_pt1 | contig 21199 bp, 18 predicted proteins | sample PhyBR2_FD_201038 | JGI IMG/M metagenome (GOLD analysis project Ga0308158, IMG submission 201038) | Phyllosphere microbial communities from UC Gill Tract Community Farm, Albany, California, United States - DLSLB.R2 | ecosystem: Host-associated > Plants > Phyllosphere > Unclassified | place: USA...
GTCAAATATTTCCGCGAGTTAGAAGCGGAAAGCGTTAAAAGTCTTTAATCTTTGCAGGGGGCTACGATGTTCGCTTTAACCCACGGCCGAATCTATACCGGCCACGACGTACTTGATGACCATGCAGTCATTATCGCTGATGGGCTGATCGAGAAAGTCTGCCCGGCGGCTGAATTGCCCGCCGGCATCGAAACGCGCGACCTGGGTGGCGCCATCCTGGCCCCCGGGCTTATCGACGTGCAGCTGAACGGCTGCGGCGGCGTACAGTTCAACGATTCGCTGGAAGCGATCTCGGAAGAAACGCTGGAGATCATGCAGCGCGCCAACGAGAAATCCGGCTGCACCAGCTATCTGCCGACGCTGATCACCAGCAGCGACGAATTCATGAAGCACAGCGTCGACGTGATGCGCGCTTATCTGAAAAAGCACCAAAACCAGGCGTTGGGCCTGCACCTGGAAGGGCCATACCTCAGCCCGGTGAAAAAAGGCACCCACAATCCGGCGTTCATTCGCAAGCCGACCCAGGAAATGATCGATTACCTGTGCGCCAACGCCGACGTGATCACCAAGGTGACGCTGGCGCCGGAAATGGTTGAGCCGCACTTTATCAAGCAGTTGACCGAGGCCGGCATCGTGGTCTCCGCCGGCCACTCGAACGCCACCTACGATCAGGCTCGCACCGGTTTCGCCGCCGGCATCAGCTTCGCCACCCACCTGTACAACGCCATGCCTTATATCACCGGCCGCGAACCGGGGCTGATGGGGGCAATCTTCGATACGCCGGAGGTCTATACCGGCATCATCGCCGACGGCCATCACGTGGCCTGGGCGAGTATCCGTAACGCCAAACGCCTGAAAGGTGATAAATTGGTCTTGGTCACCGATGCCACCGCGCCGGCGGGTGCAGATATTGACCAATTTATTTTCGCCGGTAAAACAATATACTATCGGGATGGGCTGTGCGTGGATGAGAACGGCACCCTGAGCGGTTCCGCGCTGACCATGATCGAAGCGGTGCGAAACAGCGTCGAGCATATCGGCATCGCGCTGGACGAAGCGCTGCGCATGGCGACGCTGTATCCGGCGCGCGCCATCGGCGTCGATCACCGTCTGGGCACCCTCGAAGCCGGCAAGGTGGCTAACCTGACCGCCTTCACCCGTGATTTCAAGATCACCAAAACGCTCGTTAACGGTAACGAGGTTTAATTCAATGAACAGCGAGTAAAATTATTGATGAGCACTGGCGGACAAGCACAAATAGGGAACGTTGACTTAGTCAAACAACTTAACGGCGCGGCAGTTTACCGCCTGATCGACCAGCAGGGCCCGATCTCGCGCATTCAGATTGCCGAACTCAGCCAGCTCGCCCCCGCCAGCGTCACCAAAATTACTCGCCAGCTGCTGGAGCGCGGGCTGATCAAAGAAGTCGATCAGCAAGCCTCCACCGGCGGCCGCCGCGCGATCTCCATCGTGTCGGAAACCCGTCATTTCCATACTGTCGCGGTGCGTCTCGGCCGCCACGACGCCACCATCACCCTGTATGACATGAGCGGCAAGTCGCTCAGCGAAGAACACTATCCGCTGCCGGAACGCACTCAAGAAACGCTGGAGAATGCGCTGTTCGCCGCCATCGCCCAATTCATCGACGCTAACCAGCGCCGCCTGCGCGAGCTGATCGCCATCGCGGTGATCCTGCCCGGCCTGGTGGATCCGGCGCTGGGCGTGGTGCGCTACATGCCGCACATCAGCGTCAGCAATTGGGCGCTGGTGGACAACCTGCAGCAGCGCTTTAACGTCACCAGCTTCGTCGGCCACGACATCCGCAGCCTGGCGCTGGCGGAGCACTACTTCGGCGCCACCCGCGACTGCGAAGACTCGATTCTGGTGCGCCTGCACCGCGGCACCGGCGCCGGCATCATCGTCAACGGGCAGATTTTTCTCGGCAACAACGGCAACGTCGGCGAGATCGGCCATATCCAGATCGATCCGTTGGGGGAACGCTGCCACTGCGGCAACTTCGGCTGCCTGGAAACCGTGGCCGCCAACGCCGCGATCGAACAGCGCGTGCGCCAGCTGCTGAGCCAGGGCTACCCGAGCAAACTGACGCTGGAAGACTGCGGCATCAACGCCATCTGCAAGGCCGCCAACCGCGGCGATCTGCTGGCCAGCGAAGTGATCGAACACGTAGGCCGCTATCTGGGCAAAGCGGTGGCCATCGCCATCAACCTGTTCAATCCGCAGAAGGTGGTGATCGCCGGTGAGATCACCGAAGCGGACAAGGTGCTGCTGCCGGCGATCCAGAGCTGCATCAATACCCAGGTGCTGAAGGACTTCCGCAAAAATCTGCCGGTGGTGACCTCCGAACTCAATCATCGCTCGGCGATCGGCGCTTTCGCCCTGGCCAAACGCGCGATGCTCAACGGCGTGCTCTTGCAGCGATTGCTGGAAAGCTGATCCGCCGCTTCTGGCAGGCGTGTTATCGTCACCCTTCGCCTGCCGTAATCATGAGAAACAGCGACAAATGAAAATCAAAAACGTTATATGCGATATCGACGGCGTGCTGCTGCATGACAATACGCCGGTGCCCGGCGCCGATCTGTTCCTGGCGCGCATCCAGGAACAGGGCATGCCGCTGGTGGTGCTGACTAACTACCCGTCACAGACCGCGCAGGATCTGGCGAACCGCTTCGCCGCCGCCGGGCTGGAAGTGCCGGAGAGCGCGTTCTACACCTCGGCGATGGCCACCGCCGATTTCCTGCGCCGTCAGGAAGGCAAAAAAGCCTATGTGGTCGGCGAAGGCGCCCTGATCCATGAGCTGTACAAAGCCGGTTTCACCATCACCGACATCAACCCGGACTTCGTGATCGTCGGAGAAACCCGCTCTTACAACTGGGACATGATGCATAAAGCCGCCTACTTCGTCAGTAACGGCGCGCGCTTTATCGCCACCAACCCGGATAGTCACGGCCACGGCTTCTCGCCGGCCTGCGGCGCGCTGTGCGCCCCCATCGAGAAGATCACCGGCCGCAAGCCGTTTTACGTCGGCAAGCCCAGCCCGTGGATCATTCGCGCCGCACTGAACAAAATGCAGGCGCACTCGGAAGAGACGGTGATCGTCGGCGATAACCTGCGCACCGACATTCTGGCGGGCTTCCAGGCCGGCCTGGAAACCGTGCTGGTGCTGTCCGGCGTCTCCACGCTGAGCGACATCGAAACCATGCCGTTCCGCCCGAGCTACGTCTACCCTTCCGTCGCCGATATCACCATCTTCTGATGCGGCCATGGCGGCCGCCCGGCCGCCATTATTTCCTTCTCCCTCAGCGTCAGTTTGAATTTAATTCGTTCATGGCCGTAAAAGGTTTCAGCCTGCCTGCGTTAAAAATCCTCATTATAACGTTACGCCCCGCCAATAGCTGATATTGCCGGCGAGCGAAAAACCCTTACCCCTAATTAATGAGGCTACCATGAGCACAAATAACACTATTAATGCCGTCGCCGCCGATGACGCGGCCATTATGCCGTCTATCGCCAATAAAAAGATCCTGATGGGTTTCTGGCACAACTGGGCCGCCGGCGCCAGTGACGGCTATCAGCAAGGCCAGTTCACCAATATGAACCTGACCGACATTCCCGCCGAGTACAACGTGGTGGCCGTCGCCTTTATGAAAGGCCAGGGCATCCCAACCTTCAAGCCTTACAACCTGTCCGACGCCGAGTTCCGCCGCCAGGTGGGCGTGCTGAACAGCCAGGGCCGCGCGGTGCTGATCTCCCTCGGCGGCGCAGACGCGCATATCGAGCTGAAAACCGGCGACGAAGACAAGCTGAAAGACGAGATTATTCGCCTGGTGGAAGTCTATGGCTTCGACGGACTGGATATCGATCTGGAACAGGCGGCGATCGGCGCCGCCAATAATAAAACCGTCTTGCCTGCGGCGCTGAAAAAAGTAAAAGACCATTACGCTGCCCAGGGGAAAAACTTTATTATCAGCATGGCGCCGGAATTCCCGTATTTACGCACCAACGGCACCTACCTGGATTATATTAACGCCCTCGAAGGCTATTACGACTTTATCGCGCCGCAATATTATAACCAGGGCGGCGACGGTATTTGGGTGGATGAACTCAATGCCTGGATCACGCAGAATAACGACGCCATGAAAGAGGACTTCCTCTACTACCTGACGGAAAGCCTGGTTACCGGCACCCGCGGCTATGCGAAGATCCCGGCGGCGAAATTCGTCATCGGCCTGCCAAGCAACAACGATGCCGCCGCCACCGGCTACGTGGTCAACAAACAGGCGGTGTATAACGCTTTCTCGCGTCTCGACGCCAAAAACCTGTCGATCAAGGGCCTGATGACCTGGTCAATCAACTGGGATAACGGCAAGAGCAAAGCCGGCGTCGCCTACAATTGGGAGTTCAAAACCCGCTATGCGCCGCTGATTCAGGGCGGCGTCACCCCGCCGCCGGGAAAGCCTAATGCGCCGACGGCGCTGACGGTCGCCGAGCTTGGCGCCACCTCGCTGAAACTGAGCTGGGCCGCCGCCACCGGCGCCTCACCGATCGCCAGCTACACCGTCTACCGCAACGGCAACCCGATCGGCCAAACCACCGGTCTGTCGCTGGCCGACAGCGGTCTGACGCCGGCAACCCAGTACAGCTACTTCGTTACCGCGACCGACACCCTGGGCAATACCTCGCTGCCGAGCAGCGCGCTGGCGGTCAAAACCGCCAATGACGGTACGCCGCCCGATCCGGGCGCGCCCGAGTGGCAGAACAACCACAGCTACAAAGCCGGCGACGTCGTGAGTTATAAAGGCAAGAAATACACCTGTATTCAGGCGCACACCTCCAATGCCGGCTGGACGCCGGATGCCGCGTTCACCCTCTGGCAGCTCATCGCCTAATCGCTAATCGATTGCCGGTCAAACTGGCCGGCAATCCCGCCATCACGCTAAAAATTGCATAATCGATAATTTTTCACGCCGATAACTGAAAATCCGTTAAAAACCTCAGCCACGCAAACAACTATTTCTCAGCGCATGGCTAAAACGCTTGCATCCTCTGCAGCTTTTGGCGCATTTTCATAACCACAGCGCAGCAAAACCGCGTTATCGCTGATAAATCGGCAATGCTGCCCATAACAGTAAAAACAACATCACAGTCATAAAAGCCCGTTAGGAGAGTTGTATGTGTTCTATTTTCGGTGTGCTCGATCTGAAGTCCGATCCCGTTGAACTGCGTAAGAAAGCGCTGGAGCTGTCACGTCTGATGCGCCACCGCGGCCCGGATTGGTCCGGCGTTTACGCCAGCGACAAAGCCATTCTGGCTCACGAACGCCTGTCGATCGTCGACGTCAACAACGGCGCTCAACCGCTGTACAACGCTGCGCACACCCACGTTCTGGCGGTCAACGGCGAAATTTACAACCATCAGGCGCTGCGCCAACAGCTGAACGACCGCTATGCCTTCCAGACCGACTCCGACTGTGAAGTGATCCTGGCGCTGTATCAGGAGAAAGGACCGGAGTTCCTCGACGATCTGCAAGGCATGTTCGCCTTTGCCCTGTATGACACCGAAAAAGACGCCTACCTGATCGGCCGCGATCACCTGGGCATCATCCCGCTGTACATGGGCCATGACGAACACGGCAACCTGTACGTTGCCTCGGAAATGAAAGCGCTGGTGCCGGTGTGCCGCACCATCAAGGAATTCCCGGCCGGCAGCTACCTGTGGAGCCAGGACGGCCAGATCCGCGAATACTATCGCCGCGACTGGTTCGATTACGACAGCGTCAAGGACAACGTGACCGACGCCGCCGCCCTGCGCACCGCGCTGGAAGAGTCGGTGAAAAGCCACCTGATGTCCGACGTGCCTTACGGCGTGCTGCTCTCGGGCGGGCTGGATTCCTCGGTCATTTCGGCGATCACCAAGAAGTACGCCGCGCGCCGCGTGGAAGATCAGGAACGCAGCGAAGCCTGGTGGCCGCAGCTGCACTCCTTCGCCGTCGGGCTGGAAGGCTCGCCGGATCTGCGCGCCGCGCAGGAGGTGGCCAACCATCTGGGCACCGTGCACCATGAGATCCACTTCACCGTGCAGGAAGGGCTGGACGCCATCCGCGACGTGATTTACCACATCGAAACCTATGACGTCACCACCATCCGCGCGTCGACGCCGATGTACCTGATGTCGCGCAAAATCAAGGCGATGGGCATCAAGATGGTGCTGTCCGGCGAAGGCGCGGACGAAGTGTTCGGCGGCTACCTGTACTTCCATAAGGCGCCGGACGCCCGCGAATTCCACGAAGAGACCGTACGCAAACTGCTGGCGCTGCACATGTTCGACTGCGCGCGCGCCAACAAGGCGATGTCCGCCTGGGGCGTCGAAGCCCGCGTGCCGTTCCTGGACAAAAAATTCCTCGACGTGGCAATGCGCATCAACCCGAAAGATAAAATGTGCGGCAACGGCAAAATGGAAAAACACATCGTTCGCGAATGTTTCGAGTCCTATTTGCCCGCCAGCGTGGCCTGGCGCCAGAAAGAGCAGTTCTCCGACGGCGTCGGCTACAGCTGGATCGACACGCTAAAAGAGGTGGCTGCGCAGCAAATTAGCGATCAACAGCTCGAAACCGCGCGTTTCCGCTTCCCGTACAACACGCCGACGTCGAAAGAAGGCTACCTGTACCGCGAAATCTTCGAGGAGCTGTTCCCGCTGCCGAGCGCCGCCGAATGCGTGCCGGGCGGCCCATCCGTCGCCTGCTCGTCCGCCAAGGCCATCGAGTGGGATGAATCGTTCAAGAAGATGGACGATCCTTCCGGCCGCGCCGTCGGCGTGCACCAGGCCGCCTATAAATAATCGCGCGGCATTTTCCCCGGGGCGGGCCTTTTGGCCCGCCTTTTTGTTGCCTTTTCCGCCCGCCAACTGCCTGAATTGCCGATTTTATCGCCATAATGTTCACAACCCAGACAAACGGCGCTTCCGGGCGCTTTTTCGGGAAAAAACTTGTTGACGCAAATCGGTCATATACGCATAATGCGCCCCGCAACGCCGATGAAGGCAAAGCAAAAAAAGAGGGCTACGTAGCTCAGCTGGTTAGAGCACATCACTCATAATGATGGGGTCACAGGTTCGAATCCCGTCGTAGCCACCATCTCTTTTTTGTATTTGCGGGAGTGGCGAAATTGGTAGACGCACCAGATTTAGGTTCTGGCGCCGCAAGGTGTGCGAGTTCAAGTCTCGCCTCCCGCACCATTTCTCTTCATCGTCGGCGCAGTATGTTGATGGGGTATCGCCAAGCGGTAAGGCACCGGTTTTTGATACCGGCATTCCCTGGTTCGAATCCAGGTACCCCAGCCATATTCTTTCGGGAACGGGGTTTCAACATAAGATTTGTTTGCAGGTGGGGTATCGCCAAGCGGTAAGGCACCGGTTTTTGATACCGGCATTCCCTGGTTCGAATCCAGGTACCCCAGCCATAACAAACTGTTTGCAAATCAAAGAAGTAAAAAGTAACATCGGCTACGTAGCTCAGCTGGTTAGAGCACATCACTCATAATGATGGGGTCACAGGTTCAAATCCCGTCGTAGCCACCATAATTGGGGTGTCGCCAAGCGGTAAGGCTCTGGTTTCTGATACCAGCATACCCAGGTTCGAATCCTGGCACCCCAGCCATATTTAGAAAAGCCCGCTTCGGCGGGCTTTTTGCTGTCTGCCGTTCAGCCAACCTTAAATAGGCCCAGCCACCGCTGAGCCCTGTCGGTTACAATCCCAAGGCGTACTTCAACGCATGCTCTTTCAGCTTGCCCGCCCGCTGCGCGGCCATCAGCGCCAGATTGCGCGCCACGGTCAGCGGCGCCAGGTTATTGCTGAAGGCGGTATAGAACAGATCCATGCCGCTCTGCATCAACAGATTGTCGGTACGGCGGCGGCGTTGATAGCGCAGCAGCACCGCCTCGCCGCTCCAGTCTTCTCCCTGCTCCCGCGCCTCGCTCAGCACGTTCAGCAAGGCATCCACATCGCGATACCCCAGATTGACGCCCTGCCCGGCCAGCGGGTTGATGGTATGCGCCGCATCGCCCAGCAGCGCCAGGCCCGGCAGCACGTAGCGCTGCGCATGACGGCGCGTCAACGGGAACGATCCGGCGGCATGCACCTTGACCGGGCCCAGTCGCGCCGGAAAAGCGGCGGCGATCTCGCGCTCCAGCTGCGCCGGCGGCATCGCCTGCAGTTGGCGAATGCGCTGCGGGCTGTCATACCACACCAGCGACGCCCAGCTGTCGTACAGCGGCAGGAAAGCGCGCGGCCCTGACGGGAAGAAGCGCTGCCAGGTCACATCCTGCTGCGGCGCGCCGGTATCGACGGTGATCAACATGCACGCCTGACGATACTGCCAGCCGTTGGTGCCGATCGCCGCCAGCTTGCGCACCTGCGAGTTGGCGCCGTCGGCGCCGACAACCAGCCGCGCCTGCAGCGTTTCACCGCTGTCCAGCGTCAGTTGCCAGGCCTTGTCCGCCCGCTGCAGCGATTGCAGCCTGGCGGGGCACAGCAGCGTCAAATTGGCGCACTGTGCGAACTGCTGCCACAGCGCCAGCTGCAAAATGCGGTTTTCCACCATAAAGCCCAACTCCGGCAGCCCCAGAGATAGCGCATCGAACGCCACGCGCGACGACGCCCATTCCCAGGTCTCCAGCCGGCGATATGGCGCCGTGCGCATCGCCGTCACGGCGGGCCAGGCGCCGAGCTGTTTCAGCAGCCCCACCGAGGTGCAGCCGATAGCGGAAATGCGCAGGTCCGGCGGGCTTTGCGCCTCGAACGCCTGCGGCGCCTGATGTTCCAGCAACGCCACCGACCAGCCCGCCTGCGCCAGGCCCAGAGCCGCCGCCGCGCCGACCATGCCGCCGCCCACCACCACCGCGTCGTACCGATTTTGAGATGTCTTCATATTGGCTATGTTTTCTATGTGAATGCTCGCCATCCCACCCGACATGGCGTTTTGCGCAGTGTACCGGATTTTCGCTTCGGCTTCAGGTTGCGTGCCATTTTCCCCCGCGCTGGTCACAACGGCGGCAAATGATTACAATACGCGCCCTGCATGTCGCGTAACGCAACTTTCGCTCCGCACTGAGTAATGGCAAGTCAATGACGAAAAAACTACATATCAAAACCTGGGGCTGCCAGATGAATGAGTACGATTCATCGAAAATGGCCGACCTGTTGAACAGCACGCACGGCTTCGAGTGGACCGACAACGCCGAGGAAGCGGACGTGCTGTTGCTGAACACCTGCTCGATCCGTGAAAAAGCGCAGGAAAAAGTTTTCGCCATGCTGGGGCGCTGGCGCTTGCTGAAAGAGAAGAACCCGTCTGTCATCATCGGCGTCGGCGGTTGCGTGGCCTCGCAAGAAGGCGAACTGATCCGCAGCCGCGCGCCTTGCGTCGACGTGGTATTCGGCCCGCAGACCCTGCACCGCCTGCCGGAAATGATCAACCACGTTCAGGGCACCCGCAGCCCGGTGGTCGATATCAGTTTCCCGGAGATCGAAAAGTTCGACCGCCTGCCGGAGCCGCGCGCCGAAGGCCCGACCGCGTTCGTGTCGATCATGGAAGGCTGCAACAAATACTGCACTTTCTGCGTGGTGCCATACACCCGCGGCGAGGAAGTGAGCCGCCCGAGCGACGACGTGCTGTTCGAAATCGCCCAACTGGCGGCGCAGGGCGTGCGCGAAGTCAACCTGCTCGGCCAAAACGTCAACGCGTACCGCGGCGCCACGCATGACGGCGATATCTGCTCGTTCGCCGAACTGCTGCGCCTGGTGGCCGCCATCGACGGCATCGATCGCATTCGCTTCACCACCAGCCACCCTATCGAGTTCACCGACGACATCATCGCGGTGTATGAAGACACGCCGGAGCTGGTCAGCTTCCTGCACCTGCCGGTGCAGAGCGGTTCGGATCGCATCCTGACCATGATGAAACGCGCCCATACCGCGCTGGAGTATAAGGCGATTATCCGCAAGCTGCGCAAGGCGCGCCCGAACATCCAGCTCAGCTCCGACTTCATCGTCGGTTTCCCGGGCGAGAGCCAGGCCGACTTCGAACAGACCATGAACCTGATCGCCGACGTCAACTTCGACGTCAGCTTCAGCTTCATCTATTCGTCGCGCCCCGGTACGCCGGCGGCGGACATGGTTGACGACGTCAGCGAAGAAGAGAAAAAACAGCGGCTGTATATTCTGCAGGATCGCATCAACCAGCAGGCGCTGCAGTTCAGCCGCCGCATGCTCGGCACCGTCCAGCGCATTCTGGTGGAAGGCACCTCGCGCAGAAGCGTGATGGAGCTGGCCGGGCGCACGGAGTGCAACCGTGTGGTAAACTTCGAAGGCACGCCCGACATGATCGGCCAGTTTGTCGACGTGGAAATTACCGAGGTGCTGACCAACACCCTGCGTGGCGCAGTGGTGCGCACCGAACAGCAGATGGATCTGCGCGTACATGAATCCCCGCAGTCGGTGATCGCCCGTACCCGCAAAGAAAACGCGCTGGGCGTCGGCATTTACCAGCCCTGACGCCGCGGCGGCCCGCCTTATCGCCGCCCGTTCGCGCTACCCCTTACCGTTTCTCCGCCGGGCGTCCGCGCCCGGTGATGTTCTTTTTTTTATTTTTTATTGTTGAAGAGGCGACATAACATGCAACTCCCACACTGCCCGAAGTGCAACTCCGAATACACCTACCAGGACAATGCCCTGTTCATCTGCCCTGAGTGCGCCCACGAGTGGAGCGACAGCGCCCCGGCGGAAGATCAGGACGCGCTGATCGTCAAAGACGCCAACGGCAACCTGCTGGCGGACGGCGACGCGGTCACCGTGATCAAGGACCTGAAGGTTAAAGGCAGCTCCTCGATGCTGAAGATCGGCACCAAGGTGAAAAACATTCGTCTGGTGGAAGGCGATCACAACATCGACTGCAAAATCGACGGTTTCGGCCCGATGAAACTGAAATCCGAGTTCGTGAAAAAGAACTGATCCTCGGCGGCCTTGTCCTGTGATGACGCGGCGGGCTTTGCGCCCCGCCGCGTTTTTTCCTTATCTTCCCTTGAATTCCGCCGACGGCGCACAGATAGATCAGCGGTAAACTTGCGCCGTTGCGGCGCACCATGAATAATTCAAGAAAGAGAGTATTCAGGCTCGCCCTGAACGCGCGCGTCCCGGACGCGCTATGTGACATCAACCAGGCCCGATGTGACCTAGAGGAATAGTTTGAACGTCGCAACACAAGAAATTATGTTGGAGCCCGCAGACAACAAGCGTTTGCTCAGCCTGTGCGGCCCGTTTGATGACAACATCAAGCAACTCGAGCGCCGATTGGGCATCGAAATCAATCGTCGCGACAACCGCTTCAAGCTGGTCGGCAAAAACCTGTGCGTGGTCGCCGCCGCCGATATCCTGCGCCATCTGTACGTGGATACCGCGCCGATTCGCGGCGTGATCCCGGATATCGATCCGGAGCAAATCCATCTGGCTATCAAAGAGAGCCGGGTGCTGGAACAGGTGGCGGACAGCGTGCCGGATTACGGCAAGGCGGTCACCATCAAAACCAAGCGCGGCATGGTGAAACCGCGCACGCCTAACCAGGCGCAGTACATCGCCAACATTCTCGATCACGACATCACCTTCGGCATCGGCCCGGCCGGTACCGGCAAAACCTACCTGGCGGTCGCCGCCGCGGTGGATGCGCTGGAACGCCAGGAAATTCGCCGCATTCTTCTGACCCGTCCCGCGGTCGAAGCCGGCGAAAAACTGGGCTTCCTGCCGGGCGATCTGAGCCAGAAGGTCGATCCTTATCTGCGCCCGCTGTACGACGCCCTGTTCGAAATGCTGGGCTTCGAGCGCGTGGAGAAGCTCATTGAGCGCAACGTGATCGAAGTCGCGCCGCTGGCCTATATGCGCGGCCGTACGCTGAACGACGCCTTTATCATTCTGGATGAGAGCCAGAACACCACCATCGAGCAGATGAAGATGTTCCTGACGCGCATCGGTTTCAACTCGAAGGCGGTCATCACCGGCGACGTCACCCAGATCGACCTGCCACGCAACCAGAAATCCGGCCTGCGCCACGCGGTGGAAGTGCTGTCGGACGTGGAAGAACTGAGCTTCAACTTCTTCCACAGCGAAGACGTGGTGCGCCACCCGGTGGTGGCCCGCGTGGTCATCGCTTATGAGGCCTGGGAAGCGGCCGAACAGAAACGCAAAGACGCAATTGCCGAACAACGTAAGCGCGAGGCGCTCGCCGCCTCCGAGCAGGAGACACCATGAGTCAGGTGATTTTGGATCTGCAGATTGCCTGTGAAAGCAGCGACGGCCTGCCGGATGAAGCCACGTTCCAGCGCTGGCTGGAAGGCGTGCTGCCGCAATTTCAGGAAGAGGCCGAGGTCACCGTGCGTCTGGTGGACGAAGCGGAAAGCCACGAGCTGAACCTGACCTATCGCGGCAAAGACAAGCCGACCAACGTGCTCTCTTTCCCGTTCGAGGCCCCGCCGGGCATCGAACTGCCGCTGCTCGGCGATCTGATCATCTGCCGCCAGGTGGTTGAACAGGAAGCGATTGAGCAAGGCAAGGCGTTGGAGGCCCACTGGGCGCATATGGTTGTCCACGGCAGCCTTCATCTGCTAGGGTATGACCACATCGAAGACGATGAAGCCGAAGAAATGGAGTCTTTGGAAACCGAAATCATGCACGGACTGGGCTATCCTGATCCGTACCTGGCGGAAAAAGACCCCGTCTGACGTCAGCCGTTTACCTTACAGCCCCTAACGGGGCTGTCGCTGACGCCCCTTAACTCTGACATGAGTGACAGTAACGAAAACGCCATGAGCGACGACCATTCACAAAGCAATGACAGCCCCAGTCCCAAGAAGGGGTTCTTTACTCTTATCCTTAACCAGCTGTTCCACGGCGAGCCCAAAAACCGTGGCGATCTGGTCGAGCTGATCCGTGATTCCGAACAAAACGACCTGATCGATCCCGATACCCGCGACATGCTGGAAGGCGTGATGGATATCGCCGAACAGCGCGTGCGGGACATCATGATCCCCCGCTCCCAGATGGTGACGCTCAAGCGCAACCAGACGCTGGAAGAGTGCCTGGACGTGATTATCGACTCCGCCCACTCGCGCTTCCCGGTGATCAGCGAAGACAAAGATCACATCGAAGGCATCCTGATGGCCAAGGATCTGCTGCCGTTCATGCGCGCAGACTCCGAGCCGTTCAGCATCGACAAAGTGCTGCGCACCGCGGTGGTGGTGCCGGAAAGCAAGCGCGTCGACCGGATGTTGAAAGAGTTCCGCTCCCAGCGCTACCACATGGCGATTGTCATTGATGAATTCGGCGGCGTGTCCGGCCTGGTCACCATCGAAGACATTCTGGAACTGATCGTCGGCGAGATCGAAGACGAATACGACGACGAAGACGATCTGGATATCCGCCAGCTCAGCCGCCACATGTACACCGTACGCGCGCTGGCACCGATCGAAGACTTCAACGAAGCCTTCGGCACCCATTTCAGCGACGACGAGGTCGATACCATCGGCGGTTTGGTGATGCAAGCCTTCGGCCATCTGCCTGCGCGCGGGGAAACCATTGAAATCGAAGGTTACCTATTTAAAGTTGCCATGGCAGACAGTCGACGTATCATCCAGGTTCATGTAAAAATTCCGGACGACTCTCCACCACCGAAACTGGAAGATTAAATCCAACATGGCTAAAGCCTCATTACTTGAACGCCAGTGGGTTCGCGCCCTGCTGGCGCTGTTGTCAGGTGCCGGCGGGACGCTGGCGTTCTCGCCCTACGATTTCTGGCCCGCGGCCATCGTCTCCCTGTTCGGCCTGCTGGCCGTTACCCTCAATCGCACCACCAAACAGTCCGCCCTGCTCGGCTTTGTCTGGGGCTTCGGGTTGTTCGGCAGCGGGATCAACTGGGTGTATGTCAGCATCGCCGATTTCGGCGGCATGCCCTTCGCCGTCAACGTCTTCCTGGTGGCGCTGCTCGCCGCTTACCTGTCGCTGTATACCGGGCTGTTCGCCGGGCTGCTGACCCGCCTGTGGCCGGCGACCCGCTGGTGGCGGCTGGCCATCGCCGCGCCGGCGCTGTGGCAGGTCACGGAATTCCTGCGCGGCTGGGTGCTGACCGGCTTCCCATGGCTGCAGTTCGGCTATAGCCAGATCAACGGCCCGCTGAAAGGCATCGCGCCGCTGCTGGGCGTCGACGCCATCACCTTTGTGCTGATGGCCATCGCCGGCCTGCTGGTGTACGCCGTCAATCAGCGCCGCCTCTCGGCGGCGGTGATCGCCGCCGCGCTGCTGCTGTTGCCATGGCCGCTGCGCCAGCTGCAGTGGTTTACTCCGCAGACGGATAAAGCGGTGAATGTCGCCATGGTGCAAGGCAACATCGCTCAATCGATGAAATGGGATCCGAAAGCGCTGGTCAGCACGCTGCAAACCTATCTGGACGAAACCCGTCCCTACATGGGCAAGGCGCCGATCGTCATCTGGCCGGAATCCGCCATTCCGGATTATGAAGCCAATCAGAACGGCTTCCTGACGATGATGGACGACCTGATGCGGGCGAAGAACAGCAGCCTCATCACCGGCATCGTCGACGTGCGCGCCACGCCGCAGGGCCAGCAAATCTACAACAGCGCCATCGTGCTCGGTGAACCGACGCCGTACAGGTACCCGGCCAACGATCGCTACAACAAGCACCACCTGGTGCCGTTCGGCGAGTTCGTGCCGCTGGAGACGCTGCTGCGGCCGCTGGCGCCGTTCTTCGACCTGCCGATGTCCTCCTTCAGCCGCGGCGACTACGTACAACCGCAGCTCAGCGTACGCGGCTACAACCTGACGGCGGCCATTTGCTACGAAATCGTGTTGGGCCAGCAGGTGCGCGATAACTTCCGCCCGGACACCAACTTCCTGCTGACCATCTCCAACGACGCCTGGTTCGGCCACTCCATCGGCCCATGGCAGCACTTCCAGATGGCGCGCATGCGGGCGCTGGAACTGGGCCGGCCGCTGCTGCGCAGCACCAACAACGGCGTCACCGCCGCGGTGGACGCGAATGGCGACGTGATCGCCGAGATCCCGCAGTTCACTCGTCAAGTGCTTGAAGTGAAGGTCACACCGACCACCGGCGTCACGCCTTACGCGCGTTTCGGCGCCGCGCCGCTGTGGGTGATCACCCTGTTGCTGGGCGGTTGGGCGCTGATGTTGGGCCTGCGCCGCAAATAGTCCTCTTCGCCGGGGCGCGCCCGCCGCGCCCCGCGTTTCCGTAAACGTTCCCCCACCTCGGTCAGAAAACGTCGTTAAATCAACGCGGCTGGCACACTCCTTGCTTTATCTAAGGTGACATCGCACGTCGGTTAACTTTTGCTGACGTTTTGTCGCACCCGTGCACATTTTGGAGGCACCGAACGCACCATGTAGGTGCGTCGGGGTTTGGTTGCATTGATTTGGTGCGCGCGGCGTCTCAAAAAATGAAACATTTTAGTTTCAAGATATTCACAATCGGTTATTTTTTAACGGCTATCCGTTCTAAGACTATCTTTATAACCTGAGCAATAAATAGTCGATTTAAACCTGACGCTCTTTAGTCAGAGCCACCACAACAGCAAAGGAGTTGGACCATGCAAATGCGTAAATTGGCGTTATCGTTACTGCTGCTCGGTATGGCAGGTAGCGTGGCGCACGCGGAAGACCTGACCGGTACGCTGAAGAAAATCAAAGACAACGGCGTTATCGTTGTCGGCCACCGCGAATCGTCTGTGCCCTTTTCCTACTACGACAACCAGCAAAAAGTTGTGGGCTACTCTCAGGACTACTCCAACCAAATCGTTGAAGCCGTTAAGAAAAAGCTGAATGCACCGAATCTGCAGGTGAAAATGCTGCCGATTACCTCGCAGAACCGCATCCCGCTGCTGCAAAACGGCACCTATGACTTCGAATGCGGCTCTACCACCAATAACGTAGAGCGCCAGAAACAGGCCGCCTTCTCCGACACCATCTTTGTGGTCGGCACCCGCCTGCTGGTGAAGAAAGGCTCCGACATCAAAGACTTTAAAGACCTGGCCGGCAAACCGGTGGTGGTCACCTCCGGCACCACGTCCGAAGTGTTGCTGAACAAACTGAACGACAGCGACAAAATGAACATGCGCATCATCAGCGCCAAAGACCACGGCGACTCCTTCCGCACCCTGGAAAGCGGCCGCGCGGTGGCCTTCATGATGGATGACGCCCTGCTGGCGGGCGAGCGCGCCAAAGCCAAGAAGCCGGATCAATGGGAAATCATCGGCACGCCGCAGTCGAAAGAGGCCTACGGTTGCATGCTGCGTAAAGACGATCCTGAGTTCAAGAAACTGGTCGATGACACTATCGCCCAGGCGCAAACCTCCGGTGAAGCGGCCAAGTGGTTTGATAAATGGTTCAAGCAGCCTATTCCACCGAAAAACCTCAACATGAACTTCGAGCTGTCGGACGACATGAAGCAACTGTTCAAAGCGCCTAACGACAAAGCGTTGAACTAACTCAATAGAATAAAGCCGGGGCGGCCGCCAAGCCAAACCGGCCCAGTTGATGACTGGGACAGACAGGAATGAGGGGGGCCGTTCCCCTCCCTCATTTTCCCCAAGGCGCGTCACCGATCTCCGCACACAACAAGCCAGCCCGACTGGCCGCGCGGCGATCGGCGCCTATCAAGTCATCACTTTTCGGCGCCCTGCGCCCGTTTATCGGAGTTTGTTATGTCAATAGATTGGAACTGGGGTATCTTCCTGCAGCAGGCCCCGTTTGGGAACACCACTTACCTCGGCTGGATCTGGTCCGGCTTTCAGGTCACGGTGGCCCTCTCCGTCTGTGCATGGATTATCGCTTTCTTCGTCGGTTCGCTGTTCGGTATCTTGCGTACCGTGCCCAACCGCTTTCTTTCCACTCTCGGCACCTGTTACGTCGAACTGTTCCGCAACGTGCCGCTGATCGTGCAATTCTTTACCTGGTATCTGGTGATCCCCGAGCTGCTGCCGGCCAATATCGGCACCTGGTTCAAGACCGAGTTGGATCCCAACGTGCAGTTCTTCGTCTCTTCCATGCTCTGTCTGGGGCTGTTTACCGCCGCCCGCGTTTGCGAGCAAGTGCGCGCCGCCATTCAATCCCTGCCGCGCGGCCAGAAAGCCGCCGGGTTGGCGATGGGCCTGACGCTGCCGCAAACCTACCGCTACGTGCTGTTGCCAAACGCCTACCGGGTTATCGTGCCGCCGATGACCTCGGAGATGCTCAACCTGGTCAAAAACTCCGCCATCGCCTCCACCATCGGCCTGGTGGACATGGCCGCACAGGCCGGCAAGCTGTTGGATTACTCCGCACACGCCTATGAATCCTTTACCGCCATTACGTTGGCTTATATCGGCATCAACGCCGTGATCATGCTGTTTATGCGTCTGGTCGAAAAGAAAGTGCAGTTGCCTGGCAACCTGGGGAGTAAATAATGTACGAATTTGACTGGGCGTCGATCGTCCCAAGCTTCCCTTATCTGCTGCAGGGCATGGCGATCACGCTGAAGATCACCGTGACCGCCATCGTGGTCGGCATTCTGTGGGGCACCGTGCTGGCGGTGATGCGTCTGTCGCCGTTCAAGCCCATCAGCTGGTTCGCCACCCTGTATGTCAACCTGTTCCGCTCGGTGCCGCTGGTGATGGTGCTGCTGTGGTTCTATCTGGTGGTTCCAAGCTTATTACAACAGGTTCTAGGCCTGTCGCCGAAAACCGATATTCGCCTGATCTCGGCTATGGTAGCCTTTTCCCTGTTTGAAGCGGCCTATTACTCGGAAATCATCCGCGCCGGTATCATCAGCATCTCGCGCGGCCAATCCTCCGCCGCGTTGGCGCTGGGCATGACGCATTGGCAATCCATGCGGCTGGTGATCCTGCCGCAGGCGTTCCGCGCCATGGTGCCACTGCTGCTGACCCAGGGCATCGTCCTGTTCCAGGATACCTCGCTGGTTTACGTACTGAGCCTGGCCGACTTCTTCCGCACCGCATCGACCATCGGCGAACGCGACGGCACCCAGGTTGAAATGATCCTGTTCGCCGGCTTTGTCTATTTTGTTATCAGCCTCGCCGCCTCGGCGCTGGTAAGCTATTTGAAGAAAAGGACTGTTTGATGATATCCCTGAAAAATGTTTCCAAGTGGTACGGTCACTTTCAAGTGTTGACCGATTGCACCACCGAAGTGAAAAAAGGCGAAGTGGTCGTCGTCTGCGGTCCTTCAGGCTCCGGCAAGTCCACCCTGATCAAAACCGTCAACGGCCTGGAGCCGATCCAGCAGGGAAGCATCCTGGTGAACGGCACGCCCGTCAACGACAAGAAAACCAACCTGGCGCAGCTGCGCGCCAAGGTCGGCATGGTGTTCCAACACTTTGAACTGTTCCCGCACCTGTCCATTATCGACAACCTGACGCTGGCGCAGGTAAAAGTGCTCAAGCGCGACAAGACCGCCTCACGCGAGAAGGGCCTGAAGCTGCTGGAACGCGTCGGCCTGTCCGCCCATGCCAACAAGTTCCCCGGTCAGCTCTCCGGCGGCCAGCAACAGCGCGTCGCCATCGCCCGCGCGCTGTGCATGGATCCGATCGCCATGCTGTTCGACGAACCGACCTCGGCGCTCGATCCGGAAATGATCAACGAAGTGCTGGACGTGATGGTCGAGCTGGCGAACGAAGGCATGACCATGATGGTGGTGACCCACGAAATGGGCTTCGCCCGCAAGGTGGCGAACCGCGTGATCTTTATGGACGAAGGCAAAATCGTCGAAGACCGCAACAAAGACGATTTCTTCAACAACCCCGAGTCCGATCGCGCCAAGGACTTCCTCGCCAAGATCCTGCACTAAGTTCTCGCTATGCGCCCCGCCTGGGGCGCATCTTTTCTCCCGGCACGAAAAGCGCTTGTATCTCCTCGTTTTTGATCCGATGCTCGCCGGATAACAAACAGAGGAGAAAGAACATGCCCCGCCCTATTATCATCGATTGCGATCCCGGCCTCGACGACGCCATCGCGCTGGCTATGGCGCTGCGCTCGCCGGAGCTGGACGTCAAAGCCATCACCACCTCCGCCGGCAACCAGACGCCGGAGAAAACCCTGCATAACGCGCTGGGTCTGCTGACCCTGATGCAGCGCGAGGACATCCCTGTCGCCGCCGGCGCCGCTCGCCCGCTGATGCGCGAGCTGGTGATCGCCGACTATGTCCACGGCAAAACCGGCATGGGCAACACCCACCTGCCGACGCCGACAATCAAACCCGATCCCCGCGGCGCCGTCGAGCTGATCGCCGACCTGCTGCGCGCCAGCCCGCAGCCAATCACCCTGGTGGTGACCGGCCCGATGACCAACATCGCCCTGCTGTTGGCCCAGCATGCCGAGCTGAAAAGCCGTATCGAGCGCATCGTATTTATGGGCGGCGGCATGAATGCCGGCAATACCACGCCGGTGGCGGAATTCAATATCTTTGTCGATCCCGAAGCCGCCGAGATGGTGTTGAAATCCGGCGTGCCGCTGACCATGGCCGGGCTGAACGTCACCCATCAAGCGCTGGTGCTGCCGCAGGATATCGAGCGCATTCGCCAGATAGCCAATCCGGTCGCGCAGGCGGTCGCGGAGATGCTCGATTTTTACCTGCCGCTGTACCTCAGCCATCCGCGCGGCCTGCCCGGCGCGGCGATGCACGATCCCTGCACCATCGCCTGGCTGCTGGCGCCGCAGCTGTTCACCGGCGTTGAACGCTGGGTCGGTGTGGAGACCAAAGGGGAATACACCGTCGGCATGACGGTGGTGGACTATTTCCAGCAAACCGGCAACGCGGCCAACGTGGAAGTGCTGACCGGCATCAACCGCGAGGGTTTTATCGATCTGCTGGCCGAGCGCCTGGCGCGTTATTGATCCCATCGGGGCGCGCTCGCGCCCTTCATTCAACTTTTTTGATTTAACTCAGCGAATTTTTGCGCTATCACTGTTGATGGCTTGCCTCTACCATGCGTTTACACCGACTGACATCGTCACCGATTAAACTTCGCCTGGAGATAAGCCAATGAGCCGCGTACTGGTCCTGAAATCAAGCATTCTGGGTGAATATTCCCAGTCTGGAAAATTAGTCGATTTTTTTGTTGAAGAATGGCGTGAAGCTCACCCGGAAGACACCTTCACCGTGCGCGACTTGGCCAACCCAACGCTGCCGGAGCTGGATGGCGAAGTGATGGCCGGCTTTACCGCCGGCGACAAACCGTTGACGCCGCATCAGCAAAGCACCCTGGCGCTGTCCGATGAGCTGATTGCCGAGCTGAAGTCGCACGACACGCTGATCATCAGCGCCCCGATGTACAACTTCAACATCCCGACGCAGCTGAAGATCTACTTCGATCTGATCGCCCGCGCCGGTCAGACGTTCCGCTACACCTCCGCCGGCGCCGAAGGGCTGGTGACGGGCAAAAAAGCGATCGTCATCTCCAGCCGCGGCGGCATCCACGCCGACACGCCGACGGATCTGATCACCCCGTACGTGAAACTGTTCCTGGGCTTTATCGGCATCACCGACGTTGAATTCGTGCTGGCGGAAGGCTTCGCCTACGGCCCGGAAGCGGCGGAGAAAGCCGCCCAGGACAGCCGCATCGCGGTCGCGCAGAAAATCCCGGCCGGCGTCGCCGTCCCGGCCAGCGCACCGGCGCCGGCAAACGTCGCCCAAGAAGCCGTCAGCGGCGGTTTCCTGAGCAACCTGCTGAAGAAACTGTTCCGTTAACGGTAAACGTCAGCGTTCCCCGCCGTGGCGGGGAACGTCATCAGGGTTCAAATGGCCGACGCTGGAACTGGTCGTGACCGCATTTCGGGCAGAGCGGCAGCACTTCCGGCGTGTAAAACGCCAGGTGGTAGTGACACTGCTCGCAGACCAGATTGCCCAGCCCCACCACTTCACCGCTGTGATACACGCCGTGGTGGCTGACATCCTTGAACACCTCGCGCCACTCCAACTGGGTTTTATCGGTGATATCCGCCAGTTCCTGCCACAGGCTCTCCTTAATCACCCGCATAAACACGCTGTCGGTAAACTCGTCCCGGCTTTCCTGATAGCTGCGGGCGAACTCTTCCAGATCGCGCCGCACCGCCTGCGTCA
>Ga0308158_10001847_pt1 | contig 21181 bp, 18 predicted proteins | sample PhyBR2_FD_201038 | JGI IMG/M metagenome (GOLD analysis project Ga0308158, IMG submission 201038) | Phyllosphere microbial communities from UC Gill Tract Community Farm, Albany, California, United States - DLSLB.R2 | ecosystem: Host-associated > Plants > Phyllosphere > Unclassified | place: USA...
AAGTCATCGGCCAGCGCCACCGTGTAGTCGCCCAGCTGTTGTCCCGCCAGCCCGGCAAGCTTGCCGCGCAGCGCCTCCATCAACTGACTGGCTACGGCGCTGTCGATCGCCTCGTAGTCGTGGCGCGAATAATAATTGCGGCCATGCATGGCCCAGTGCGCGCGCACGATCTCTTCCACCGACTGGCGCTTGGCCGCCAGCAGGTTCAGCCAGAACAGTACCGCCCACAGACCGTCTTTTTCGCGCACGTGGTTCGATCCCGTGCCATAGCTTTCTTCGCCGCACAAGGTCGCCTTGCCGGCGTCAAGCAGGTTGCCGAAGAACTTCCAGCCGGTCGGCGTTTCAAAACAGGGAATGCCGAGCGCGGCGGCAACGCGGTCGGCTGCGCCCGAGGTCGGCATGGAGCGGGCGATGCCGGCCAGCCCAGCCGCGTAACCGGGCGCCACGGTGGCGTTGGCGGCCAGGATGGCCAGGCTGTCCGATGGCGTCACGTCAAAGCGGCGGCCCACGATCATGTTGCGGTCGCCATCGCCATCGGAGGCGGCGCCAAAGTCGGGCGCATTGTCGCCTGCCATGATGGCAATCAGTTCATGCGCATTGACCGGGTTGGGATCGGGATGGCCGCCGCCAAAGTCTTCCAGCGGCACGCCGTTGATTACGCTGCCCTTGGGCGCGCCCAAGAGGCCTTCCAGGATCGCCGTGGCGTAAGGACCGGAAACGGCGTGCATGCCGTCAAAGCAGATGCGCAGGCCACCGGCAAACAGGGCGCGGATGGCGTCGAAATCAAAGAGCTGCTGCATCAGTTCGGCGTAATCGGCCACCGGGTCGATCACTTCAACCACCATCTGCTCGACATGCACGGTGCCAGGCTGGTCGAGGTCGATATCGGCGCTATCGCTGATGCGGTATTGCGTGATGGCTTCAGTGCGCGCAAACATCGCCTCGGTCAGCTTTTCGGGAGCCGGGCCGCCATTGGCGATGTTGTACTTGATACCGAAGTCGCCATCGGGGCCACCCGGATTGTGACTGGCCGACAGGATCAGGCCGCCGCTGGCGCCATGCTTGCGGATCACGCAGCTGACGGCCGGCGTCGACATGATGCCGCCCTGCCCGACCAGCACGCGCGCGTAACCGTGCGCGGCGGCCATGCGCAATACCGTCTGGATGGCAGTACGGTTGTAATAGCGGCCGTCGCCTCCGAGCACCAGCGTCTGGCCATGGCAGTCGCCAACCGTGTCGAACACGCTTTGCACGAAATTTTCCAGGTATTGCGGCTCGCTGAACACGCTGACCTTCTTGCGCAGGCCCGAGGTACCCGGGCGCTGGCCGGCGATGGGCGCCGTATTGATAATCTGTACCGCCATGATGCCTCCAAATTGACTAATGGCTAATCTTACATCATGCAGGACGCTGATTCTGTGCGGTGACACGCCCCCCGCAGCAGCGCCCGGCATCGATTGCCCTGTCGATTGCCGGCTTGCTCTATCCATAACGCACCACTATAATAAGAATGGTTCTCATTACTATTTATCGTGGCAGCGCTTTATTCACACACCGCAAAGTCGTACCGCCAGCCAGGCCACCCGCCAAGCAAGCATCCATGCCGCAGCAGCGCCACTACACGCCTATAACAAGACAAGGGATACATCATGCAATTGACTTCCATCGCGCGCGCCAGCGCTCTCGCTACTGTCGTGTTCGCGGCAGCGCTGTCGGCCCCGGCCAGTGCGCACCAGATCTGGCTGGAGCAGAACGGTCAGCACGCCAGCATCTACTTCGGCGAATTCGGCGACAACCTGCGCGAAGTGTCGCCTGGCCTGCTCGACAAATTCAGCCTGAAAAACGCCAGCCTGGTGGCCGCTGGCGGCAACAAGGCGCTGCAGGCCAGCAAGAACGCTGGAGCATTTGCGCTCAATGCCAAGGTTGCCCCTGGCGAAACCATCATCGTGGAAGAAAACAGCTACCCTGGCTGGGAAAACAAAAAAGACGGCAAGGTCAGTTACGCCATCTGGACGCCGGCCGCACGGCTGGTGGCCGACCAAAGCGCCCAGAAACCGGCGCTGACGCTGGACCTCGTGCCAACCGGCACGCCAGGCCAGTTCCAGGTCAGCTACCGCGGCCAGCCGCTCGCCGGCGCCAAGGTCAACGCCGTGGTGCAGTCGGGCTGGTCGCGCGAAGCGTTGAGCGACAAGCAGGGGCTGGTCAGCTTCGCGCTGCCGTGGCAAGGCCAGTACGTGCTGGAAGTACACCATGAAGACAAGACCGGCGGCGAGCGCGATGGCAGGCATTACGACCAGGCCAGCTATGTCACCACCCTGTCGCTGGTGCAGCCGAAGGGCGTGGCGCCACTGCCTGCGCCTCCTGCTGCAGAACCGGGCAAGGATCACGGTTAAGCATGTCCGCCTCCGCTCAAACTGAAAAACTGCCGCGCCTGCGGCTGCCGGAGGCGCTGCGCTACCGCCTCGGCGTCGCCTCGCGCAGCGTGGCGGCCATCGTCGGCGGCTATGTGCTGGCAGCCCTTGCCACCATGCTGCTGTCGGTGTGCCTGCCCATGGTCCGCGTGGAAGCCGTGATGACGGCCACGCTGGCGTCGTTTGCCATCTACACCTGCGCCGTACTGTGGGTGTTCGCCACCGGCAGCGCGCTGCGCGCCTGGCTGGGCCTGCTGATCCCCTGCGCCATCATGGCCGCCATCCTGCAGTCGATGGACGCCCTCTCCTGGAGTCTCGCATGAAAGAAGGTTTCCGCCAGTCGATGGCCTGGCTGCACACCTGGTCCGGCCTGCTGGTGTGCTGGATTTTGCTGTTGGTGTTCTGCGCCGGCACGGCCAGCTACTACCGCGCAGAAATCACGTTGTGGATGCAGCCCGAACTGCATGCTGCGGCCAGCAACACGGTCAGCACCGAGCAGGCTGCGGCAACGGCGCAAAGCGCCATGCAGGAACGCGCGCAAGGGGCCACGCGCTGGTTCATCACCTTGCCGGGCGAGCGCAATCCTGCGCTGCAACTGGGCTGGAGCAAGCCGTCCAAGCCGGGCGAGAAGAAAAAAGGCCGGCGTGGCAACTTCCACAGCGAGAAAGCCGATCCGTCCACCGGGGAGGTGCTGTCCAAGCCACGCGAGACGCGCGGCGGCGAATTTCTGTATCGGCTGCATTTCGACCTGCACTATATGTCAGCCCTGTGGGCGCGCTGGATCGTGGGTTTTTGCGCCATGTTCATGCTGGTGTCGATCATCAGCGGCATCGTCACCCACAAGCGCATCTTCAAGGATTTGTTTACCTTCCGCCCGAAAAAAGGCCAGCGCTCCTGGCTCGACGCGCACAATGTCGCGGCCGTGCTGCCGCTACCGTATCACCTGATGATTACCTATACGGGCCTGGTCACATTGATGTTCATGTATATGCCGTCTGGCGTGACGACCGCCTATAAGGGCGACCAGGATGCCTTTTTCTCCGAAGCCTTCCCGGCCCGTGCCGGCGAAGCCAAGGCTGCCGGCGTGGCCGCGCCATTGACGCCGTTCGCACCGCTGGTGCGCCAGGCGGAACAGAAATGGGGCGCCCAGGTGGGCCTTGTCTCGGTCAACCTGCCGGGCGACGCCAACGCCACCGTCACGCTGCGCCGTGCCGGCGGGCGCGACATGTCGTCCAAACAGCCCACGATGGAATTCGATGGCGTGAGCGGCAAGCTGCTGGCCACCTATGGCGATGACCCGGGTGGCGCGTCCAGCACGCACGGCGTGATGGTGGGCCTGCATATCGCCAATTTTGCCAGCCCGCTGCTGCGCGCGCTGTTCTTCCTGTCGGGCCTGGCCGGCTGCGCCATGGTGGCCACCGGCGCGCTGCTGTGGGCCGTCAAGACACGCCAGAAACAGGCCAAGGCGCTGGCAGCGGGCAAGCGGCCCGGCTTCGGCCTGCGGCTGGTCGAAGCGCTCAATATCGGCGCCATTGCCGGCATACCGATTGCGTTTGGCGCCTACTTCTGGGCCAACCGGCTGCTGCCGGCCGGACTCGAAGAGCGGCCGAAAGAGGAAATCGCCTGCTTCTTCGGCGCCTGGGCGCTGGCCGCCATCGTGGCCCAGCTGCGTCCTACGCGGGCCATGTGGCGCCTCCAGCTTACTGTTGGCGCCATCCTGCTGGCCGGCCTGCCGCTGCTCAATGTCTTCACCACGCAGTCGCACCTGGGCGTCACGCTGTTCATGGGACGCGGTCCGGTGGCGGTAGCGGCATTTGACCTGGTGATGCTGATGCTGGGCCTGGGCCTGGCCTACGCGGCGATCAAGCTCAAACCCTTGCCGGCCAGGGCGGCCAAAGCGGCCAGGCCTGCCGTCAAGGCTGACGTCACACCCGATACTGCTGCAGGAGCCGCATAATGGAATGGATCGCCGATTTCCTTGTCTTTGCCCTGTGCTATGCCGGCCTGTCGTGCCTGTGCCTGGCGATGGACAGGCATTACGCCGACCTGCACGGCCGTGGCGCCGAGCCGCCTTTGCTGCTGCGCCGGCGCCTGCAATGGGGCGGCTGGCTGGCGCTGGCATTCGGCCTGGCCTGGGCCATGCACCATAGCGGCGCCGGCTACGGCACGGTGGTGTGGGTCGGCAGCCTGACCGGCTGTGGCTTGCTGCTGATCTGGCTGCTGCCATATGCGCCGCGCCACGCCATGCTGCTGGCGCGCGTGGCCGGCGTGGCGGCGCTGCTGGCAGCGCTTGTGCTGGCGCTATGGTAATGCAACTGGACAGCTGCTACAGCGCCAACCACGGCTGGCTGACTCACTGGCTGCAGCGGCGCCTTGGCAATGCATGCGATGCGGCCGACCTGATGCAAGACACCTTTGCACGGCTGCTCGCCAGCGCACCAGCCCAGCCGCAAACGGCTGCGCTGCGCTCGCCCAGAGCTTATCTGGCCACCGTGGCCAAGCACCTGTTGATCAACCATCTGCGCCGCCAGTCGCTGGAAAGCGCCTGGCTGGACGTGCTGTCCACGCTGCCCGAACAGCATGTGCCATCGGCGCAGCAGCAGGCAGAAATGCTGCAGTCGCTGCAAGCGGTTGACGCCATGCTCGACGGCCTGAAGCCGAAAGTGCGCGCCGTTTTCATCATGGCGCAGATCGAAGGCTATACCTGCGCCGAAATTGCCGCCCGCCTGCATATCGGCGAGCGCTCCGTCAAGCGCCACATGGCCGAAGCGCTGACCGAATGCGTGCTGCTGGCATGAAGCCCGATACACTGCCGGCGCCACCCTCGCCACCCTTGCCGCGCAAGATTGCGCGCCAGGCCGTCGAGTGGTTCCTGCTCGAGCAGTCGGGCCAGGCCACGCCCGAGGAACTGGCGGCCAGTGCAAGCTGGCGCGCGTGCGACCCGGAACACCTGCGCGCCTGGTACAAGGTGCAGCAGGTCAGCGTCCAGTTTGAGCAGGCAGCCGCCATGCTGCCGCCTGGGGTGGCAGCGCCTGTGCTGCGCCGGCCGCAGCGCCGCGCCGCCATGCAGGCGCTGCTGGCTTTGATGACGGTACCTGGCGCCTGGATGCTGTACCGCCACGATCTGCTGCCCACCCATCTGCTGGCCGAACTGCGCAGCGACATCGGCCAGCGGCGCGAGCTGGCCCTGCCCGATGGCGCCCGCCTGGTCCTCAACAGCGACAGCGCACTTGACGTAGCCTATGGCGCGCACGAACGCCTGCTGACGCTGCGGCGCGGCGAGATACTGGTCGAGACCCGGCCCGACCATGCAGGCAAGCGGCCGTTTATCGTCGCCACCCCGCATGGCCGCATCCGTGCGCTGGGCACGCGCTTTATCGTGCGCCTGGACAGCGATGACAGCCGCGTAACGGTGCTCGAACACGCGGTGCAGATCGCGCCGCGTGCATCTTCAGCCGCCATACGCCGGGTCGATGCCGGCCAGCAGGCACGCTTCGACGCCAGCTCCGCTGCACTGCCCACGGCCGCAGCACCACAGGCCGACGCCTGGACACAAGGCATGCTGCTGGCGCAGGACATGCGCCTGGACGCGTTTGCAGCAGAACTGGCGCGCTACCGCCCTGGCGTGCTGCGCGTCGAACCGGAAGTGGCGGGCCTGCGGCTGAGCGGCGCGTTCCGGCTTGACGACACCGGCAGTGTACTCGACAGCCTGGCGCGCATGCTGCCGGTCGATGTGCTGTACCGCAGCCGCTACTGGGTCACCATCACTGCCCACGCAAAATAATGGCTCTGTCAACGAGAAATAGGGGAACGCGCTTGACTTGGAGAGGTCTAACGATCTGAGCCTACCGTCAGGAGTACATCATGTCCCCATCACAATGGCAATTCTTCATCAACCAGTTCGCGCAGTTGTCGCGACATCAGCGCGCCACCGCCATCGAACTGCTCGATGTAGCGGCGGGGATAGATGCCACCCTGGCCTTGATTGAGCAAGCGGCGCACACGCATCTGGCGTGTCCGGCTTGTCGTTCGACGCATTTTCATCGGCATGGCCATGCACACAGTTTGCAGCGCTATCGCTGCGTGGACTGCGGCAGGACCTTTAATGCGCTATCCGGCACACCGCTCGCGCATCTGCATTACAAGCAGCGATGGCTGGCCTATGCCGGCTGCATGCTTGAATCATTTTCGGTACGCAAGGCAGCCCAGCAGGTCGCCATCCATCGCAACACCAGCTTTCGCTGGCGCCATCGCTTCCTTGAGTTGGCGCGGACGGATCGGCCATTGTGTTTGCACGGCATTGCCGAGGCAGACGAGATGTACCTGCTGGAGTCAGAAAAAGGTTCGCGCCACCTGACCCGGCCGGCGCGCCGGCGTGGCGGCCACGCCCACCAGCGCGGCAGTTCCGGCGAACAGGTCTGCATTCTGGTGGCGCGCGACCGTACCGGCCAGACGCGCGACTTTGTCACAGGTAAGGGGCAACTGACTGCTGCAAGATTACACACCTGGCTTGCACCGGTGATCGACCGCGATGTGCTGCTCGTGACTGATGGCCACCCGGCTTACCGTGCCTTCGCACGCGAGGCCGGCCTCAGTCATCAGGCCGTCAACCTGCGTGCCGGCATCCGCGTCAGTGGCGCCGTGCATGTGCAGAACGTCAATGCCTACCATAGTCGATTCCGGCAATGGCTGGCGCCGTTTCATGGCGTGGCAACACGCTATTTGCCCAATTACCTGGGCTGGCGCTGGATACTCGATGCCAGGCGCATCCGCTCAGCGACCAGTCTGCTTAACGCTGCATTAGGGCAATTCCCACATTTGAAAGTGACATAGCCAAATAATTGCATTTTTCTGGCCCCTTTTTTACCGCTCGCCTGTCCTGTGGATGTCGGTTACTTTATTCCACTGGAAAGGCTACACCATGCATCTGCACCATCTGAACCTGTCTCCCCTCGCCCGCGCCGTTGGCAGCGCACTGTTGCTGCTGTCACTGGCGCAGCTGCCTGCCATGGCGGCCGATGCCGCCAGCGACAGCACCAGCGCCACAATGCAGTACAGCGTGCCGGCCGGCGACCTGCCCACCGCGATTGGCGCCTTTGCCGTCAAGGCCAGGGTCAACGTGGGCGGCGCGGCCGAGCTGCTGCAGGGCTTGCGCTCGCCCGGCCTGCAGGGCAGCTATACGGTGCCGCAGGCGCTGGCGCAACTGCTGGCCGGCACCGGCCTTGAAGCGGTGCCCGGCGCCGAGCGCAGCTATGTACTGCGCAAAAGCACCGCGGCAGCGCCGATTGCCGCCACGCTCGGCGAAGTGGCCGTCAGCTCCAGCGCACTGCGCGATGGCACCACCGAGGGCAAGCGCAGCTACGCCGGCCTGACCAGCGCCACGCGCCTGAACCTGTCGCTGCGCGAAACGCCGCAAGCGGTCAGCGTCATCACGCGCCAGCAGATCGAAGACCAGGGCCTGCGCACGCTGCAGGACGTGCTGGTGCAGTCGCCCGGCATCACGGTCGACCGCTCGTCGAGCACGCGCGAATACGACCAGGTGTACTCGCGCGGCTTTGAAGTGACCTCGTATATGTTTGACGGCATCCCGACCAGCAAGAATCTTGAAGCGCGCACCTATGACGCGGCCATCTATGACCGCGTCGAGATCATACGCGGCGCCACCGGCCTGATCAGCGGCACCGGCAGCCCGTCGGCGGCCATCAACCTGGTGCGCAAGCGCCCGGGCCGCACGTTCGCCGCCTCGGCTGGCGTACAGGCCGGCTCGTGGGACCGCTACCGCATCGATGGCGACCTGTCCACGCCCCTGAACCAGGACGGCAGCGTGCGCGCCCGCATCGTCGCCGCACATGAAGACCAGCATTCCTTTATCGAGCGCTACCGCCAGAAAAAAGACGTGCTGTACGCCATCGTCGAAGCCGATCTGTCGCCATCGACAGTGCTCAGTGCCGGCGTGAACTACCAGAAGGAAAAGCTGAACGGCGCCGGCCGCGAATTTCCCGCCTTCTACAGCGATGGTTCGCTGACCCATTTCAAGCGCTCGATGAACGGCACCACCGCGTGGAGCACCTATGACCGCGAACAGAGCATGATTTTTGCCACGCTCGACCATTACTTTGACAACGACTGGATCGCCAAGCTGGCCGTCAGCCGCAGCAGCAACCGCTACGATGCACTGCAGGGTTTTGCCGGCAACGGCTACGCCGACCGCGTCAGCGGCGCCAACCTGAAACTGTGGCTGGCCAACTGGCACAGCAAACCGCAGCAGACCGCGCTTGACGCCTATGTCAGCGGGCCGTTCCAGGCGTTCGGCCGCCAGCATGAACTGGTGTTCGGCGTGAGCACGTCGGAGCTTGAAACCAACAGCCCGATCTACCCGGGCTGGCGCCTGGACGGCTACGACTACAGCATCCCCGATATCAATGCCTGGAATGGCGCCATGCCGGTACCTGACTACCGCGGCACGCGGCTCGGCACGTCCTATGACAAGGAGCGCGAAAGCGGCCTGTATGCCACGCTGCGCCTGCGCCCGACAGAGGCGCTGTCGGTGATCCTGGGCGCGCGCCTGTCGTACTGGAAGCGCGATATCCGCAGCGATTACGACGCCGACACCGACCTGTATGACGCGATGCGCGAAAGCGGCAAGATCACGCCATATGCAGGCCTGGTGTACGACCTGGGCCGGCACTGGTCGGCCTATGCCAGCTACACCAGTATTTTCACGCCGCAAAGCCAGCGCGACGTCAACAGCCGCTTCCTGCCGCCGCTCGAAGGCAAGAACTACGAGGCCGGCATCAAGGGTGAGTTCTTCAATGGCGCCCTGAACACCAGCGCGTCCGTGTACCAGCTGCGCCAGGAAAACCTGGCCGAAGCCGATCCGGGCAATATCTGGATCATCGGTACCGGCGGCGGCTCGTACGCCTATCACACGGTCAAGGGCGCCACCACGCGTGGCTTCGAGGCGGAAGTATCGGGCCAGCTGCGCCCGGACTGGCAGCTGACGGCCAGCTATGCCTACAGCCGCATCCGCAACGCGCAGGGCGAGCGCATCCAGACCAGCCAGCCGCAATCGATGGTCAAGCTGTGGAGCACCTACCGCCTGTCGCAAGGCCTGCCTGGCCTGGTACTGGGCGCTGGCGTGAACTGGCAAAGCGGCATCTACATGGACGACCGCGGCCCGAACGGCGAGCGTTTCACGCAGGACGGCTATGCGGTGGCCGGGCTGATGGCGCAATACCCGCTCAGCCCGCGCCTGACGGCTACCCTGAATGTCAATAATGTGTTCGACAAGCGCTATTACTCGACCGGCATGGGCGGCTACTATGGCGACCCGCGCAACGCCATGCTGTCGCTGCGCTACCGGTTCTGAACCCGCTGCAGTGAGCGAAAAGCTGCTACAGTGCCGTGCACCGCGATAAGCTTACCGATGAACATGACAGAGCCTGAACACAAAAACGATATCCCGATTGCAGACGGCGTCTGGATCGAGGTCGGGGATATCGACGGCTGCTATGCGCAGGCGCATGAAGTTGATCCGTATCTGCACGGCCTGTGGGAGCTGCTGGCGCGCCTGGAAATCCAGTGCGTGGCCGGCTGCTGCGGCTTTGACGCCTATGACTTCAGCTGCGCAGCGGTGCATGCCGCCCTCGATGCTCCCGGAGCCGATGCAACAGCCTGGCGCATGGCGCTGGCCCAGGCCACGCAAGCCGTGGCAAAGGCGCCCGAGGCGCTGGTCAGCAGCACCATGAACAACTATGTCGACCGGCGCGCGCTGCTGCAACTGCTGGCCCATCTCGACAGCTGCATCAGTTCGCACCAGCGCTGATGGCTTTGCCCAGCAGGGGCGCCATATCGGCCGGTGCCATGGCGCGGCCCAGCAGATAGCCGAATGCTTCATCGCAGCCCATGTCAGAAAGCAGTGCAAGCTGCGCGGCGCTTTCCACGCCGCTGGCAATGGTGCGCAGGCGCAGCGTACGGGCCATCGCCACGATGGCGCGCGCCATGGCGGCGCCTTCCTCGCTATCGCCGTCCATCTCATCGACAAAGCATTTCTCTATCCTGACGGCGTCGGCCGGAAAGCGCTTGAGCAGCTTGAGCGACGCCTCGCCCGTGCCAAAGTCGCTGATGCACACCGTCATGCCCAGCTGGCGAAACTGCTGCAGTATCTGTTCGCAGTTCTGGCTGCGGTCGATCAGGATGCCGGCGGCAATATCGAGTTCGATGCAATACCCCGGCACGCCGGCCGCATCCAGCGCCGCTGCAACATTGCGCACGATATCGCGTTGGTAGAACTGGCGCGCCGACAGGCTGACCGACACCGTCAGCTTGCGCCCCTCCTGCAGCCAGTATCTGGCCTGCTCCACCGCAGTGGCCAGCACCCAGGCGCCTACGGGCAGGATCAGCGCGCTATCTTCCAGCACCGGCAGGAAATCAAGCGGCATCGTCAAGCCCTGCTCCGGATGCTTCCAGCGCAGCAGCGCCTTGACGCCCGTCACGGTACCCGAAGGCAGGCTGACCCTGGGCTGGTAATGCAGCACGAATTCATTGCGTTCGAGCGCGTGGCGCAGCGCCGTTTCCAGGATGGCGCGCGAACATGACTGCATCTGCATGCGCGGTGCATAGCGCAGGCAGGTACCGGGCGCGCGCCGCTTGGCCGCGTACATGGCCATGTCGGCCTTTTCAATCAGCGCCGGCACATCGTCATCATCATCCGGGTACAGTGCGATGCCGACGCTGGCGGCCACCGACAGGCTGTATTCCCTGACGATAAAGGGCGCGGCGATGGCGTCGATGATTTTCCCGGCCACCCGCTCGGCGTCCTGCACCGCATGCAGCTCGGAGAGCAGGATAATGAATTCGTCGCCGCCCTGGCGCGCCACCGTGTCCACTTTGCGCACGCACTGCTGCACCCGCTGCGCAAATTGCGCCAGCACTGCGTCGCCCACGTCGTGGCCCAGGCTGTCGTTGATGGGCTTGAAGCGGTCGATATCAACAAACAGTACGGCCAGCAGGGAACGGTGGCGCCGCGCATAGGCGATGGCGTGCTCGCAGCGGATCTGGAAATGCAGGCGGTTCGGCAGGCCGGTCAGGCCATCGTGGTGGGCGATGAATTCAAGCTGCTGCTCGGCATGCCGGCGCGCCGAGACATCGTGCAGCAGCAGCACCGCACCATCGCCGTGCGCCAGCGGCGCGCAGCTGTACTGCACATCGACGCGTACGCCATCGGCAGGGCGCAGCAGGACGGCGCCGCGCGGCACCTCCAGTACCGATTGCTGCGTGATGCAGTCGCGCACCTGGCACGCCGCATCGACGGCGGTGCCATCGTGTAACAGCGGCAGCAACTGCGCCACCGATATGCCCACGCCCTGCTCCAGTGGCAAGCCGCCCAGGCTGGCGGCACGTGCGTTCAGATAGCGAACCATGCCATGCCGGTCGGTGCCGATCACGGCAGCAGGCAGCGCCTGCAACAGCGCGGCAGCATGCGCGTTGCCTTCGCGCCGGCGGTACCGGTGCTGCGCCGCGCACCAGGCCAGCACAGTGCTGAGCAGCAGAGATAAGAGCAAGCTGAGCAGCGAGCCGAGCCATATGCCCGGCAGCAGCCAGGACGCGCTCACGCGGCACCAGGCAGGCGAAAAACGGTGGCCATGAATTTCCTTTGCAAAGCGCTCACTGCAGCGCCAGTCGACCCTGCGGGAACTTGTGTAAAGGAAATAATATAAGAATCAGCGCACTATTTTCACCTTGTTCAGGGCCTGCTTGAGCGCCATCAAGCGCCATCAATCAGCGTGCCGCCTCGGCGGCTGTGGCAAACTCCTCGCGCAGCAATGGATACAGGCGGCGGTAGCGCGCCAGGCGGTCGGCCAGCACGCTGTCGGCCTGCGGCGCGATGGCTTCGGCGACCGGTGGCCGCGTGCACACGTCAGCTGGCGGGCGGCCTGTCACGGCCATCTGCGCCAGGCGCGCCGCGCCCATGGTGCCCCCGGCTGCGCCATGGTCATGGCGCAGCACCGTCATGCCCGACGCACTGGCGCACAGCTGGGCCCAGAAGCGGCTGCGCGAGCCTCCGCCGACAAACGAAGCCTGCGACAGATGCGTGCCGGCGCTGCGCAGCGCCTCGTTGCCATCGGCCATGGCAAAGGCCACGCCTTCCATCACGCTGTAGGCGAGTTCGGCACGGCCATGGTCGCTGGCCAGGCCGAAAAACACGCCGCGCGCACTGGCATCATTGTGCGGTGTGCGCTCGCCGCTCAGGTATGGCAGGAACAGCGGCGCCTTGCGTGCTTCCACAGTGGTGGCCTGCGCCACCAGTTCGCCGATATCGCCGCTTTGTGTCAGCTGCGCCACCCAGCTCAGGCTGGCTGCGGCGCTCAGGATCACGCTCATCTGGTGCCAGCGTCCGGGAAGGCAATGGCAGAACGCATGCACGCCCTGGCCAGGGTTGGGCGCGAAGCCGTCGCTGCCGGCAAACAGCACGCCCGAAGTACCCAGCGACAGCAGGCCGGCGCCTGGCTCGACCACGCCCAATCCCACAGCGGCGGCGGCATTGTCGCCAGCGCCGCCGGCCAGCACCACCGGGTGGCTGATACCCCATTCGGCGCACAGGGCCGGGCGTACCTGCGCAGCCGGCGCGCTGCCTTCGACCAGGCGCGGCATGTGTTCGCGCGACAGCCCGGTGGCCGCCAGCATGCGGTCGGACCAGTCGCGCCTGGCCACGTCCAGCCACAGTGTGCCAGACGCATCGGACATGTCCGACACGCACTCGCCCGTCAGGCGCAGCGCCACATAATCCTTGGGCAGCAGGACCTTGGCGGTGGCGCGAAACAGCGCCGGCTCGTATTTTTGCAGCCACAGCAGCTTGGGCGCGGTAAAGCCGGGCATGGCCTGGTTGCCGGTAATGGCGCGCGATTCGGGCACCAGCGCTTCGAGTTCCACGCATTCGGCAAAGGCGCGCGTGTCGTTCCACAAGATGGCGGCGCGCAGCACGTGCTGCTGCTTGTCGAGCAGCGTTGCGCCATGCATCTGGCCCGACAGACCGATGCCGCGCAGGCCCGAAAACGCCACCGGCTGGGCCGCACGGATGGCCGCAATCACGTCCAGCGTGGCATGCCACCAGTCCTCGGGATTCTGTTCGGACCAGCCGGGATGCGGGCTGGCCACGCGCAGCGTCACACCGCTGGTCGCCAGGATGGCCTGCGCGTCGTCAAGCAGGATGGCTTTGACTTCGGAGGTGCCGATATCGATGCCGAGATAAGTCATGGGGGTCCGTTAGAAAGGTGAGGGGCAGGATAAAAGATGGCCGTCAGGCGGCCGGTTCGTTCATGTTCATCAGCAGGCAGGCGCGGAACTTCGACGGCGACATCTGCTTGTAGGCCAGGAACTGGCGGTTAAAATTGGACAGGTTGTTAAAGCCGGTGCGGTAGCAGATCTCGGTCACCTTCAGATCGGTCTGCATCAGCAGTTCGCAGGCCAGTGCAATGCGCTCCTGGTTGACGTAGTGGATAAACGACATGCCGGTGTGTTTGCGAAAAAAACGCGTGAATTTGAGTGTGTTCATCTCGGCCACGTCGGCCACGTCCTGCTCGCAAAAATCGAGCGTGATGTTCTGTTTGATATAGGCCAGCACCTGGTTGATGGTCGATGACATATAGCGCCCAGCCTGCGCCAGGTAATTGGCGCTGGCCAGCGGCCGGCGTTCGCGGCAGTCGCACAGTGCACCCAGCACGCGTGCAAACAGTTCAACCCGGCGCGGTCCCTGCGCCGTGGTCAGCTCCTGCATCAGCGGCGCCAGCTCCAGGCCCAGCGCATCGGGAAACTGCAGCCCGCGCGCCGCATCCTGCATCAGCACCCTGACCGGCGCCAGCTCTGGCAACAGCTGCGCGCAGCGTTCGATAAAGTCGCTGGAGAACTGCAGCACCAGGTCGCGCTCGGCCAGCCGCACGCCCTCGGCCAGCTCGCTGATCCAGTTGTGCGGCAGGTTGGGACCGGTCAGCACCAGGTTGCCCGGCGCATGGTTGCCGATATGGTCGCCGACAAAAAACTTGCCGGTCGACTCGGTAATGATGTGCAGTTCGTACTCGGGATGGAAGTGCCATTTGGCCACCGCATGCGGATAGCCGTGCGCCCAGGCACGGAACGATTCGTGCATCGGTTTGTGGATCAGTTCCAGGTCAGGCGTCACGGCAGTCCCTCGTGCGGTGTGGTGGACTATTCTACCGCTGCCAGCACCAGGCTGCTATCGGCGTCGAACAGGTGCATATGCGCTTCATCGAAGGCCAGCGCCAGCGCCTGGCCCGGCTGCGCGTCGCCACCGGCGCCATGCGCCGGCAGCAGCGCCGACAGATTCACCTGCCCGCACTGAAAGCTGATCAGTGCTTCGGCGCCCAGCAGCTCGACCAGGTCGACCACGCAGCGCAGGCCATGCACCCCGGCCGCGCCGGGCGTATCGGCTGTAGCAGCGCGCAAATGATTGGGGCGCAGGCCGAACACCACCTTGTGGCCGGCAGCGAGCGAGGCAAAGCGGCTCGACGCCAGCGGCCAGCGGTAGCCGGCGCAAGCGAGCACGGTCCGTCCATCCACCTTTTCAATCACGCCGTCGATAAAGTTCATGGCCGGCGTGCCGATAAAGCCGGCTGCAAACAGCGTGCGAGGATGGTTGTACAACTCGGCCGGCGTGCCGATCTGCTCGATATGGCCGCCCTTCATCAGCACCACGCGGTCGGCCAGCGTCATCGCTTCGAGCTGGTCGTGCGTGACGTACAGCGTGGTGGTACGCAGGCGCCGGTGCAGCCGCTTGATATCGGCGCGCAGCTGCGCGCGCAGCTTGGCGTCCAGGTTTGACAGCGGCTCGTCGAACAGGAACACCTGCGGCGTCTTGATCATGGCGCGTGCGATGGCGGTGCGCTGCTGCTGGCCGCCGGACATGGCGCGCGGCTTGCGCTCGAGCAGCGCATCGAGGCTCAGGATGGCCGCCACCTCGCGCACGCGGCGGTCGATCTCGGCGGCCGGCACTTTCAGCCGGCGCAGGCCAAAAGCGATATTGTCGTACACCGTCATGTGCGGATAGAGCGCGTAGTTCTGGAACACCATGGCCACGTTGCGCTCGCGCGCCGGCAGGTCGTTGACAACATTCTGGCCGATCAGCAGCTCGCCACTGCTGATGTCTTCCAGCCCTGCCACCATGCGCAGCAAAGTGGACTTGCCGCAGCCCGAAGGGCCGAGCAGGACGATGAATTCGCCATCGTCGATTTCCAGGTCGAACGGCTGCAGCACCGCCGTTTTCTGGTCATAGGTCTTGTGCAGCTGCCTGCAGGCGATGCTTGCCATGTTCTGGTCTCCTTGATGGCTGGCTCAAGCCAGCTCGATCTGTATTTTCACGTCGCCGGGCTGGCCCTTGGCCGCCTCTTTGAACGCCTGCACGCCATCGGCAAAGCCGAAGGTGCGCGAGATGAAAGGTTTGACATCGATCTTGCCCGAAGCGAGCAAGGCGATCGCGCGCGGGAAGATATTGGCATAGCGGAACACCGACTCGATGCGCACCTCCTTGGCCTGGATGGCCACGATATCGAACGGCACTTTTTCCGGCGGCATGCCGACCAGCACCAGGCAGCCGTTCGGGCACAGCAGATCGATGATGTTGTCATACGCGCGCAGACTGCCACTCGCCTCGAACACGACGTCGGCGCCCCAGCCTTCGGTGGCCTGTTGCACCACCTCGGGCAGGCTGGCATGGCGCACATCGACCGTGGTCACGGCCGGATTGCTGGCAAACAGCGCCAGCTTTTCCGGCACCAGGTCGGCCAGGATTACGCGCGAGCAGCCACCGGCGAGCGCCGCGAGCGCCGTCATGGCACCGATGGTGCCGGCGCCGATGACGACCGCCACGTCGCCCGGCTTGATGGCCGCCTTGGTCGCCGCCTGCAGGCCGATGGCCAGCGGCTCGACGATGGCGCCCTCGCCGAAGCTGACATTGTCGGGCAGCTTGAAGGTAAAGGCAGCCGGATGCACCACGTAGGGCGTGAGGCAACCGTGGATCGGCGGAGTGGCCCAGAAACGCACGGCCGGGTCCAGGTTGTACAGCCCGCGCATGGTGGCCGGCGAATCGAACTGCGGCACGCCCGGCTCCATGCAGACGCGGTCGCCCACTTTCAGGTGCGTGACCTGTTCGCCCACTTCGGCCACCACGCCGGACGCCTCATGGCCCAGCACCATCGGCTCTTCGACCACGAACGGGCCGATTCCGCCATGCTTGAAGTAGTGCACATCGCTGCCGCAGATGCCCACCGTGTGTATCCTGATTTTCACGTCGCGCGGCCCCACTGCCAGCGGCAGGTCGATCTCGCGCAGCGTGATGTTGTCGATTTTTTCCAGTACCAGTGCTTGCATGATGATGTCCTTGATCGGTTGTGATATGGCTTATTTATGTTTGAGCATGGAGTTGAGCAGCCGCCCCAGGATGCCGACAAACAGCAGCGGCGGCAGCGCCAGCAGGACGGTGGAGGCGTTGACCACGCCCCACGGCACCTCCTGGCCCATCGAGGTAAAGGCCGATGCAATCACCGGCAAGGTGACGCTTTTCGACGAGGTCAGCGCCAGCGCGATCATCAGTTCATTCCAGACCAGCACGAAGCTGAACACGATGCCGCCCATCAGCGTCTTGGACGCCACCGGCAGCGCCACGCGCCAGAACACCTGGTACGGCCCGTAGCCGTCAAGCGCTGCCGCTTCCTCGATCTCTTTGGGTATGCGCGCAAAGGCTGGTATCGACAGCCAGATAATGGTCGACAGCGTCACCAGCAGATAGGTGACGATCATCGACAGGCGCGAGTCGTACAGTCCCAGGTCGATCCAGATCGAGATGAGCGGAATGGCCACAGCCACCGGCGGCAGGAAACGCAAGGACAGCAGGAAAAACTGGATGTCCTTCTTGGCCGGCACCGGATAGCGCGCAATGGCGTAGGCAGCCGGCACACCCAGCACGGCCCCCAGCAGCACGGCAATGCCGACGATGGCCACGCTGTTGCCCAGACCCGTCAGCACTTCGGGGCTGGCCAGCACCTGGCGGTAGTTGGCCAGCGTGGGGCTGAAAACAAAGCGCGGCACGGGCGTGACGATATCCATCAGCTCCTTGAATGAATTGAGCACCGCCCACAGGATGGGAAACAGCGCCACGAGCACAATCAGGGTGGCAATGGCAGTGGTGGAGATGGCGTCCACAGGACGGCGCAGGGTCAGTTTTCCCATTTGGCGACTCGCTTCCAGAGCAGGGTAAAGATGATGGTGGTGGCCAGCATCATCAGCACGGCCATGCTGGACGCATACGACACCTTGCCCATCAGTCCGATGCCTTGCGCATAGGCGTACATGTCCAGCGTTTCGGTGGCAATGCCGGGACCACCCTTGGTCATCACATAGATCAGGTCGAACGAGCGCAGCGACTCGACCATCTTGATGAACACCAGGCTCATGATGGGCACCTTGAGCATCGGCAGCGCGATATACGCATACACCTGCAGCGTGCTGGCGTAATCGAGGCGGGCCGCCTCCAGCGGTTCGTGCGGCAAGGTTTCCAGCAGTTTCAATATCACGGCGCCAAAGAACAGGCCCCACTGCCAGATATCGACCAGCGCCACCGCATACAGGGCAGTAGCCGGATCGGCCAGCAGCGCGCTGCCGCCCAGCCCCACGCATTCCAGCAGCCAGTTGAGGATGCCCATCAGCGGCGAATACATGAACTTCCAGATAAAGGCTGCCGACACACGCGGCAGCAGCACCGGCACGATCAGCAGCAGTGCAATGACGTCGCGTGTACGACCCCTGACTTTTTCAAACAGGAACACGGCCAGCAGCACGCCGGCGATCAGCGAACCGGCTACCGTCACCACTTCCCACACGGCAGACACCTGTACGGCGTTCAGGAAGCGGCGGTCGCCAAACAGGCGCGCGAAGTTGGCCAGGCCTACGTAGTCGCTGTCGCTGTAGCGCAGCACGCGGTTTTGCAGGGCCAGATTGATCGCTGCAATGGTGGGCACCAGGCCCAGTACCAGCAGCACCAGCATGGGCAGCGTGAGAAACACCGCCGGCAGCCAGGTATGGCGTTTTTTATGAGTGGAATGCGGCATGAGGATGGCTTTCAGGCGTCATTTGTACCCCAGCGGCGAACTGCTGGAGCCAGATCCGGCGGGACCAGGCGTCCCCGTCCGGCCCCGGCTGTTCAGATGCTGGGTAGAAGAAGGTTACTTGCGCTTCTTCGCGCGCTGCACGGCGTCCGTTGCATACTCGTTCGCTTCATCGAGCGCGCTTTGCACATCGCCGCGGGTACCGGTAAACACTTCTTCGAGCACCACGCCCAGGTTGTCGCCGATATCCGGCCATTCGGGGCTAGGCCAGATGGTCACGCGCGAGACTGGCGTGGTATCGGTCAGGCCGGCCTGGATCTGCGGCTTGACATGCTTGCGGAAGTAGTCGCTGTTGACGGTGCTGCTGCGGTTGTAGTCGCTGAACACGCCATCCTTCAGGCGCGCCTGTTCCTGCTCCTTGCCGGTGGCAAAGGCAATGAACTTGCCCGCCGCCTGGCGCGTGCATTCGTCTTTGGCGCCCGAGGTGGAAATGGCCAGGCCATGGCCGTAGGCAGCCGAGGCCAGCGGCGCTGGCGGACGCGCGTAGCCGACCTTGTCGACCACCGACGATTTTTTCGGGTCTTCCATCCAGTCGGCAAACGGCGTGGACTCGATCATGAAGGCGACCTTGCCGGACCTGAACGCTTCGAGCGCATTGCTCCAGTCATAGGTGGCGCCGCCCGGTGGCGCATACTTGAACAGATCGCGGTAAAGCGTGGTTGCTTTCACGGCCTGCGCCGAATTGAAGGCCGGCACGCCATTGTTTTCCCATTTGCCGCCGGCTGCAAGCATGAACGGCGCCCAGCGCCACACATTCATGCCCGAGCCGCGCTGGCCGCGCGCCGCCCAGCCATACATATTGGGCGGACTGTGCATTTTTTTCACGGCCGCCACCAGTTCGTCGAGCGTCTTGGGCACGGCAAGCCCGGCCTTTTCCAGCAGGTCGCGGCGGTAGAACAGGAAGTCGCTGCCGCCGATCAGCGGCGCGAAATAGGCGACGCCGTTATAGCTTGCCACGGCGCGGCGTCCCGGCAGGAAGTCGTCGTAGTCGGCATCCTTGGGCAAATACTTGAGCAGCGGCTGGACCCAGCCGGCAGCGGCAAATTCCGCCACGTTGGCTTCATCGATATAGTAGACCTGGTAGGAGCCGGCCTTGGTGGAGGCGTCGAGGCGCGCCTTGGCGCGGCGGTCGTTCTCGCCAAAATAGCTGATCTGCACCTTGGTGCCGCTGGCCTTTTCATAGTCGGCCAGGGTCTTTTCCATCACCGTCAGACCCAGGCTTTTTTGCGCCAGCACCTTCAGTACCGGCACCTTGCAGCTTTGTGCCGACGCCATCGGCACGCTCATCAAACCGGCGGACGCGAGAGCGCCGCACGCAACAGCAGTTACGATTTTCATTGATGGTCTCCATTTTTATAGTCCGGCGGTTCTCCACCGGTAAAGCCACTATAAAAACAAAGGCCGGCTGCCACCACTGCAAAAGCGGCCAGTTTTCAAATACTATTTTTCAACTGGACGGCCACTGCATCGGATCGGTCAGCAGCTGGTACATCACATACGCGTCGACGTAACCGAGTTGCGCATGGCGGTACGCCATCGGCAGCGTGCCGACAATAGTGAAGCCCAGCTTTTTCCACAGCGTGACGGCAGCCAGGTTGGTGCTGACGACAAAGTTGAACTGCATCGCCAGGAAGCCGGCAAGGCGCGCCTGTTCCATGCAGTGCACGCCCAGCATGCGGCCCACACCAACGCCCTGCGCGGCAGGGTCGACCATGAACGAGGCATTGGCCACGTGGCTGCCATGGTCAAGCTGATTGGCCACCAGTTTATACATGCCCAGCAGGCGCTCGCTGCCCATCATGGCCACGAAACTTTGCACGCCCGGGCCGAACCAGTAGGCGCGGCAGGCTTCGCGCGTGGTGCCGGCGCCAAACACATAGGTGTCGCCATTGGCCACCAGCGTGGTGAAAATGGCCCACATGGCCTCGAAGTCGGCCTCCTGGGCCGGGCGGATGGTAATGTCGTCCAAATCTGGTCTCCTGAAAAAATGGCCTGGGGCTTTCAGCGTCCCAGGCGAAAATTCACATCCTGCGGGCGCCCCGGCAGCGACAGGCGTGCGCTCGCTGCTGGCGCTTCGCTGACGATGTCGCCGCGCCGCATTACCAGCCGGCGTCCGGCGCGCAGACGCAGCGCCTCGACAGTGCTGGCGGCATCGAGCAGCACCAGGTCGGCATGGCATCCCGGCGCCAGGCCATAGCCTTCCAGCCCCAGGATGCGCGCCGGCGTTTCGGTCACGGCCAGAAAGCATTCATGCATGGCCTGCTGGCCCGTCATCTGCGCCACGTGCAATCCCATGTGCGCCACTTCCAGCATGTCGCCGGAACCGAGGCTGTACCACGGGTCCATCACGCAGTCGTGGCCGAACGCCACCGGGATGCCGGCTGCGAGCATTTCCGGTACGCGCGTCATGCCGCGCCGCTTCGGATAGCTGTCGTGGCGCCCTTGCAGCGTGATATTGATGAGCGGATTGGCAATTGCCGCCACGCCCGCTTCGCGGATCAGGGGCAGCAGCTTGCTCACGTAGTAATTGTCCATCGAATGCATGGACGTGAGGTGCGAACCGGTGACCCTGCCCTGCATTCCAAGGCGCTGGCT
>Ga0308158_10001848_pt1 | contig 21175 bp, 18 predicted proteins | sample PhyBR2_FD_201038 | JGI IMG/M metagenome (GOLD analysis project Ga0308158, IMG submission 201038) | Phyllosphere microbial communities from UC Gill Tract Community Farm, Albany, California, United States - DLSLB.R2 | ecosystem: Host-associated > Plants > Phyllosphere > Unclassified | place: USA...
ACCGACCGGGCGTCGATCTCGACCTCCTGCGTGAGATTCTCGGCACGCTGGCCCGTCGTGCCGAGGGATTGCAGCGCTTCACCGAAGCCTATCGTGCGCTAGCCCGCCTGCCCGGCCCTATAATGAGGCCGACGAATCTTCGCGAGATGGCGGACGATCTCGCGCGGCTAAGCGTCGGACGCTGGCCGGATGTTACGCTTTCGGTTGAGGTTGACGACGGCCTCACATGGTCGTTTGACCGCGATCAGATCGATCAGGCGCTTTGGGCTCTACTACAGAATGCGGCAGAAGCGGCGCGATCGAGCGAAGCGCGGGTCAACCTGTCGATAAACCATGTCAAAGCCCATCTCGTTATCGATGTCATGGACAATGGCGCAGGTATCGCCCCGTCTAGTTCCACGCTAGTCTTCCGACCATTTCATACGACGAAGCCAGGCGGTAATGGCATCGGCCTCAGTCTTGCGCGACAAATTGCGCTAGCTCATGGCGGGAGCCTCACGCTCGTGAACGGCCCCGGCACCATATTTCGCATGACCCTCCCGCGAGCTTAGCGTTTCGAACAACATGAACCACCAGCACATTGCGCAACAGATCTGACCCATAAACGGTCATCCACGTGCCTTTACCCGTGTCCCAACTTTGGACACTCGTTCATTCGGACTCGGCAGGATCGTCATCGAGCGTAGCGACCCCCATCAACGGATGCATGACGAAGGTCCAGCCGTCGCCGCCGACAATCATAAGGCGCAGCGATTGACGATCTGCGGTGCTGAGCAACGATGCCGCTCCTGACGAAGCCGGCAATGTGACCGTCCTGCCATTTTGTAGAATACCGGTTGCCCAGCCACGCCGTCCATTGCGGATCTCGTTAGCAAGGCGCTCCAGGGCCGTCTCGAGCGCGGTGCGCGCACGTTTTCCTGTAACCCATGCATATCCGCCCGAACCCAATTCCAGCGGCGTTACTACGGGTTGGTTGGGGACTGGCGGCGGCTGTTTGATAATATGGCTGCGGTTTTCTTTCAGGGTGTTGAGAGGACGCACACCCTCCATACTCATCATGCGCGCAAACTCATCCATCGCGGTTTCCTCGGTGGTAGCGGTCGGAGCGAATGGGTTTGACTACTGGTTCCTTCCCGGTGCGAGGATGGCCTCTGAAGGGCGAACTTCGCTGCGGTGTTTTCCGTGACCAAACCCAGGCGGCTCCAGATCGTGCACTTCTCGCGGGGCACACTTTATGGGACACAGGCTCATTACGCGAGCAGGCAACCACTAAGCCCGCCGCTGGTTTATGGTAAACATCATTGGCGGCCCGTCCGGTTCATCGCGGGTGCTTTCTCGACGAGGCACTATGCTCATCCACGCTGGCTATACCCTGACCTTCGACTGCAATGCCCCGACACCGGTCATCGCCATGCTCAATCTCCACCCTTCGCGACTGGTCGATCTGCTATCGCCCTACGAAATGTCCATCAGCGCGGCGGCCGATCGGGAAGATTATCGTGATGCGTTCGGTAATATCTGCACCCGCCTGATGCTGCCAACCGGCACGACGACGCTGTCCTGCGACTTCGTCATTGAGGATAGCGGCAAACCCGATCCCCAGTATCCCGCTGACCAACAACCAGTTGAGGAACTCCCGGCGGAGGTACTAACCTATCTATTGGGCAGTCGCTACTGCGACACCGACCGCCTGACGACAGAGGCCTGGTGTTTGTTCGGCGGAACCGCACCAGGGGCGTCGCGCGTCCGCGCGATCGTCGACTTCGTTCATCAGCATGTCACCTACGGGTACTGCCACGCCCGCGCTACGAGGACCGCTTACGAGGCGTATGAGGAACGGGTTGGCGTCTGTCGCGACTTCGCCCATCTCGCAGTCGCCTTGTGCCGCTGCATGAATATCCCGGCGCGCTACTGCAGCGGCTACCTCGGTGACATCGGCGTACCGCCCGTTGACGTCGCAATGGATTTCCATGCCTGGTTCGAGGTTTATCTCGGCAATTCCTGGCATGCATACGATGCACGGCATCGCATCCCGCGTACCGGCCGCATCTTGATGGCAGTGGGCCGCGACGCAGCTGATACCGCCCTTACCACCGCTTTTGGCTGGGCGCGGCTCATCCGCTTTGAGGTTCACACGGAAGAGATGTCAGCGCTTGCACCGCGAATTGTACCGCGTCACGATCCCCTCCTAGCGCACGATGGCATCCTGGAACTCGTCGTTTAGTCCAGCGAACTTAGTGTACCTAAGCCGTCCCCTTTTTGTTTGCCGATCTAACATGACCCACTTCCGGTCGTTCAAGCCGCCCTCCCCGCTTCCCAACTTCTGCCATTCATTCATGCTTTGGATCGGGTTCGAAGGCCTAGGCCGCTCCCGATGCTAAACGGTGAGATTTGGGACCTTTCTGCCGTTCCCCAACGGCGGGTCGAACGGCAGATATTGCCAAGAGTTGACATCTGGCGTCTGCCCGAGCGGCACCGCAGAACGACCGAGATGGGGCCGATAGAGGAATGCCCGGTGTGAATTGTTCCGTCGAGATAGCTAACGTTCGCAAGACGTCGTCTGCCGGCTAATTACCTTGGGTAAAGGCGACCGAGCCCCTCCGACCCAGGGCAGGCCGAGCCGTCCCGAGCGCAACCGCGCCTCGTTTCGGGAGATGGTGCGTACCCGCCAGACATATCGGCGGCGCAGTTGACCGAGCTTCGACTAAAGATCCGCGCAGGAAAGGCAGCCCGGAACAGTCGTCATTTCGACAAGAGCCAAGGGTGCTTGGCTTTTGGGGGTAGTTTCGAAATCGGGCTGGAATGCGCGAGTTGCCGGGACACGACGCAGCCAGGATTGCAGGGCTCGCTTTCCCGCGACGGGATGTACCGCTGCCTGCTCCGCTCTGTCGCGGCTGAACAGCTGCGAAGTTGTGCTCGATCCCACGGGGGAGGAATATGCCGAGCGCCAAAAGCTTTAGCGCCCGCGTCCGACTTCGGGACTGCCCGCGCCGGTCCCGTCGCGCAGCACGACGGAGCAAACTGTAGAAAGAAGAGTGGTTCGACATGGTCACCGATAAGCTGGCTGACCAGCACATCTGCGACGACCACCGCGGCGGGACAATCAGGAGGGCATATTATTGCCTGTCGGCGTTCCAACCGCGCAATCGGGCTGCGATCGTGAAACGACGATCGTGCTGGGCAGGTCGCGCCTGCGGCTGGTCGCCGGGATCAAGTGCCCCAGTGCTTGCCACACTTCGGGACCGAAGTGCGTCATTCAATTTCGAGCCGGCCAACGGACCGTCACAGCGTTAGCTTCACGCCGTCCAACGTCTCATCCCGGCCTCTGCCACGGTCCGGTGCGGTTCACGATCGGCCGCAACGTATGCGGAACCCCGCCTGCCGCGCCGGACCGCCACGCACGGGTCAGTCCGATGCCAAGACCTCGTTCAGGGTCAGTAGACGGAGCTCTTCACATCCCGGGAATGACCGACGTCGTTTTTCCCGAGATCTCCTACATCACCGCCGAGGCTCTCGTGGATGCAGCCTTGAGCGGGCTCGACCGCAACAAACTCGTCACCGTACCGACGTGCAAAAAGGCACCGCACCGGACGAAATGGAGATGCTCTAAGAGCAGTTCCTCCGGCAGCGTCATTAGCGGCAAGATCGCGGATCGATACCTTTCCGACGGCTAGGTCAAGTCGGAGCAGTCGCGAGGTGCGAGCTTCTCCTGGTTACTCGCGAGTGTCACTACGACACCGCCGCGGTCCGCCCAACTGGAGCGATCTAAGCAAACGAACCGATCGGATCGACCGCAACCAACCAAGCGTAGGGAACAGGGTCTGTCTGCAACGGCGTGCCGCGCCAGCGCCGATGCTCGGTGTAGCGGCTGGGAGGCGCGCCGTCCGCTCCCGCTGGTTCGATGCCGCGAGCGGCGAGCACCGCGATGAGCTCCTCCATCACCGCGCGCCGCTCACGGACGAAGCGCGATGCGAAACAACGCCACACCGTCCATCCCGCGCGCTCCAGCATCCGCTGTCGCGCCATGTCGTCCGGCCACTGCTCCGGACCGTGGTACCGGTCGCCGTCGCACTCGATCGCGAGACGGCGGTCGTTACCGCCCTCCACGACAAGGTCGATCCGCTTCGTTCCCACGGAGACTTGAGTGTCGACACGGTAGCCGCGCTCGACGAGAAGGTCATACATTTCCGTTTCGAAAGGCGACTCGCATCGCGCGCGCCGATCCTGCGCGAGCGTCGAATCGCCGGCGAACGGCGCCTGGAAATGCTCGATCAGGCTTCGCCGGAGTTTGTCCGAAGGCCGCAAGTCTTCCAACTCGACGGATCGGACGAGCACCATGCGGTCGCGTGCCCGCGATGCGGCGACGTTGAAGCGCTGATCGTACCCCACGCCCGACAACGCGGTGCTTCCGCGGTCGGCGACCAGCGAGATGAACATGATGTCGCGCTCGTCGCCCTGGAAAGCGACAGGCTCCCCGACGCGGATCTTATGCCGCAGCATGATTTCCGACCCGAGCACCTGTTCGATGGCCGTAAGGATGGCAACCGCCTGCTCCTGACCCAAAAGGGTCGTAACGCCTATGGACCGCGATGCCATCGCCGGATCGTCCGCGATCTTTCCTATCGCGTCGATGATGCAGTCCACCTCGGGCGGGTTGACCTTACCCTTTCGAAAGCCGTCCTCGACCAGGATATCGATCAGCGGTGGATCAAGCCGTTCGGACGCTGAAGGCAGTCGGAGCGGTATGAGCTGGTGGCTGTAGAACTGCGCCTTGGAGTATTCGATGATCGGGGCGACGCAGCGGAAATGCTCCTTCAGCAGTATCGCCCCGCCTGCGAACACCACCGTACCAAGATCGTAAAGCGACTTCTCCTCGCGCAGCGCTGCGCGGTAGTCGGCGACCTGACCGCCGAGATGGCGATCCGCCAACTGGTTCATGCGGGCCTCCTCGCGGAAACCAGCGTCCGGACTGACCTGACGGTCGTCGCCGACTATCAGCACTTGCCGAGCGCGCAGCAGGGCCGGAAGCGCTGCGACTGTCGATTGCGACGCCTCGTCGATGATGACGAGATCGAAAAGTCCGAGTTCCGCCGGTAGCGACTCCGACACCCGGTAGTGGGGCATGATCCAGCAAGGCAGCGCGTTCTTGGCCCGGTCCGCGGCAGCGCGAGCGTCCGCACGATAACGGCCCGCTCGCACGCCAGTGCCGCGGCCCAGCTTTCGCATCGCCTGAGCGTAGGCGGCAAGCGCCGCCCGGACCTGATCGCTCGCCTTCTCGGCGAGGCGACACCAGGTGCGCACCTCGATCGCCTCCTCGTAGGTTCGCTGTAGCTGGATCTCGTGCTCGCTCCGTTCACGGCCAAGCACGCGAAGTCGATCATGCCGGTCAATGCGACGCAACCAGGTGGACAGTCGGCGCAACGTCCACCGTTCGCGCCAGTCCCCGGGAGTGAGGACGTCCTCCAGCCCCGATACCGGCTCGCGGCGCAATTGATCGGCCCATAGCGGCGCCCCGCTCTCCTCGATGAGAGCGGTGATGGCGGTGATGTCGGCGAACGTGGGAATCAACGACCTCAGCACCTTGGCCTCTCCGGATGCGGCAACCCAGCGCCGCTCGAGGAGAACGGCGTCGATGCCCGTCTGGCCGACCATACCGAGGATGGCCCGGAACTCCTCGCCGCACGGTCCATGAAAGCCACGCGCGATCGCAAGCAGGCGCTCGCGTTCGGCCGTGGCGGCGGACAGGCGAGCAAGTTTCAGGTGCTGCTCGAGCAGTTCGATAAGCTTGCGCGTCGCCGCTTCGTTATCCGTGAGGGGCGTGCGCCATCCCGGCAATGTCGCACGCGTCGCCGCCTCGAGTCTGCGTTCGCCCACGGCGCGCGTACGGAGATCGGTGAGATGGGCAAGCTGCCGCCGCATGCCCTCGGCCGCGATCGGCTCCTCGGACGTCGCTCCGTCCAGACCCGCCAACGCTCCGGCATTGTTCCAAGCGGCGCACAGACGCACCGCCCTATCGGACGCGTTAAGATAGCGCTCGACCTCCGACCATTCCTCCGGGCCCGTCGCGGCGCGGCCCGACAGGCGCACCGACGCGACCTGTGTCTTCAGCTGCCGGGCGAAAAGGTTCTGAAAGAGGCCAAGGTCTTCACCGGTCGCCAGCTTGCTCACGGCCTCGCGGAAAGCCGGGTCGACGTTGCTGCCTTCCATCATCGTGACGGGCCGGACGAGGAAGTGCCGCGCCTCGGCCGCAACGGCGTTCACTTCGTCATCCAGTCCCGAAAGCGCGGTCAACGCCGGATCGTCGCCGTCCGCCAGCCAGCGGCCCAACGCCGCGGCCGACCAGGCGAACCCGCCGCCGGCCATCCCCGACCTCGCCTCGACCATAGCCTCGGCCTGCGTCCTGAGCGCGGCGACCGCTTCGGGCCCGCTACCTCGCGCGAGCGCGTGGTCGCCACCCGTGGCCTCACCGATCGCCGAGGCCTCGACCAGGTCGTCATGGATCGCGACGATCTCATGCGCACCGGGGAGGCAGTCGGGCGGCGGCGGAACGTCGATCAGTCCGATCCGCTCGCCGGCATCCTTGCGCGCCGCGCGAAGGCGGACAATGCCCGCATCGTCGAATTCCGGTTCATGGGATGCGATCGCGTCGAGATCGTCAGGAAGCCAGTCGGCGAGTTCGCGAGCAGCGACGACCCGTCGCGCTGCTTCCGCCGGGTCCACGGGCAACCCGTCGATCGTGACGGGGCTCATTGCACTCCGGCCGATCTCGTCGACCTGCCGATCGATCGAAGCGAGGCCGCGGTGCAGGGTCTCGATGCGCGCGTCGAGAACCGCGATCTGACGCCCCGCTTCGGCAGGTCGCGTCCGATGCAGCCGGTCGGCGATGATGTCGACTGACTCCTGGAATTGCTTGAGGCCATCGTGGTCGCTCTCGAGGAGGCTCACCGCCAGCGGCCTGACGGCTGCCGGGAGCTTGTCTCGCAGCACCTTGAGGGCCGGCGCCTTCTGCGACGTGACCAGCACCCGTTTGCCCAAGGCCAGATAATGGCTGATGATGTTGGCGATCGTATGGGTCTTGCCGGTGCCAGGTGGTCCTTGAACGACCACGCCGGGTCTGGAGGCCAGTCGCTGGATCACCTCGACCTGCTCACGGTTGAACGGCATCGGAAAGAAGAGATCGGCGCCCGACCCGTCCGAGGACGTAACGCCGGGGACGGTCGAGACGCCACGGTACGCTGGATAGGCCTCCGTCGTGGCCGCGTCTGCCGGCGGTTCGATCAGGACCCGCACCGCCGCGGGCAGATCCTCCACGTCCTCGATCTTGTCGATTTCCGCCTTGAACCGACGCAGATCGTCCATCAACTGCGTAGCACTGCGCGTCCGTTCTATCAGGACCCAGCGACCGTCCACCTGCAGGGTCTCGCCGACAGGTGCGTGCCGCTCTCCCATGTCGGGGAGATAATGACCATCGGAATCGAGAAGCGCGACCGCCCGCCTCAGAACGGGTGCGAAGCTCTCCGGATCGAACGGCGACAGCCCCTCGCCCTCCAGGGAGTTGAGATAGCGCTCGGTCCAGGTGTGCCACTCGTCGACGGACGGCGCGTCCAGCGCATCAAGCGGCGAAGTCTCGATCGAGGGAGGCGCTTCGCTTCGCGGGCGTACGTCAATCCTGTGCGATACCTCGTCCAGCGTGAGTTCGACCTGAACCGTGAGAAGCGGGTGGTGAAGACGACCAGCGGGCCTAGTCCACCGCGCGATGCCGATCCCCCATGCTAGCTCGACCGGCTGCTCGGAGCCGCCGTCCAAGGTCTGCCGCAACGCGAACAGGCCGTTGTACAGGTCAATCGTCTGACGCCGCGGCCGCTCCTCCAGAGCCCACGCCGCCCAGACCTCGCGGCGATAGCCTTCGAGCGCCGCCTCCAGTCGGCCACGACCCGGGTGGTCGGCCAGTCGAACCGTCAGCGCGTCCTCCTGCACCTGCGCGATCCCAGGCGCAAGTTCGCGCGGCACCTCGGTCCTAAGCGCCGGCGCGGCTGTGACATCGTCGGTGACATTGAGCCATGTCCGCAGTTCGGCGTCATCAGGTACGGGCGGAGGCCGGCGGACGAGCCTGTCCACGCTCAACCAACGATGATCGTCGCCGTCGCGAACATTGACGAGGACACCCGGTAGCAGGATCACGTCGTCCCCTGCGCGGCGGAAGCCACGATAATCCGCCATGTCGAGGACCGTGCGCAGACGATCTCGTTCGGTCGCTTCGACATACTCGATAAGCGCCTTCAGCCGGTCACGTTCGACCATATTTATCCTGCATTCCCTCGTCGCGCTTGTTGCGCCATATCGCGTCACGTTCCCCCAAACGTCAATCAATCAACGCGATACGGTGGAGAAGCATCCAAAGCGGCTCAATCTAATTAACATGGTTGTCACAGACGCGGTGCATCGACAGTATCCGAGTTTCGCCAGTTGAGGCGCAAGTCAGGGAGCGGGGGCCAGATGGTTAGTTTGCAAAAGGGTCAGACCGTTCGGCTCGAGAAGTCGGGCGGCGGAACGCTCACGCGGGTGGCAATGGGTCTGGGATGGGATGTTCGCAAGGCGAAGGGACTGCTCGGCATGTTCGGCGGCGGCAGCGGCGACATCGACCTGGACGCTTCGTGCCTTCTGTACGATGCCAATCGCCGCCTCGTGGATGAGATCTGGTTCCGGCAGCTCGCCAGCAAGGACGGCAGCATCGTCCACAGTGGCGACAATCGCACGGGCGCGGGGGACGGCGACGACGAGACGATCAACGTCGACCTCTCGCGCCTGCCCGCCTCGGTCCAGACGCTGGTCTTCACGGTGAACAGCTTTCAGGGCGACACCTTCGATCGGATCGCGAACGCATACTGCCGCCTGATCGATCTGACGAACGGCAAGGAGCTTGCGCGCTACGACCTCACGGGCTCGGGGTCGCACACGGGCCAGGTCATGGCGAAGCTCACTCGCGGTGCCGGCGGTTGGGACATGAAGGCGCTGGGCGAGCGCACCACCGGCCGGACGTTCCACGACATGACGGGCGTGATCGAAACCACCCTGTAGAATACATTCCGGGAAACGCGCACATGTTGGAACTACAGCAAGGCGGCAACGCCGCCGTTGCCGATAAGTACGCGACGGTCGCGTTCTCGTGGACCGTCCAGGCGAATCGGGACGTCGACGCCGATGCCTCCGCCTATCTCCTGACCGCCTCCGGCAAGGTCCGTGGCGACACCGACATGGTGTTCTACAACCAACCCGAAGCCGGCGGCGGCGCGGTGCTGTTCGACGCGTCCGTCGGATCACGCGGGGGGTTCAAGGTGGACCTCTCGAAGTTGACCAGCGACATCGAGCGCATCGTGTTCTGCGTCACGATCCACGAGGCGCAGGCGAAGAGCCAGACGCTTGTGCTGCTCGTGGATGCCGAGATCGCCGTGGGGTCGCGGGCCGGGACCACCGAGCTGCGATACGCCCCCGCCCTCTCGAGCGCGACCGAAGCCGCAATGGTTTTCGGCGAGCTCTACCGCCGGAACGGCCAGTGGAAGTTCCGCGCGGTCGGACAGGGTTTCGTCGGCGGCCTAGCCCCGCTGGCGCGGTCGTTCGGCATCGAGGTCGCGGAGGACGCTCCAGCGCCGCCCCCGCCGCCGGCGCCGCCGCCGCCGCCGGCGCCGCCGGTGCGGCTCAGCAAGGTCACGCTCGACAAGCCGGGGCAGACCGTCAGCCTGGAGAAGAAGGGCACCAACTTCGGCGAGATCACCGTCAATCTGAACTGGTCGCGCGGTCGCAAGGCGTTCTTCGGCGGGGGCACTGCGATCGATCTCGATCTCGGCTGTCTCTTCGAGCTTGCCGACGGCCGCAAGAGCGTCGTGCAGGCACTTGGCAACGTGTTCGGATCGTTCGCAAACGCGCCCTACATTGCCCTATCGGGCGACGACCGGACCGGCGACGTCTCCCAGGGCGAGACGCTCCGGATCAATGGTGCGCATTGGAGCGAGATCCGACGCATCATCATCTTCGCGAACATATACGACGGCGTGCCGAACTGGCAGCAGACCGACGGGGTCGTCACCGTCACCATGCCTGACCAACCACCGATCGAGGTGCGCATGACCGAGGGCCGGAATGATCGGCGTCTGTGCGGCGTGGTGCTCATCGAGAACGACGGAGGCCAGTTGAAGGCCACCCGTATCGTCGAATACTTCCGCGACCAACAGGTGCTGGACGAACGGCTTAACTGGGGGCTGCGCTGGACAGCTGGTCGCAAGGATTGATGTCCGCTCGCTACGCGCCTGCCGGTCAACGGGGAAACTGATGTTCAAATACTTCCAGGGATCGTTCGTCTTCATGGCCCTCTGTCTCGCGCTCGGCGCCTGGCTTGGCTGGACGAGTACGCACGACGTGGGGGGTACGCTCGGCATTCTATGGATCGTGCTGGTCCTAGGCGTCCTCGAGGTGTCCCTGTCGTTCGACAACGCGGTCGTCAACGCCACCGTCCTGCGCGACATGACGCCCGTCTGGCAGCGTCGCTTCCTTACATGGGGCGTCATAATTGCGGTCTTCGGCATGCGGATCATCTTCCCGCTCGTCATCGTGGCGATCGCCGCACGGTTGGGACCGATCGACGCGGTCACGCTCGCGGCGACCGATCCGGTCGCCTACGAACGCATCATCACGGGCGCACATGTGGGCATCTCAGGCTTCGGCGGCGCCTTCCTCGCGATGGTCGGCCTCACCTTCTTCCTGGACGAGGACAAAGACCTGCACTGGATCGGGGCAATCGAACGTCCGTTCACCGGTCTTTCGCGCATCTCGGGTCTGGCGATCGGCGTCGTGCTGCTAGCCCTCTACGGCATATCCCGGTTGATCGAGCCGGCCGACGCGATGACCTTTCTGACATCCGGCCTGTTCGGCCTGGTGGCCTACATCGCGGTTCAGGCGATCGGTTCGGTGCTCGAGAAGGACGAAGAGGATCAGGGCGCATCTGGCGCCCATGCCGGAGCAGCCGTGACGGGCGCCGTCGCGAAGGCTGGCCTGGCGTCATTCCTGTACCTGGAGGTGCTGGACGCGTCCTTCTCGTTCGACGGCGTGATCGGGGCCTTCGCCCTCTCGAACAATCTGTTCGTGATCGCGCTCGGCCTCGGCATCGGCGCGATGTTCGTGCGGTCCATGACCGTGATGCTCGTCGACCGGGGGACGCTGACCGAATACCGCTACCTCGAACACGGCGCATTCTACGCCATCATCGCCCTGGCGGCGATCATGCTCATCTCGGTGCGCGTGGAAGTCCCCGAGACCGTGACGGGTCTCATCGGCGCCGCCTTCATCGGGCTCGCCTTCATCGCCTCGGTTCGCGCGAACCGTGGTGAGCCGGTGGAGATCCCTCTCGAGGACGCCACGCCAACCCTTCCGACAGGCGAACGCCTCAAAGTTTGATCAATGCTTGAATAGGAGTGGAACACCCATGTCTGTCAGTCTCTCAAAGGGCGGCAATGTCAGTCTTTCGAAGGAGGAGCCTGGCCTCACTCGGATCCTCATCGGGCTAGGCTGGGACACGCGCACGACCGACGGCACCGACTTCGATCTCGATGCCAGCGCCTTCCTCCTCGGAGCGTCCGAGCGCGTGCGCGGCGATGACGACTTCATCTTCTACAACAACCTGCGTTCCTCCGACGGGTCGGTCGAGCACACCGGCGACAACCGGACCGGCGAGGGCGATGGCGATGACGAGGCGCTGAAGGTCGAGTTGGGGAAGGTGCCGGCGGAGATCCAGAAGGTCGCTGTCACCGTCACCATCCACGACGGCGAGGCCCGTCGCCAGAGCTTCGGCATGGTCTCCAACGCCTTCATCCGCGTCGTCAACGACGTGACCGGACGTGAGATCGCGCGCTACGACCTGTCGGAGGACGCATCGACCGAGACCGCCATGATATTCGGCGAGATCTACCGCCACAACGGCGAGTGGAAGTTCCGCGCCGTCGGGCAGGGTTACAAAGGCGGCCTCGCACCGCTCGCACGCAACTTCGGTGTCAACATCGGTTGAAGCCGAAACAGATAGGATCAGGACAATGGCAGTATCACTCTCCAAGGGCGGCAACGTCAGCCTCAGCAAGGAGGCGCCGGGCCTCAAGGCAGTGCGCGTGGGTCTCGGATGGGACACGCGCGTCACGGATGGCAGCGCATTCGATCTCGACGCGAGCGTCTTCGTATTGAACGAGACCGGCAAGGTCCGCTCCGACGCCGACTTCGTCTTCTACAACAACAACAACGGCGCCAATGGTTCGGTCGTCCATCAGGGTGACAATCTCACCGGCGAGGGAAGCGGAGATGACGAGGTCGTCGCCGTTTCGCTCGACCAGATCCCTGCAGACATCCAGAAGCTCAGCTTCGCCGTGACGATCCATGAGGCCGACGGCCGCCGACAGAACTTCGGCATGGTGTCGAACGCCTTCATCCGCGTCCTGAACGCGGAGGGTGGTGCCGAGATCGCGCGATACGACCTGTCGGAAGACGCATCGACCGAGACCGCGATGATCTTCGGCGACCTCTACCGTCATGGCAGCGAGTGGAAGTTCAAGGCGATCGGTCAGGGATTCGTCGGCGGCCTGGGGCCACTGGCCCAGTCGTTCGGCGTCAACATCTGACCATTCGGAGCCGGCCATCTCATGCGTGACCTCGTCGCGGGCGAGCGGGCCGGCCTTTCCGATGCGATCAGCATCGGGGTGGACAAGGCGGTACCGCTCGCCTTGATCGCTTTGGACGGGTTGCGAGCGACGTCGTCCGCGTTCCCGCCCATTGACGCCACCAGTCGGGAGATGCGCCCTGCGGCACATTTCGTAGAGAACGGTCGGCTCGAACTCCGGCTCGACCTTCTGCCGACGAACGTCGATCGGCTGCTTCTCGTCGCCTATGACACCAGCAGCCGTGCTCTGCGGCGCCGGATCACGACGTCGGCCGGCGAGCTGCGCTTCATGGTGGATCTGTCCGGCCGTGAAGACGCCGCCGTCATACTCGTCGAGATCTACCGGCACCGCGGCGAGTGGCGTCTCGCTGCGAACGGTCAAGGTTTCAGTAGCGGACTGGTCGCGGTCGCCGCGGCACACGGAGTCGACCTCGAATGGGCGCGCCGGCTGGGCGGGACCGAGACGCAACCGACCGGACGCCCGGCTCCACGCGTCGGCGCGATATCGTCGGGAAGCGGCGTGGCAGTCGACCGCAATCATGTCCTCAGCAACGCGCACGTCGTCGAGGACGGTGGACAAATCAGCCTTCTCGTCGGGGGAAGAGCGCTCCCGGCCAACCTCGTCTTCACCGATCAGCGCAATGACCTTGCTCTGCTGCGGGTCGATGCGGTGCTACCCAGCGTCGCACTCTTCCGATCGAAACTGGATCTCCATCTTGGAGAGGACGTCATGGTGCTCGGCTTTCCGCTACAGGGCCTGCTGGGCTCTGGACCACAAGCCAGCACCGGCAACATCGCCGCTCTTTGCGGCATGGGGAACGACAGCACCGTCTTCCAGTTCACCGCACCGATCGCCAGCGGCAACAGCGGCGGTCCCATCATGGACACCGCCGGCCGGCTCATCGGCCTAGTAAGCTCGTCGCTCAATCTCGATCGCATTCGCGATGCCGGGGCGAACGCGCAGAACATCAACTTCGCAATAAAGGGCGCCGTCATTCGCAGCTTCCTCGACGCATTCGGGCTGGAACCTCAGACTTCCGACAAGGATGATCCGCTCGGCGGCGCGGCAATCGCACGACAGATGCGGGACGCGATCTTTCGGATAACCTGCGCATGCTGATGGATCATGCCGTCACATCGGCGGAGCGGACCGTCAATCTCCCCACCGGGACGTTGCGCATCGCGGTGGACCGAGCCGACTGGCCACTGGACGAACTGTGCGACTTCGCGGCGCGTGAGAACCCGAAACGTGGCTTCCTCGTCGTCTCTCGCGTACTGGGCCGGCATCTTCCCGCCACGCCTTCGACGATGCGGCGCAGCGTCAGAGATCTGGCGTCGCAGATCCCCACCGACCTTCCGGGCCCCGTCATGGTGGTCGGCCTCGCCGAGACCGCCGTCTGCCTCGGTCAGACCCTTCATGAGGAATGGCGTAGGCATTCCGGTCGTGACGACGTCGGGTTCGTCCACTCGACCCGGCAACTCGTCGACGCCCCCCTCCTCTGCAAGTTCGAAGAGCCGCACAGCCATGCCTCAGCGCATCTGATCTATCGGCCCGACGCTTCTGGCATCGATGCGCCTCGCACCATCGTGCTCGTCGACGACGAGGTGTCGACCGGAACGACGCTGCGCAATCTCGCCAACGCTCTCGTCGTTTGCTGGCCACACGTCGAACGCGTCGTGGTGGCGACCCTCACCGACTGGTCCGCTGAAGCGACTTGGCGGACAGCGATGCCCCGCCCCACGGACGTTTTTTCGCTGCTTAAGGGTACATTGCACTGGACCCCGGGGGTCGCCCCGTCGCACGATCCCACGTTCGAGACGAACGCGGGTTCGCTTGGCCGGATGCCGACCCATACGAACTACGGACGATTGGGCCTCGGTACGACGATCTCCGTTCCGCCAAGCGACGATCTCCCGAGAGACTCCGGTCCCTTGCGGATCGTCGGGACGGGCGAGTTCACCTACCTACCCTTCCTCCTTGCGGAACGTCTCGAGAGCGCCGGCCGCGACGTGGTCGTACAGGCGACCAGCCGAAGCCCGGCCCGCCTGGGTGCGGCCATGGGAAGCAAGCTGTGCTTCACGGACAACTACGAGACGGGCGTCGGCAACTACCTGTACAATGCGGACCCGGAGGACGGGCGCCGGACATGGATCTGCCACGAGACGCCGCCAGGAAGCGTCGATCGTGGGCTGATCGCCGCCTTGGGTGCGAACGTCCTGGGATGGGGCCGATGACCCGCGCGATAGCCTTGGTCGATCTGGACGACACGCTCTTCCAGACACTGGGCAAATGTCCTACCGACATCGCTCCGGAGCGGTTGACCCCGCTCGGCTTCACACGCGACGGCGATCCACTCAGCTATGCGACGCCTAGCCAGATGCGCTTTCTCGAATGGCTTTCGGAGACGACCCATCTGATCCCGGTCACGGCACGCAGCCTCGATGCCTTGAGGCGCGTGCGGGTCCCGTTCGCGGCGGCCGTATGTGCGCACGGTGGCGTGATCCTCGACGATGACAGCGCCGTCGACCCCGTTTGGGCGACGGAGATCGCGGCCCATGCCGCGCGTCATTCCGAAGACCTGTCCAACTTCGTCTCGGCGATCGCCGCCGAGGCGGATCGCACTGGCACGTCGATCAACGTCCGCGTCCTGACGGAAGAGGACACCCCGCTCTACGTGCTGGCGAAGCATGCCGCAGCGGATGCGGCGGCGCTCAATCGGGTCGTCGATGCCGCGGTGCCGAAGGTCCCCCGAGAGTGGACTGACCACCGCAACGGAAACAACATCGCGCTCATGCCACCGTATCTGGGCAAGCAGCATGCAGTCGCCCGACTGCTGCCCGCCCTGCGGGCGCGCTTTCCCGACGCACCCGTCATCGGGATCGGCGACAGTCGCACGGACGCGCCCTTCATGGCGCTTTGCGACTACGCGATGATGCCGACGAAATCACAGCTATCCGGAGCGGTTCTCGGTGGTCGCTGAGCTCGTCGCCGATGTCCTTTCCCGGCCAGGCTTCTCGGGCAGCTATGCCAACGAAGACGTGACGTTCCTGCTCGAGCCCGTCACGCTGGAAGCTACCGACGTCGCGACCAAGGAGCAGTTGATCCAGTCCGGTCGCCGGCACTATTCCGAGATGATCGCGCCGGAAGCCGTTCCCGACGATGCGTATCTCGCGCTCTACGACGCGGCGCTGGCCCGAAACCGCGACCGGCTTGCCCAGGACGTCTCGAGCCTTGCGGCCCATCTCGCCAACCGTCGCCCCGGACGCGAGGTCGTCATCGCCTCACTGGCTCGTGCGGGCACGCCGATAGGGGTGCTGCTCACACGAACGCTGCGGGCTGCCGGCCACCTCGCCGCCCACTATTCCATCAGCATCATCCGGGACCGGGGGATCGATCTCAACGCGCTCTCGCACATCGCCGCCCGCCATGATCCGGATGACGTCGTCTTCGTTGACGGTTGGACCGGCAAGGGCGCGATTGCGCGAGAGCTGCGATCGAATCTTATACATCGGCCTTACGGCTTCAGCCCGGTACTCGCCGTCATAGCCGACCCCGCCGGACAGGCCGACATCGCTGCGACCGACGACGACTATCTCATTGCGTCGGGCCTCCTGAACGGCATCGTTTCCGGCCTCGTCAGCCGATCCATCCTACGCCCCGACCTCGTCGGCGCCGACGACTTCCACGCATGTGTGACCTACCCGCAGCACGCATACGCGGATCGGTCGCGCGACTTCGTCGATGCCATCGCGCCGCTTGCGATCGCCGAGACGCCCCGCCCCATCGTTGGGCACGCGGCGAACATCCCTTCCCTTCGCTTGGCGGGCGAGCAAATGCTCACTGAACTCCTCGCGCTCGCGGGAACGCGGGATCCTAACCGCATCAAACCCGGAATTGCCGAAGCCACGCGCGCGCTGCTGCGCCGCGTGCCAGAGCGTCTACTGCTCCGAGACCTCCTCGATCCGGATGTGCAGCACCTTCGCCATCTCGCGGACGTGGCGGGAATTGAGATCGAACAGCTGGCGAGCGAGAGCCGCTACCGCGCCGTCGCGATAATCAGAACACTGGGGAGCGAATGATGACGATCACCGCGGCGTCATTGGGCGCGACCTTGTACATGCCCTGCACCCGCGACGATGCGATCGAGCGCCTTCACGGCGTCGGGCGCATCAAGGGCTTGAGATCGGCGGTCCTCTGCCTCGAGGATTCGATCCTCGAACGCGAGATACCGCTCGCATTGCGCAACCTGGGATCCACTCTGCGGCGTCTGCCACCACGCGAAGCGAACCCTGACGGACCGCGCACATTCGTCAGGCCGCGCGACCTCGGCATGATGGACCGCATCCTCCACATGCCGGGCATCGATCGCATCCATGGCTTCGTCATCCCGAAGGCGCACGCCGACAACATGCCTGGCTTCCTTTCACTGCCGCTACACGACAATCATCGCCTCATGCCGACGCTGGAGACCCGCGAGGCCCTCGATCCTTTCGAGATGCGGCGCCTTCGCGATCAGCTGCTTGGCGTCCAGGACCGGATCCTCGCCCTGCGGATCGGCGGCAACGACCTGCTGAACGCCATGGGACTGCGACGCCCAGCCGGGCGCACTGCCTATGAAAGTCCGCTCGGACCGGTCATCGGATCGCTGGTCGCAACGTTTTTGCCGTGGGGCTTCGCGATGAGCGCTCCGGTGTTCGAGCGGTTCTCCGACGTGGCATTGCTCCGCGAGGAGGTGGCAAGGGACCTCGAGCACGGTCTCGTCACGAAATCCGCCATCCACCCCGATCAGATCGCGGTGATTCAAGGGGCCTTCGCGGTGCCCCGCCAGGAGGTCGAGGAGGCGCGCCAGATCCTCGAACCGGACGGCCCCGCAGTCTTCGCGCGCGGCGGAGTCATGTGCGAACCCGCGACGCATCGAGCCTGGGCCGAACGCCTGCTTTCGCGAGCGTCGGCCTTCGGCGTCGCCGAACCGATGCCGCTGCCACTTCGAGCGTGATGGAGAGCTGAGATGGTCGAATACCGTACCAAGATCGACGAGCAGGCAAGCACCGGCGTCCGGTTCGAACTGTACCAGTTCGTTCGAAAGAGCCATGCGCTCGGCTCGCCCGTCCACCTGCCGAACGCCGCCCCGAATGGGACGGCGGCGACGATCCACCTTCACCCGCCGCATCCGTCGACCGCTCGCCAACTCCGGATCGTGCTCGACGGCGGTGCTGCATTGCTTGAGCCCGGGGCGCTCCAGTACGCCAAGGGTCGTCTCCAGGTAGAGGTCCAGAAGAACGCCGGGGCCGGTGGCTTCTTCGCAAGGGCGATCACATCCGCGGGGACGGGGGAAAGCGCGTTTGCAACACGCTACTCCGGGCAAGGCGAGGTGTGGACCGAGGCCACTCCCAAGCACTTCATCCTGGCGTCCATGGATGGCCCGCAGGACGCGCTCATCCTGGACGACGGCGCTTTCTACGCCTGCGACGCCAACATCGCCGTGTCGACTCACGTCCACCGGTCCGTCCAGGGAATTCTTTCGGGCAACGGACTGATGCAGCCGAAGCTCACAGGTGCTGGCGCGTTCGTGGTCGAGGCTCCGGTGCCGGTCGACGAAATCGAAGTGATCGAGCTCGACGGGCGGGACGAACTCATCGTCGATGGCGACATCATGCTGATGTATTCGGCGGGCCTGCAGGTCGAGTTGCGTCCGCTGGTCCGTGGTCTGCGCAATGCGATGCGGACTGGCGAAGGTCTGGTGTTCGTATTCAGTGGCCGTGGAACGGTGTGGCTGACGCCGACCATGAGGCTGGGATGACGACGGTCATGGCGCGGGGTCACCGCTGCCGTACCGCTGCTCGATGAATCGCAAATTGTCGGCGAAGCTGTCGATGTCGTCCTGCGCCATCGTGCTGGACAGCGTCTCGAGCCTCTGGATCATCTTATCGACCGCCGAATTGAGGTTGTAGCTAGCGGACTTGCCACTCTTACGAAATATGTCCGCGCGGTGCGCCGCCGGGATCTCAGCATAGCTGGTCACGAGTTGCGGCAGGTGGGTGTCCCGCATCTGCCTGACCTCGGTGAGCGCCGAAATCATAAGCGCATCGTCCAGACTACGGGCTTCGATGTCCGACGCGAGGGACAGAAGTCGGGCAACGCGCGGCCGCGTTGTATCAGGCAGCCTCAGGTCCTCCGGCTCGATCGTCGGCGCAGTCCGTACCGGTTCGATAGCGGCTTCCGGCCTGGACGCCGCCGGACCCGCCAACCAACTCGCCACCCGATCTAAAAATCCCGACACGACCGGCTTCCGTTCGACAAACCTGTGAAGCACGATGGTACTCCATGGCGGATCTGAAAAGCCAGCACCGCTTCTAGCGCGTCCCGCGATCCGACATCGCTGCGATGGCGGTCCTGGCCTGGGTCAGAGCGTCCTCGAGCATCCGCTTGGCATGCTCCGACCCGCCCGCATTCCCGGCGCTTGCGCGATCGATCGTCTGCGCGAGCGCAGCGCCCTGCCGGGCGATAAGTGTGCCGTCGGCCGCAGCTCGCCGTGCGGCCATCGCGACCTGCAACGCCGACACAGTCGCGGTGCGCGCCTGCTCCAGTGCGGCGCTGAGGGTCGTCTCGTTCGAGATGATCATATCTAACGTCATGATGGCTTGCCGATGTACCGCAAGCTGGGTGAGCACGGCACGTTGACGCTTTAGAAGGGCGAGGGACGCTTCCGCCTCGATCCGAGCCGCCTCATTACCGCCTTCGGCCCGCAACTCGCGCACGGCGGCTTCGACCACGGGTCCGAACGCCCGGATCAGGTGGACCGCGTCCTCCAGTGCAGCATCTAGGATTGTGAACCGCTGACGATCGGTCTGCAGGCTTATCATTCGCCGCGTCAGGACGTCGCGCTGACGGTCGAGCCGCTCGATGAGCGTCGCCAGGTCCGACGCGGTCGGGGGATCCGCCTCGGGTCGGCGCGCCGACCACCAACGCGTCCGCGCCTTCGGCGGTTCGGTCAACGCAGCCGCGAACCGTTCGATATCCGCAAGTATCCCCTCGGTAGACGCCGGCTCCACCGATCGCGACGTGCGAGCCGTGGCGTCCGCGGCGTCACGTATTGCGTCACGTCCTATGCGTTCAAGGGCGATGCTCCCGCCGGGCCGCATCCATGCCCGCAGGTGTTCGCGAGCCGCGGCCCGCATCGCCTGCTCCCGATCCGGCGAGTTGCTCACAATCTCGGAGGTTACGTCGTTGGCCATGTAATCGCTCTATCCGACATACGGGGGCGCTGATCCACTGCCAACACGGAAGAAATTCGCTTTAAGTCAACAGTGAAGAGGCCACCCGCAAGGGCGCAGGCCATCTGCCAGAAGCCTATGGTCGACGGTCCGGCCGTTCGTGTAGATCTGCGATCGATGGCCCATCGACTTTGATTAGCTCTCGCAGGCGAAACCGTCACCGTCCCCGTTCACTTCGGCGTGTTTAGAATGGTGCCGTGAAGATCGCGCAAGTCAGATCGTGCTCGTCGAGCCATCCATAGCGTGCGATTTGCAGGTTTTAGCGAGAGCAGCGATCTCGCCCCGGCCGCGGAATGGCTAAACCTGGTCGGATTGTGCGGTGCCGAAGAGATTGCGCGAATTGCCGACAATTAACCTCGAAGCCGGGTTGCTTCGCGCCGTTGGATTTACCTAGGCCATTTGAATGGCCTTGAGACCCTATTCGACTCTGAACAGCCTTTTCCCAGTTTTGGGAAAGGATGGAGCATGTCCGGAAGGAAAAGCCGCTCCCTTGCCGTTTCGCCTCATTGGCGGGCTACATGCTACGTAGATGGGCTACGACTCTCCGCTGTCTGCAGCGATCAAATCTGGACAGAAAACAACGACCGCATCGTGCCCTTCATGGCCGAAGAGGATCGCCTTGGCGCCCTCGATTCAATTTGTGCAGTGGTAAGCAATAGGCACGCGTGGTTGCCCTGCCGCCTGAACGAGCGTCCGCTTTGTCGTGATCGACGCCGGAAAACGGACGGGCCGCTTTCCACCAGGAACGACCGTTTAGCCCCCCCTGCCCCATCAAATGAACGAACGTCTGTCTACCGCAATTGCCGCGACATCATGGACCGAGCGCTAGGTCGCAATCCGGAGAAGGTAAGCTGATCCACGAAGTAGGTGATGCTGCTCTGCCTCGACCATACAGTCGCGCGTTGGAAAACTTCGTCGAGGCCGGACAGGAGAGCGAGGACGTCCCTGTCTCCATGAGCACCCCTTTCCAGTGTGAAAGCGGCCTTTCTAATTCAGGTTATTTAGCTGGCTTTTGCCATTCATTGGTAAATACGAAAACTGTCGTTAAGCCGCTACTATTGGTTTGTGAGGCCAAGATCCGCCAGTCGGCGCAGCGCCTCCGGCCGTGTCAGACGCGGTTCCGGCTGCGCTTCGATCCAGCGATCAAGCGCAGCCAACTGGTGGGGTTGGAGCCGTACCATCACAGGCGTCCCCTGACCGGTCGGT
>Ga0308158_10001849_pt1 | contig 21161 bp, 17 predicted proteins | sample PhyBR2_FD_201038 | JGI IMG/M metagenome (GOLD analysis project Ga0308158, IMG submission 201038) | Phyllosphere microbial communities from UC Gill Tract Community Farm, Albany, California, United States - DLSLB.R2 | ecosystem: Host-associated > Plants > Phyllosphere > Unclassified | place: USA...
ACGCCGGCGCCTCGGTCGTGCAGCTGTTCGACTCGTGGGCCGGGTCGCTGAGCACCGCCGACTACCGCGCGCACATCGCTCCGCACTCGAAGGCCGCGCTCGAGGGCATCGGCCTGCCGAGCATCCACTTCGGTGTCGGCACCGGACCCTTCCTCGCCGACATGCGCCTCGACGGCACGGCCTCGGCGGTCGGCGTCGACTGGCGCATGCCGCTCGACGAGGCGATCTCGATCGTCGGGCCCGATACCGCGGTGCAGGGCAACATCGACCCCGCCATGCTGCAGGCGCCGTGGCCTGTGCTCGAAGCGCACGTGCGAGACGTGATCGCCCGCGGTCGGGGTGCCAAGGGGCACATCCTCAACCTCGGACACGGCGTTCCGCCCGAGACCGATCCCGATCAGCTGACGCGCATCGTGCAGCTCGCCCACGGCGAGCTCTGAACCGGCTGCTGCCTGTTCACAATTCAGGAGCCACCGGCCTGGAGGCAGGGTTCCGGTACGGAACCGGCCCTCATCAGCCGGAATCCCCTGAGTTGTGAACGGTGAGCCGTGGGCATCCGGCGCATAGGCCTCGGTGGAAGAATCGCAGCATGACATCCGAGCACTCGCCTGAACTCGCCGCGCGCGCGGCGCAGCAGCACATCGTCGTCGTGGGCGGCGGGATCGGCGGCCTCGTCGCCGCTCGCGAGTGCGCGAAGGTCGGCATGCGCGTGACAGTGCTCGAAGCCACAGACGCCCTCGGCGGCAGCATCCGCTCAGCCGAGCTCGACGGCATCATCGTCGACGTGGGCGCGGAGAGCTTCGCCACGCGCGGCGGACACGTGCGCGCGCTGGTCGACGAGCTCGGACTCGCGGATGCGGTCGTTCCGCCGCAGGGCGGCGCGGCCTGGCTCAGCGGGATCCCGGACGCACCCGATGCGCCGCTCCCGGTCGGCAGTCTGCTCGGCATCCCGGCCAACCCGTTCCAGGAGGACGTGCGGCGCATCATCGGCTGGCGAGGCGCATGGCGCGCCTACGTCGACCGTCTTCGCCCGCCGCTGACCGTCGGGCACGAGCGCAGCCTCGGCAAGCTCGTCGGCTCGCGCATGGGCGCGCGTGTGCGCGACCGCCTCGTCGCCCCGGTCACAGCCGGCGTGTACTCGGCCGACCCGGATGACGTCGACACCGACGTCGCCGCCCCCGGACTCAACGCCGCCCTCACCCGCATCGGCTCCCTGAGCGGAGCCGTCGGCCTGCTCGCCGCCGAGCGCAAGGGCACGGCGCCCGGCGCCGCGGTGCTCGGTCTCGTCGGCGGCATGGGCCGACTGGTCGAGGCGCTGCGCGCCGAGCTCATCTCGTACGGCGCAGATGTGCGCACCGGCACCGTGGCCACCCGCCTCGACCGCGACGGCGACGGGTGGACGGTCGAGATCGAGTCACCGGCCGACGAGAATCCGGATGCCACGGACGCGACCTCCCTGCACGCCACCGGGGTGGTCGTCGCCACCGCCGAGCCGTCGGCCAGGCGCCTCATCGACCCGCACGTGGCAGGACTGGGCGAGGCCGGTGCCGCCCCCGAGATCGAGATCGTCACGCTGCTGCTCGACGCGCCCGAACTCGACGCGGCTCCGCGGGGCAGCGGCGTGCTCACGGTGCCCGGCAGCCACACGGCGAAGGCGCTCACGCACTCGACCGCCAAATGGGGCTGGCTGCGCGACCGGGCCGCTGGTCGTCACCTCGTTCGGGTGTCGTTCGGCAGCCAGGGCGAGCCGGCGGCTACGGCCGCCCTCGACGACGACGCAGCCGCCGCACTCGCTCTGTCAGAGGCATCCGCCCTGCTCGGCGTCACCCTTCGCCCGAGCCAGCTGCTCGCCGCCCACCGTGCCCGGCACGTGCAGGCGCAGCCGTCATCGCTGATCGGCGCGACGGAGCGTCGCGCCGCCGTGCGCACCGCCGTGAAGGCGATCGCGGGCCTCGCGGTCGTGGGCGCGTGGGTGGCCGGCACAGGGCTGGCGCAGGTGATTCCGGATGCTGTGGCCGAAGCCGACAGGCTGCGCGGCGACCTGCTCTGGGACTGAGATCGAGCGCGCGCTACATCTATCCGGCCCGCCGCGCAAGGCCAGATGCCGAATCGGGAATATGCGGTTACCCTGGAACGCGAAAGAGGCCGCAACCAACGTCAGGAGGCCCTCATGAAGGGGAAGATCGGACTCGTCATCGGACTCGGCGCAGGCTACGTCCTCGGCAGTCGAGCGGGGCGCGAGCGCTACCAGCAGATCAAGACGCAGTGGTTGAAGGTGTGGAACCTCGACCCGGTGCAGGAGCAGGTCTCGCGCGTGCAGGACTTCGCCAAGTCGCAGGCCGCCGCCGTCCCGGGTGCCGTCTGGACCGGTGCGGTCAAGGTCGTCAAGGCGGTCTCGAAGTCGGGCACCACTCCCGGTGAGAAGCTCGACGGCGCCATCGATGCGACCAAGGACGCGGCGGAGAAGGTGGCCGACGCCAAGGATTCGAACGACGCGAAGTCGGACGGCACCATGCCTCCCGCCAAGCCGGTCGGGTCTGACAGTGTCACGCCCAAGAAAAAGGCCTGACGGATGCTTCGCGGATACCGCGATCGCGCCGACGACAGCCTGCTGACCCTGCTCGGGGATCTGCCCGAGCTGGTTCGCAATCTCGTGACCGCCGAGGTCAACGCCGCCAAGGCGTGGGTCTCGCGCACCGCGAAAGACGCCGGCATCGGCAGCCTGTGGTTCGTGATCGTCCTCTTCCTGCTGTTCTGGGCGATCCCCGTGCTGCTGGCCTTCGGCATCATCGGCCTGAGCTCGTGGTGGCCGGCGTGGGTCTCGGCTCTCGCGGTCTTCGGGTTCCTGCTCGTCTTCATCGTGATCTTCGCTCTGCTCGGCATCGCGCGCTTCCGCAAGGTGACCAAGCGCGAGAACCCCGGCCAGGCCGTCGCCACCGATGTGCGTCTCATCAAGGGAGGCCCCGAACATGACCGACTCTGAGCACGCAGAGGTGGCGCGCCGCGACGAGCGAGCACGCAACGCCGAGCTCGCCCGCAACGCCGACATCGTGCAGAGCCCCCTGCCGCGCACCGTGGTGCCGGCGGGGATCGTCGACCCCGTGGAGTCGGCCAGGGCCGAGCTTCGCGCTGCTCTCGCGGCGATCGAGGTGCGAGGCAACTTCCCGCGTCGGATCGAGAAGGCGACGGCGCGCGGCGTCGTGCGCGCTCGCGCCTTCGCGCACCGCAACCCCGTGGGTGCGGGAGCGGCTGTCGTCGCCGCGGCCGCGGCCGTGGGCGGACTCGTGTGGGTGATCGCCCGCGCGATCTCGCGCTGAGCCACTCCACTCACGGGCGGACGCCCGCCCCGGTTCGCCGCCCTCGCTGAGAAGGGGCAGACTGGAAGCATGTCCGAAACGCTCGAAGCACACCCGTCCGGATTCACCCTGTGGGCAGTGTGGGGTCGCAACCCCGCCGCCCCGGCGATCGAAGCCGACGTGTCCGAGCTCGAGGTTCTCGTCGGTCACATCGAGAACTCGGGTGTCACCGTCCGCGGCTTCTACGACGTCAGCGGGCTCAAGGCCGACGCCGACCTCATGGTCTGGCTGCACGGTGACACCGTCGAAGAGCTGCAGCGCGCCCTGCGCCGTCTGCGCCGCACCGATCTGCTGCGCGACCTCCTGCCGGTCTGGAATGTCATGGGCGTGCACCGCGACGCCGAGTTCAACCGCCAGCACGTGCCCGGCTTCCTCAGGGGCGTCGAGCCCAAGGACTGGCTCTGCCTGTACCCGTTCGTGCGCACGCCCGAGTGGTACCTGATCGACGAGTCCGAGCGCCGCAAGATGCTCGCCGACCACGGACGCAAGGGCGCCGCGTTCACCGGCGTCATCGCGAACACCGTCGCGGCCTTCGCCCTCGGCGACTACGAGTGGCTGCTTCCACTCGAGTCGGATTCGCCGACCGAGCTCGTCGACCTCATGCGCGACCTGCGCTACACCGAGGCCCGCCGCTACGTGAAGGAGGAGGTGCCCTTCTACACCGGGCGCCGCCTGCGCCTCGACGAGATCGCAGAAGTGCTGCAGTGAGCACCCTCGCGCCGATCCGGCTGGGCACCAGACGCAGCGCTCTCGCGCAGGCGCAGTCGGGTCATGTGGCCGACGCGCTCGCCGCTGTCGCAGGGCGCCCCGTCGAGCTCGTGCCGATCGTCTCGGAAGGCGACACGAACCGGGCATCCCTCTCCGAGATCGGCGGCACCGGCATCTTCGCCAACCGCCTGCGTGAAGCGCTGATCGCGGGGGAGTGCGACATCCTCGTGCACTCGCTGAAAGATCTGCCGACGGCCGTGCCGTCCGAGCTGGTCATCGCGGCGACGCCGCGGAGAGCGGATGCCAGGGATGTCGTCATCACGCGCGGCGGCACCCCTCTGCACGAGCTGCGTCACGGCAGCACAGTGGGCACCGGATCGCCGCGTCGCATCGCGCAGGTGCGGCGCCGGGCCCCGCACGCCGAGGTCGTCGACATCCGCGGCAACGTCGACTCGCGTCTCGAGCGGGTGTCGTCCGGCGAGCTGGATGCGGTGATCCTCGCGGCAGCAGGGCTGACCCGCCTCGGTTCCGAGACAGCCCTGCGCCGGGAGTCGCTCGGGCTCGCCGAATGGCCGACCGCGCCCGGGCAGGGAGCCCTGGCGGTCGAGACCACGGCCGGCGCCCCGGCCGAGCTGCTGCAGGCTCTGTCTCAGCTCGACGATCTCGACACCCGTATCGCGGTCACGGTCGAGCGCGCGGTGCTCGCCGGGCTCGAGGCCGGCTGCCAGGCGCCGATGGCTGCGCACGCGGTCGTCACAGAAGACAGCATCCGGGTGCGCGCAGTCGTCTATGAACCCGGCGGCGGACGCCGGATCGGTCTCGACGTCACCGAGTCCCTGAGCAGGGGGTATATTCGACGGAACGGCAGCGGCAACGGAGCGGATGCTGCCGATGGTGCAGACCCGATGCGCACGGCTCGTGAGCTCGGCGACTCTGCGGCCCATCGGCTGCTCGAACAAGGAGCGGCCGACCTCCTTCCGTGAGAGTGATCAGATGACTGCTTCCGATACCAAGACCGCAAGGCCGCTCGACGGCTGGCGCGTTCTCGTGCCCAGAGGCGGCCCCTGGGGCGACGGCGTCGCCGCCAGCCTTCGCTCGCTCGGTGCGGTGCCGGTGGTGGCGCCGCTCATCAACTTCGCTCCGACCACCGATCAGGATGCCCTCGACGCGGCCCTCGCCCGCCTGCAGGCCGGCGAGTACGACTGGCTGACGATCACCAGCGCCACGACGGTCGACGTGCTCTACGCGCATCGGGTCGAGATCCCGTCGCGCACCAAGGTCGCCGCCGTCGGCGAGACCACCGCCGCGGCCCTGCAGGCCGCCGGCTACGACGTCGCCCTCATGCCCGAGCTCGACAACTCGGCGGCGGGCATGGCCGAGAAGATCATCTCGATCGAGCCGGACGCGCAGCACATCCTCACCCTGCGCAGCGAGATCGCGAAGCCGGTGCTGTCGGTGATGCTCACCGAGGCCGGACACGACGTCGACAGCGTCGTCGCCTACCGCACGGTCGGCGTGCCGGTCACCGACCGCATCCGTCGCGATGTCGAGAACGGCCGCATCAACGCGATCCTGATCACGAGCGGCTCGGTCGCCAAGCAGGTGCGTGAGCAGTTCCCCGAGATCCCCGACACGACCATGCTCGCCGCGATCGGACCCCGCACGGCCAAAGATGCCGAGAAGGCCGGTCTTCCGGTCACGGCCATCGCCGACAAGCAGACGGTGGATGCCCTGATCGACACCGTCTCGCGCTTCACCCTTCCGCACGCAGCAGACGAGTTCGCGCCGTGAGCCGCTTCCCCGAGGCGCGACTGCGCCGCCTGCGCCAGTCGGCGCCCGTGCGCAACCTGGTGCGCGAGACCTCTCTCGAGCCGCGTCAGCTCGTGCTGCCGATGTTCGTGCGCGAGGGTCTCGCCGAGTCTGCGCCGATCGGCTCGATGCCCGGTGTCGTGCAGCACTCCCTCGATTCCCTGCGTCGGGCGGCGGTCGAGGCGGCCGAGGTCGGCGTCGGCGGAGTCATGCTCTTCGGCGTGCCCGCCGTGCGCGATGCGGTCGGCTCGGGCGCTGACGATCCCGATGGCATCCTCAACGTCGCGACTGCCGCGCTGGCCTCCGAGGTGGGCGACGCGCTCGTTGTGCAGACCGATCTCTGCCTCGACGAGTTCACCGACCACGGCCACTGCGGTGTGCTGTCGTCGAACGGTGCCGTCGACAACGACGCCACCCTCGAGCGCTACGCATCGATGGCTCTCGCCCAGGCGCGCGCCGGGTCGCAGCTGCTGGGCCTGAGCGGCATGATGGACGGCCAGGTCGCGGTCATCCGTGAGGCGCTCGATGACGAGGGCTTCTCCGACACGCTGATCCTCGCGTACTCGGCGAAGTACGCGAGTGCGTTCTACGGCCCGTTCCGCGAAGCCGTCGACTCCCAGCTGCAGGGTGACCGGCGCACGTACCAGATGGATCCGGGCAACCGCCGCGAGGGCGTGCGCGAGGCCCTGTTCGATCAGGACGAGGGCGCCGATATCGTCATGGTCAAGCCGGCCATGGGCTTTCTCGATGTGCTGCGCGAGGTGCGCGACGCCGTTGACGTGCCGGTATGGGCGTATCAGGTCTCGGGCGAGTACGCGATGGTCGAGGCGGCCGCCGCGAACGGGTGGATCGACCGCCGGGCCGCCGTGCTCGAGTCGCTCATGTCGATCCGCCGGGCCGGTGCCGATGCCGTCCTCAGCTACTGGGCGAGCGAAGCCGCCCAGTGGCTGAGGAGCCGCTGAGGCGCGTCAGCGCCAGAACGGTTGTTGAGCGAGAGCGGCGGAGCCGATCGAGTCGAAACAGGGCGAGCGAAGCCGCCCAGTGGCTGAGGAGCCGCTGAGGCGCGTCAGCGCCCAGTGGCTGCGCTGACCGGGAGCTGCTCATAGCCGGTATCCGTAGGCTGGATGCATGGACCGCAACGACTCCCTGTTCGACACCGCCCGCTCTGTGATCCCCGGCGGAGTGAACTCCCCGGTGCGCGCGTACGGCTCGGTCGGAGGGACGCCACGGTTCCTGGCATCCGCTTCCGGCGCCCGCGTGACCGATGCCGCCGGACACGAGTACCTCGACCTCGTCGCGTCGTGGGGTCCGGCTCTGCTCGGCCATGCGCATCCCGAGGTCGTGCAGGCGGTTCAGGATGCCGCGACCCGCGGCCTCTCGTTCGGCGCCCCCACCGAGGGCGAGGTCGAGCTCGCGCAGCTGATCGCCGATCGCGTGCGGCACGGCGACGTGCGCCCCGTCGAGCGCGTGCGTCTGGTGTCGACGGGCACCGAGGCGACCATGACCGCCATCCGGCTCGCGCGCGGCGCCACAGGGCGCGACCTGCTGGTCAAGTTCGCCGGGCACTACCACGGCCACTCCGACGGGCTGCTGGCGGCCGCCGGATCGGGTGTCGCCACCCTCGCCCTGCCCGGGTCGGCCGGCGTGCCCGCGCCGATCGCCGCGCAGACGCTGGTCATCGACTACAACGACCCGGATGCCCTGGCCGCTGTCTTCGCCGAGCACGGCGAGCGCATCGCGGCGGTCATCGTCGAGGCGGCCTCGGCCAACATGGGCGTCGTCGCGCCCCTGCCGGGCTTCAACAAGCTGATCGCCGACACCGCGCACGCGCACGGCGCGCTGATGATCCTCGACGAGGTGCTCACCGGGTTCCGCGTGCACCCCGCCGGATTCTGGGGCCTGCAGCAGCAGGCGGGCGAGCAGTACGTTCCCGACATCATCACGTTCGGCAAGGTCGTCGGTGGGGGCATGCCTCTCGCCGCCCTCGGCGGCAGCGCGGCGGTCATGGACATGCTGGCCCCGGTCGGCCCCGTCTACCAGGCGGGCACCCTGTCGGGTAACCCGCTCTCGGTGGCAGCGGGCATCGCGACGCTGCGACTCGCGACGCCTGAGGTGTACGCGCGGATCGACGCCTCGGCCGGGCGGCTGTCGGCCGCGCTGGATGCCGCGCTGACGGATGCCGGGGTCGTGCACTCCGTGCCCAGGGCGGGCAACCTGTTCGGCGTCGCGTTCCTGCCCGAGGCGCCGCGGGACTATGCGACCGCGCAGACGCAGGAGTCGTTCCGGTATGCGCCGTTCTTCCACTCGATGCGCGAGCAGGGCGTGGCGCTGCCGCCGAGCGTCTTCGAGGCGTGGTTCCTCACGGCCGCGCACGGGGAGGACGAGCTCGCTGCCATCGAGGCTGCACTGCCTGCGGCGGCTTTGGCCGCAGCATCCGCCTGATCTGTCGGGAGTCTCGGACGATCCGGCGTGTAAGCGGCGTGTTGCGGGCCGGCGCGCCGGGGTGGGCGCGTGTGGTCTGAGGGTTCCCGCGCCGCGGGTTGCCGGTTCGACACAACAGGATCGTTGCCGTCCTGTCAGCAAGTCATGGGCGTGTCGGCCGTGCGCGCTGGCAGACTGGACGCATGGTGACCCTGCTGCTGGATCAGACACGGCTCGAGGTCGTGCTCTCGCCCATTGAGCGGGCGACGACCTTCCACCGCGAGAACGTGCGCGTCGAGCGCGATCACATCGCCAAGGTGCAGCTGACACAGGATGCCTGGACCTGGCTGCGCGGTGTGCCCGGCCCCGGCACGCACATCCCCGGCATCCTCGCTGCGGGCACGTGGAAGGCGGCAGAGACCACCGACTTCGTGCTGATCCGCCGGCGCAAGCCGAGCGTGGTCATCGACCTCGAGGGCGATCCGCAGTTCCAGCGACTGATCCTCACGACCCGTCACGGGCTGGCGCTCACCCAGGCGCTGCGCCTCGAGGTCACCGATCAGCCCGAGGACGTGGTCGACATCGCGACCGGATCCGTTCCGGTGCAGAAGACGCGACAGCGTCCGGTCATCCGTCCCCGGCCGCGCACCATCTGAGGTCGACCACGACGGCGCCGAGCGCCCGCCGTCGTCAGCTGTGGCCGTCGCGCTCGTCGTCGTCGTGCTGCGCGCCGTCCTCGTCGTTCGCCGATGCCTCGGCCGCGGCATCCTCGCGACGCGCGGCCCGCGAGCTGTACGGGTAGTCGGGAGCGGGCCCGTCGAAGAAGCGGCTGGCCGCGGCTGACAGCGAGGTACGCATCGCGGCGAGCCGCGGGTCGTCGTCACCGTCGTCGACGGCATCCTCATCGTCATCGTGCGCGAGCGCGGGAGTCACGATCGAGATCGCCTCGGTCGTCGCCGTCGGACCGTCGGCTCCCTCGGTTGTCACGGATGCCGGGATGCCCGTGATCAACTCCGTGAACGTCGGCTCGACGGTCGCCGACGGCAGGGTGACCGCCTCGGTCGCCAGCGGCAGGATCAGCGGGCGCGTCTCGTCGGACGGCTCGTCAGCGCCTTCGGATTCGGGATGCTCGTCTGCCGACTCCTCGTTCGCCGGGTCGTGCTCCGCGGTGATGGCGTCGTGCTCAGGGTGGCTCTGCGATTCGCCGGCGGCGCCTTCGTCCTCGGGGGACGCGGGCTCCGCGTCACTCTGCTCGTCTTCATGGGCCGGCTGCTGTTCATCGGCGTTCTGCGTGTCGTGGCCCTCGGGGCCGTGCTCGCCGTCGTGCTGGTGATGCTCACCGTCGGCGGTGTGCTCGCCCGCAGCGTGCTCGTCGACGGGGTGCTCACCGGCCGCGTGCTCGTCGGGGGTGTGCTCGGAGTCGCCGTGCTCGGTGTCGCCCTGCTCGCCGTGCACGTCGTCGCCGTGCTCTTCGGCCGCCTCGACTGCGTCAGTCGATCCCTCGTGCTGGTCTGTGTGGTCGTGCGCCGCGTCGGCACTGTTCTCGTCCGGCTCCTGGGCTGCGGTGCCGAACAGCTCGGCGATCGCGGTGTCGCCATCGGTGAGGTCGGCATCCTCGGCGCCGCGCTCGCTGCCCTCGACGCCATCGATCTCGTTGGGGTCTTCCGCGGGCACATCATCGGTCAGTGCGTCGACGAGATCGTCATCGCTCTGCTCGGCGGCACGGGCCTCATCCGACGACACGGGCTCGGTATCGGCATCGACATCAGCGATGCCGGCATCCTCGGCGCTCTCACCTTCGGTGCCCTGCGCCTCGGCCTCGGCCTCGGCACCCTCCGCGGTCTCCGGCACCTCCGCCGCGGTCGCCTCGGACCGCTCATCGGTGCTCTCGGTCTGCGCATCGTCGGCGACGGCATCCGCAGCATCCGGCTCGGCAGTCGCATCGGCATCCGTCGCCGAAGCAGCAGTCGCATCGGCATCCGTCGCCGATGCATCCTCCGCAGCGGCAGCATCGTCGATGTGGCCCTCCGGGCCCACAGCATCCGCATCGTCGTGCGGCGCAGAGCCGTACCCGGCCCCCGCCGCGGCGACCAGTCCGCCGTCGGCCACGACGGCGGCGGCACCTGCGAGGGGCACGCCGCCGGCGACCAGCGCGACGTCGCCTGCATCGTCGATCGCAGGAGCCGTCAGCGGCGCGTGCGCGACGGGGTTGGCCGACGTGTCCAGACGCGGGCTGTCGGAGCGGCGACCGTAGACGAGATCGAGGAAGACCTCCTCGAGGCTCGGGCCACGCTGCTGCAGCATCGTCAGGGCAACGCCTGCCGCCGCGGCGACGGCGCCGACGGTGGCGGAGTCCGAGTCGCGCACGGTGACGCCCGAGCGCAGCACGTCGAAGTCGAGCTTGGCGGCAGAGAGCGCGGTGATCAGGGGTGCGCGGTTCTCGGCATCCACCACGACCGCTCCGCCCGAGGCATCCGCGAGCTCCGAGATCGGACCCGCATGCACGGCACGTCCCTTCGAGAGCACCACGACATCGTCAGCGACCTGCTCGATCTCGCTCAGCACATGCGACGAGACCAGCACCGTGCGTCCTTCATCGGCGAGGCGGCGCATGAGCAGTCGCATCCAGCGGATGCCTTCGGGGTCGAGTCCGTTCGCCGGCTCGTCGAGCACGAGCACGCCGGGGTCGCCGAGCAGAGCGCATGCGACGGAGAGACGCTGACGCATGCCGAGCGAATAGCTGCCGAGACGGGTGTCGGCATCGTCCTGCAGGCCGACCAGGCGCAGCACCTCGTCGACGCGAGCCGACGGGATGCCGTTCGCCTTCGCTGCGATCAGCAGCTGTCGGCTGGCGGTGCGGCGCGGCCGGTAGGCCGACTCCTCGAGCACGGCACCGACGGTGCGCAGCGGGTGGCGCAGATCCGAGTAGCTCGCGCCGCCGATCGTCGCCGTGCCGGATGTGGGTCGTATCTGACCGAGAAGGATGCGCAGCGAGGTCGTCTTGCCCGCGCCGTTCGGGCCGAGGAAGCCGGTGACGGCGCCCGGCTCGACGCGCACGGAGAGATCGGAAACCGCGGTCACGGCGCCGAAGCGCTTCGTGACCTGGCTGAACTCGAGCACCTGTCCTTCGGGCATGGTCGACCTCTCGTCTTCGGGACAATTCCTCCCATCTTCTCGGAAATCCGCGGAAACCGTGGTCTCACCTGCCGAAAGCGCCCATCCTGGTGCCCAAATGGGGGCAGAACGCGAAGCGGAGTAGCCTGGCAGGCGTGACCGACACCGCAGCCGCCACCGAGACCGCCACCGTCCTCGTCCGCACCGAGAGCTCGCTCGGACGCATCACGCTCAACCGGCCGCGGGCGATCAACGCTCTCGATCTCGGCATGATCGAGCAGATCACCGCCGCGCTCACCGCGTGGATCGACGACACCGACGTGCAGACGGTGCTGATCGACGGCGCCGGCGACCGGGGGCTCTGCGCCGGTGGCGACGTGCGCGCGCTGTACGACTCGATCACGAGCGGTCACCCCGAGCACATCGCCGACTTCTTCCGCGCCGAGTACGCGATGAACGCGCTGATCGCCGAGTATCCGAAGCCGGTCGTCGTCTTCGCAGACGGCATCACGATGGGCGGCGGCATCGGCCTCGCGGGTCACGCTGCCGTGCGCATCGTCACCGAGCGCTCGCGCCTGGCGATGCCCGAGACGCGCATCGGCTTCACCCCCGACGTCGGCGGCACGTGGCTGCTGGGCCAGGCGCCGGGCCGGCTGGGGGAGTACTTCGGCCTCACCGGACAGAGCATGAACGCGTCGGATGCCCTGTACCTGGGCTTCGCCGATCACTACGTGCCCTCCGAGAACCTCGACGGCCTGCGCGACGCGCTCGCGACTCGTGCCGATCCCGGCACCCCGAACGAGATGACGCTGCTCTTCGACGAGACGCCGGAGCCGTCGGCCCTGCCGGCCGCTCGCCAGTGGATCGACGAGGCGTTCTCGGCTGACACGGTGGCCGAGATCATGCAGCGGCTGCGTGAGTCGGATGCCCCGGATGCGGCATCCGCACTCGCCACTCTTGAAGAGCTCGCACCCACCGGCCTCGCCGTCACGCTCGACGCGGTGCGCGAGGCCCGCGCCATGAGCGGAGTGCGTGAGGCGCTCGAAGGCGAGTACCGCCGCGTGATGTGGTTCGGTCATCACCACCCGGACCTCGTTGAGGGCATCAGGGCGCAGCTGGTCGACAAGGACCGCAACCCGAAGTGGCAGCCGGCCACGGTGGCCGAGCTGCCCGCCGACGCCGGGGCACCCGCGCGGAATTACGTGCCGGAGCCGGCGCTGTTCTGAGCCGCGAGCCTGGCGGCAGGCGCGTAGATCAGACGGAGGCGGCGAGCTCCAGCAGCCGCGCCACGTGCGCCGATGCCACGCGCTCGCCGGCGTAGGCGACAGCGCCCTCGCGCGGCGCCGCGAGGAGCGAGCGGTCGGCCTCGAGCCGGATGATCAGGTCGGCGAGCCCCTCGGCATCCGGGGTCGGAGTGCCCAGCGCGGCCTCGCCGAACTCCGTGGCGAGCACCGGGTCGCTGACGATCACCGGGCGACCGTGCGCGAACGCCTCGAGCGCGACCATCGGCTGGTTGTCGAAGCCGAGCGAGGTGATGAGGGCGGCATCCGCAGCATCCATCAGCTGGGCCACGCGCTCACCCGGAACCGGTCCGTGGAACGTGACCCCCGGCAGCGGCCGGTGCGTGCCGCCGGCCACATCGAGGTGCACGCGGTCTTCGCCGAGCCGCTCGACCACGAGACGCATGGCGTCGAGCGCGACATCGACGCGCTTCTCGGGAGCGAAGCGCGCCACCCACAGGAGGCGCAGCGGCCCGCCCTCCGGCGCAGCGGCGACCTGCAGCGGCTGCGCGACGTTCGAGAACGCCTCGACGCGCCCCGCTCCCGCCTCGCGCAGCGCGACGGCCTGATGCTTCGACGGCGACAGCACGATGTCAGCGCGTTCGGCGATCCGCAGAGTCATGGTGCGCAGGGCGTTGTTCAGCGGGTGGCTGCCGGTGAAGCGGCCGCCGCTCCGGATGCCCGTGAGTGCCCGGTGCACGCGAGACACGACCGGTGCGAAGAGGGCGAGCGCGGCGGGTGCACGCCAGAAGAACGTGTGCACGGTGTGAAGCGACGGGATGCCCAGCTGCCGCGCCACATCGATCGCGGCGGCTGCGAGCGCGAACTCGGAGTGCACGACGACCGCGTCGATGCCGTGTCTGCGGATCGTCGCGGCGACCAGCGGCTCGAGATCGCGTGCGCGGCCGAGCAGCGGGAGGTCGAGCACCGGGATCGTGCCGCGTCGAGGCGGGGAGACCGTGATGATGCCCTCTGCAGCCAGGGCATCGGCATCCGGCGCCAGCACGACGACCTTCGCGCCCTCGCCTGCGAGCGCCTCGGCCTGCCGGACGAAGGCGGTCTGAGCGCCCCCGAGGTATCTGAGCGAGTAGTCGCACACCATCAGCACGCGGGCGGCGTTCTCGAAGGGCATGACAGCGAGTCTATTCAGGGGTCATCTCGAGCACCTGTTTCCGCTGACAGCGAAGGTCATCCTTGAGGGGGATACGAATGTCGGCGCTTCGTGGCACTCTGTCTGATGGCCGCGTTTCGGCCCTCCGAATTCTCACAAGGAAGTCCGCCTGTGCTCGGAAAACTCCTCATCCGCTATCTGAAGAGATACTGGCCGCTGCTGGTCACGATCGTCGTGCTGCAGTTCGCCAGTGTCATGGCATCGCTCAACCTGCCCGAGATCAACGCCGACATCATCAACAACGGCGTCGCGAAGGCCGACATCGGCTACATCTGGAGCCGCGGCGGCTTCATGCTGCTCGTGTCGCTGGGCCAGATCCTCGCCTCCATCTTCGCCACCTACTTCGCCGCCAGGATGGCGATGAGCGCCGGGCGCGACATCCGCGCCGACGTCTTCTCCCGCGTCAGCGGCTTCTCCGAGCGCGAGGTGTCGCAGTTCGGCGCCGGCTCGCTGATCACCCGCAACACGAATGACGTGCAGCAGGTGCAGATGCTGGCGATGATGGGCGCGACGATGTTCGTCACCGCCCCGCTGCTCGCGATCGGCGGCATCATCAAGGCCATCCAGACCGACGTGGGCCTCAGCTGGCTGATCGCGGTCTCGGTGCCGCTGCTGCTGATCATCGCGGTGCTGATCATCGGTCGCATGGTGCCGCTGTTCCGCCGCAACCAGGCGAAGCTCGACGACGTCAACCGCATCATGCGCGAGCAGCTGACCGGCGTGCGCGTCGTGCGTGCCTTCGTGCGCGAGCGCATCGAAGAGCGCCGGTTCCGCGAGGTCAACACCGACCTGATGGTGCTGGGTCGCAACATCGGCTCCCTGTTCGTGCTGATGTTCCCGCTGTTCATGCTCGTGCTCAACGTCACGATCGTCGCGGTCGTGTGGTTCGGCGGCGTCGAGATCAACGCGGGCAACGCCGAGATCGGAACGATCTTCGCGTTCATGCAGTACATCGGCCAGATCATGATGGGCGTGATCATGTCGAGCTTCATGGCGATGATGATCCCGCGCGCCGCCGTCTCGGCCGAGCGCGTCGGCGAGGTGCTCGACGCCGAATCGTCGATGATCCGCCCCGGGAACGGCGTCGCCGAGTTCCCCGAGCCGGGCGCCGTCGCCTTCCGCAACGTCGAGTTCACGTACCCGGGCGCCGAGGTGCCCGTGCTCTCCGACATCAGCTTCGACGCGAAGCCTGGCGAGACGGTCGCGATCATCGGCTCCACCGGATCGGGCAAGACCACGCTGGTCTCGCTCATCCCTCGTCTGTTCGATGCGACCGGCGGCTCGGTGAGCGTCGGCGGCGTCGACGTGCGGGAAGCCGATCTCGATGCTCTGTGGCAGGATCTGGGGCTCGTGCCACAGCGCCCCTTCCTGTTCTCGGGCACCGTGGCGTCCAACCTCCGCTACGGGCGGGCCGATGCCACTGACGACGAGCTGTGGGCGGCCCTCGAGATCGCGCAGGGGCGCGACTTCGTCGAGGCCATGCCCGACCAGCTCGAATCGCGCATCGCTCAGGGCGGCACGAACGTCTCGGGCGGTCAGCGACAGCGTCTCGCGATCGCCAGGGCGATCGTGCACCGGCCGCGGATCCTGATCTTCGACGACTCGTTCTCTGCTCTCGACCTGACGACGGATGCCCGGCTGCGCCAGGCCCTCTGGAGAGAGCTGCCCGACGTCACCAAGATCGTCGTCGCCCAGCGCGTCTCGACGATCACCGATGCGGACCGCATCGTGGTGCTCGATGACGGTGCCGTCGTGGGTGTCGGCACGCACGATGAACTGCTCGCCTCCAGCCCCACCTATCGAGAGATCGTCGAATCGCAGCTGGGGGTGGACGCATGAGCGGCAACGCAGACAAGAAGGTGTCGCGTCGTGAGCGCGCGCTCGCCGCGCGCGCTCAGTCGACCGCGGTGGCCGAGGTCGAGATGACCGAGGCCGAGAAGGAAGAGGCAGAGCTCGCCGAGAAGGCGCGCCTCGAGGGCGGCGGCATGTTCGACGGCCCCGCACCGGGCAAGGCCGACAACTTCGGGCCGAGCTTCAGGCGGATGATCGGGCTGCTCAAGCCGTCGGCATGGTGGTTCGCTCTGGTGTCGTTCTTCGGCGCCGTCGGCGTCGTGCTGGCTGTCGCGGCGCCGAAGGTGCTCGGCGAGGCGACCAACGTCGTGTACGAGGGGTTCATCTCGAGCGTGCTCGGGCAGGGCTTCGGCGGAGCGCCTGGTTTCCCGCAGGGAACCAGCCGCGACCAGGTCGTCGAGGCGCTGCGCGGCGCCGGGCAGGACGAGTTCGCGAACATGGTCTCGGCCATGGACGACTTCGCCGTCGGCGACGGCGTCGACTTCGAGCGGCTGCGCTGGATCATCATCGCCGTGCTCGCGATCTACGTGGTCGCGTCGATCCTCAGCTGGCTGCAGGGCTACGTGATCAACGTCATCATGGTGCGCACCATGTGGCGCCTGCGCGAAGAGGTCGAGGCGAAGATCAACCGCCTGCCGCTGTCGTACTTCGACAAGGTTCAGCGCGGTGAGCTGATCTCGCGCGTCACCAACGACATCGACAACATCACGCAGACCATGCAGCAGTCGCTGTCCGGTGCACTGACCAGCGTGCTCACCGTGGTCGGCGTGCTCGTCATGATGTTCTCGATCTCGTGGCAGCTCGCACTCGTCGCGCTCGTCTCGCTGCCGCTGATGGGCGTCATCTTCGGCATCATCGGCCCGCGCTCCCAGAAGGCCTTCGGCCAGCAGTGGCGCAAGGTCGGCCGGCTGAACGCCCGCGTCGAAGAGGCCTTCTCCGGCCACGCGCTGGTCAAGGTGTTCGGCCGCGAGAAGGACGCGCTCGAGAGCTTCCAGGTCGAGAACGAAGAGCTCTTCCAGGCGGCGTTCAAGGCGCAGTTCCTGTCGGGCATCATCATGCCCGCCATGATGTTCGTCGGAAACCTGCAGTACGTCGGCATCGCGGTGCTCGGCGGTCTGCTGGTCGCCGGTGGCAACCTGCGCCTCGGTGATGTGCAGGCGTTCATCCAGTACTCGCAGCAGTTCAGCCAGCCGCTCAGCGAGCTGGGCGGAATGGCCGCCGTCGTGCAGTCGGGCACCGCCTCGGCCGAGCGGGTCTTCGACCTGCTCGACGCCGACGAGCAGGATCCGGATGCCGATGACGCGCCCACCGCGCCCGAGGGCAAGGGCGTCATCGAGTTCGAGCACGTCGCGTTCTCGTACAGCGAGGATCGCCCGCTGATCAAGGATCTCTCGTTCCGCGTCGAACCAGGGCAGACGGTCGCGATCGTGGGGCCGACGGGTGCGGGCAAGACGACGCTCGTGAACCTCATCATGCGCTTCTACGAGCTGAACTCGGGTCGCATCCTGCTCGACGGACAGGACATCTCCGAGATGCGCCGCGACGATCTGCGCCGCCGCACCGGCATGGTGCTGCAGGACCCGTGGCTGTTCGCCGGCTCGATCCGCGAGAACATCCGCTACGGCAACGACGCGGCTACCGACGAGCAGATCATCGCAGCGGCCGAGGCGACCTACGTCGACCGGTTCGTGCACTCGCTGCCCGAGGGCTACGAGACCGTGCTCGACGAAGACGCCTCGAACGTGTCGGCCGGCGAGCGACAGCTCATCACGATCGCACGCGCGTTCGTGTCGCGGCCGTCGATCCTCATCCTCGATGAGGCGACCAGCGCCGTCGACACCCGCACCGAGCTGCTGCTGCAGCAGGCGATGGCAGCCCTTCGCGAAGGACGCACGTCGTTCGTGATCGCTCACCGCCTGTCGACGATCCGCGACGCCGACCTCATCCTCGTGATGGAGCACGGCGACATCGTCGAGCAGGGCGACCACGACGAGCTGATCGCGAAGCAGGGGGCCTACTGGCGGCTGTACCAGTCGCAGTTCGAGCAGGCCGCGACCGACATCGACGCTGAAGAGGCTCTCACGGGCTCGGTGCCCGTGATCGTCACCGGAGACGCGGAAGACGAGGCCGAGGCGGTAGCCGAGCAGAAAGTCGTCGCCGCACCGGACGCGCACCAGCTCGGCGAAGCCGTGAAGGAAGCAGAGTCCACGGCATCCGACCCCCGCCGCGACTGACCGCGCAGCAGAGCAGAGCAGAGCGCCCGCCCCGATCCCGGGGCGGGCGCTCTGCGCATGCGCACGGTCAGTCCTGGCGCGAAATGCACCATGTCGCCGAATGCACCATGTCGCGCCGAGCTCACCGCGTATCGGCGTCGGCACACGGTGACCTCGGCGCGACGTGGTGCACTCGCGAGGCAACCTCGAAGGTCAGTCGTTGTCGAGCCCGAAGAGCTCGAGCGGGTGCGTCAGACGCCACCAGGCGGTGGGCTGCGTGATGTCATCGGCAAGCGACACGCTCGTCACAGCGGTGTCGAGCGGGCCCTCTGCGGTGAGGGAGCCCACCTCGGCACCCTTCTTCGTCTTGTCGCCCAGCGAGAACGAGGTCGACGACGTCGCTCCGGCGCCGTTCCACAGCATCACGCGCGTATCCGCGTCGGTCACGATGTCGACCCGGTCGCCCCACTCGGTGCTCACGTGCCCGACCACGGTTCCCGCCGGCACCGACGGGGCCTGCTCGGTGAGGCTCTTCTCGACATCGGCGAGCAGCTGCCTGGTCGCAGCCAGGCGCGCCTTGTTGTCGTCCTGCCCGAGCACGGCGCTGAACAGTCGCACGGTGGTGTCGCCCACGGTGATGTCCTTCGCCGTGAGCAGGTTCCAGTGCGACAGAGTGCCCGTCTTGATGCCGACGACACCGGGGTCATCGAGCATCTGGTTCGTGTTGGTCACGGTGCCGACGCCCGGGATCTCCGCCGTGCGGGTGGCCACGATCTCGGCGAAGACGGGGTTCGCCATCGCCAGCTCCGCGATCTGGATGAGGGCGCCGGGGGCCGCGACGTTCTGCTTGTTGAACCCCGAGGGGGAGACGAGGGTCACACCCTCGATGCCGCGATCGCTGAGCCACTGCGCCGATGCCTGGGCGAACGCCCGGTCGGAACCCCACAGCTCGTCGGAGAGGCGGTCGATGTAGTTGTTCGCCGAGCCGAGCATGATGCCCTGCAGCATCTGATACTCGGTGAGGCTGCCGCCGACCGGCACGTCGAGCGACGACTGGTTCGCCGCGCGGTAACGCCAGTAATCGCGGGAGTCGGCGTAGGTGAAGCGGAAGCTCGGGCCCTGCTCGCCGACCTTCAGCGGCAGCTCATCGAGCACCATCATCACGCTGACGACCTTCGAGATGCTCGCGATCTCGTCTGCCGATGCGGTCGAGGTCACGGGCGCCATGCCCTGGATGCCCACCGCCGCGCTGCCCTGCGCCGGCCAGGTGACGGCCGCGGCGGGAGCGGGGGCGATCGTCACAGGAGATGCCTGTGCCGTCGGGGCGACCTGGCTCAGCGGCCACAGCAGTGTGGTCGAGACGTAGGCACCGCAGAGTGCGGCGACGATTCCCAGGGGGATCAGGATGCGGGGGCGCCGCCATCCTGGCGTCAGCCGGGCGCCCTCGAAGAGCGGACGGGGCGTTGCGGCGGCCGGGTGCTCGTCGAGCAGGGCGGATGCCTCGAGCCACGTCAGCGCCGTGGGCGGGCGCTGCTCGTCGGCCCACGCCTTCGGAGCGTCGTCGGCCGACGAGACCGACGAGACCGTCGTCCCCGCGTCGGCCGTCACGGTGGCCGTGCTCTGCGAGGGCGCGTCGTCGGCGCGCTCGACAGCGCCCTCGGGCGCGTCTGCTGGCGCTTTCCGCTCGACATCCACAGCGTCAGTATCCCTGGTCGCGGCCCGTTCCGGTCCGAGGCTGTCTCCGAACTTCGGCAGCGTCGCCGCATCGCCGGATGCACGAGCGGCCCGCGCGCGTGTGCGCTCGCGCATGACGCGGCGCGTGACGGGGCGCGTGGACTCTGGGGGAGGGGTCACCTCACCACGCTACAGGCCGGTGTTTCGCGGGACGAAACGCAGCCCCGTGGCCGCGCGACCGGCGCTATGATCGAGCCATCACCACGGGAGTCCGCACGGGCGGGCTGAGAGGAAGCGAAAAGCGCTTCGACCGTCGAACCTGATCCGGATCATGCCGGCGCAGGGAGGAGTTCATATGAGTACGTCCACGCACCGTTCCGTCGCCGAGAAGGCGACCACCGCATCCCCGGCGCGCAAGCTGAACTGGCGCGTCGTCGACATCGTCGTCGCCGCCGTGCTGGGTGTCGCCACCGGTCTGATCTTCTGGGCCTGGAACGGCGCCGGCTACGCCTGGTTCGGCGCGGCCGACGCCCTCACGCCCGGTCTCGGCGGCATCGCCGTGGGCATCTGGCTGCTGGGCGGCGTGCTCGGCGGCCTTGTGATCCGCAAACCGGGAGCCGCTCTCGTGGTCGAGCTGATCGCCGCGATCGTCTCCGCGCTGATCGGCAACGTGTGGGGCATCTCGACCGTGCTGTCGGGCCTGGTGCAGGGCCTCGGCGCCGAGCTCATCTTCGCGCTTTTCCTCTACCGCCGCTTCACCCTGCCGGTGGCCATGCTCGCCGGTGTCGGCGCTGCCGCCGCGGCGTGGGTGTTCGAGCTGTTCTACGGCTCGTCGCCGAACATCCTGAAGAGCGTCGAGTTCAACTCGATCTACCTGGGCACGCTGGTCGTCTCGGGCGCGCTGCTGGCCGGCCTCGTCGGCTGGCTGCTGGTGCGCGCACTCGCGTCGACGGGAGCACTGAGCAGGTTCGCCGCCGGCCGGGAAGCCCGCCAGGAGGTCTGACGATGTCGGCTCCTGCTCGCGTCTGCGCGAACGGGTGGGGTTGGCGGTACGCCGGACGGCGACTGCCCGCCGTCAGCGACGTCACGTTCACCATCGAGCCGGGCGAACGGGTGCTGCTGCTCGGGGCATCCGGTGCGGGAAAGTCCACTCTGCTGGCCGCTCTGGCAGGTGTCCTCGGAGATGCCGAGGAGGGCGAGCGCACCGGCTCGCTGCTGGTGGACGGCGCGGCGCCCGAGTCCCGCCGCGGCGACATCGGGCTCGTGCTGCAGGATCCGGACGCGGGCGTGGTGCTGTCGAAGGTCGGCGATGACGTCGCGTTCGGCTGTGAGAATCTCGCGGTGCCGGCTGACGAGATCCCTGGTCGCGTCGCCGAGGCGATGGAGGCCGTGGGGCTCGAGGTTCCCCTCGACCGGCCGACCAAGGCACTGTCGGGCGGGCAGAAGCAGCGGCTGGCGCTCGCCGGGGTTCTCGCGATGCGTCCCGGCCTGCTGCTTCTCGACGAGCCGACGGCGAACCTCGACCCGCAGGGAGTGCGTGACGTGCGCGACAGCGTGGCACGCG
>Ga0308158_10001851_pt1 | contig 21144 bp, 17 predicted proteins | sample PhyBR2_FD_201038 | JGI IMG/M metagenome (GOLD analysis project Ga0308158, IMG submission 201038) | Phyllosphere microbial communities from UC Gill Tract Community Farm, Albany, California, United States - DLSLB.R2 | ecosystem: Host-associated > Plants > Phyllosphere > Unclassified | place: USA...
CTGGCGGCAAACTGAACCTGAACACGGATGGCGCGAAGCCGGGCACAAGCGCACCGGGCTCCAGTCATAAACAGAATATCAGCCAGGCCGTAGAGAATCTGTTCCCGCCAAAACAGAAAGGACAGGCGGCTCCGGCTGCGCCAAAAGCTGCGGCGGCACCGGCGAAAGGGGCGGCTGCACCAAAAAATGGTGACAATTTTTCAACCATTTCGCCAATAATTTTAAGACATGAAGGAGGCTATGCAAATCGTGCATCTGACAAGGGCGGTCCAACAAACCATGGTATTGCCTGGAATACATGGAAAAAATATTCAAAAGAAGATTTAGGGGTTGAGCCGACATTAGAAAATCTGAAAAAAATCACTCCAGAACAGGCTGAGGTTATTTACAAGAAAAGATATTGGGACCCAAGTGGTTTTAATGACATCCAAGATCCTAAATTAGCTTTAATGTCCTATGACTGGAGCATTACATCTGGAGGGGCCGGAAAGCAGATTCAAAAACTCTTAAATAGCCAATATGGAAAAAATTTGAGTGTTGATGGTGTCATTGGACCTGATACAATTTCAGCTATGAATAGTGTCGAAGATTCAGGTAAACTAACCGATAGTATTGCTGAAATCAGAAAGCAATATTATACTAACCTGACTATATCTGATCCTAAAAACTTACCTAATCTTACCGGCTGGATTAATAGGGTCAATGATTGTCTGGATTTTAAAGGTTAATTAAATGAAAAAAGTTAGATTTAGCTTAGCGGTTTTGTTGTCAACATCTTCATTATCCTTGTTTGCTGCTAGCGACTTTACTGGTCAGTGGAGTGGGCAGGAAAAAAATGATAATGGATCATTATATTCAACGTTAACATTAAAGTTAAAACAGAAAAATAATAACATAATGGGTAGCTATTGCTATGTTACCAGAAGCGGTAATAAAATAGATTGTCCTGATAATGAACAAAAAAATCTCAAAGGTGTTGCAAATGGAAATAATGCTTTGATTGATTTTGATTCTGCTTTTGGTGGGGTAAAAGGTAAAGCAAGTTTAGAAATTAAAGATAATAAAGTCATGTGGACGTTAATTAAAGATCCTGAGAATGGTGAGTTCTATGCGCCTAAAAATTACACGCTCGATAAAGAAGTAAATCAGGAGAATTTAAAATCAGATATGAAAGTTTTTTCAACATCTGATTTTACCATTACTTTAGTGAATGGTTGTGGAGGGTTTTATACTGTATGTGATAAAGTTAAATACTTTGGCCTGAGAAATAAAGATGGGAAACAAATCACTCTTGAAGGTAAAACCACGCAGCCTGTTAATTCAAATAAAGCCGACGGAATGATTTTTAAAAATAGCGGTGTAGATTATATTGTGCACTTTAATCCACTTGCGTTAAAGGTAATGCAGGGTAATAAAAAACTTGTAGAGCAAAGTGGTAAGTGGGAGTGATAATTTTTTTCAAAACGCCATTTTTTCTTCAGCTTGAATGATAAGTATAAAGTTAATAAATGTTAGGGTATTTTTTCGGGGTGGTGATGTTTTGCCCCCCCTCGCACTCATAATTTCATTTTGAATTTACATTAAATTAATTTAATCGCGCTGAATTAGTGAATAAATACAAATGCTCTCTTATTTTTATCGCTTACTCCGATAAAATACAGTGATTGTAAAACCTTTTTTCGCCAGTCTTATCTTTGTGCATGTTCTCCTGTTTTTATCCTGCAGTGCAAGGGCCGAATCCAGCACGGGATCGTCCGTTCCAATCCTTAATGAAGGCGATTTTTCCGCTCTGCTGAATTACTATGCTTTCACTACCTGTGAAACCTGAAGCAACTAAAGTTTTGTACGTGCAGGTAAGACCCTGAGTTCAGTTTTGGCCTAAGACGACCTTGTTAGCTCAATGTTGAATTATAACAAGTGAATATATGGTTCAACCACTACGGTGAAAAATGGTGTTTCATATAACTGGTGGGATCATTATTCAAACGGTTTGACCAAGCGATATACTAATGAAATTGCCGAATTTTTAAAGGTTTCAGGTGAGTGAAATGAATTTATTTATTAAGTTATTTTTTCTGGCTGTTTTTACAAGTGGCTCAATAGGTGTTGCAGCAGCATCCAATACCCAGTCGTTTTTCTCTCAATATAATAGTCTGAAAAATGTTTCAAGTATTTTTAAAGACCAGAAAGTCGTTTCCAGTTTAAAGTCTGTGCTAGGTAGTGAGTACAATAACTTCAGCCAGAATTTTGATGTTTTTGGCGAACCTCATAAAACAGAGAGTGGTGGTATATTCGTTGAGGGCTGGCTAAAAGATCTTTACCTTGAGCAGGCTTCAGCATTTGTTATACAGCCTGACGGTAAAGTGTATGCTGCATGGATGCTGCCTAAGGATGATAAAATACATTATGTAAGTAATGATCGTGCAAGTAATAATATGCAGGATGATATTGCACTGTGGGCAAAACGCTTTGATAAAGATAAGTCAACCACTCCCGATAAGAACCAAAAAGATAGTCAAAAAGATGGCGAGAAAGTTTTTGAGACCGCAAAATTTAAAATCAAAATAACTTCGCTCTGTGCTGCTGGGTCGGAGTGTAATGACGTTAGTTATGAGGGTGTAAGAAAATCAGATGGTGCAGTTGTCAGATTAAAAGGTAAAGCCACGAAAAGTGATTGTGGTCAAGCAACCTGCGCGGTGCTGAGTTATAAATTCCGCAATCATGATGCAACCTATATTATCAACAATGTAATTAGTAACCTTACGGTTGTCGTTAATAATAAAATCGTGCTGTCTGAAGACGGAAAGTGGAAGAATGGTTCCGAGTAATTAAATCATTATTTGATGGTGCGTCATGTATGCGCACCATCAAATACGATGTTTGCAGATTCTATGCAAATGGAGTTTTTTAAAATGGCTCATCTTAAAAGTAAACGTAATTTTCGATTGGGTGTGCTGCTTTCATTTATTTTTTCTTTTCATTCTCACTGTGTAATGGCTGGTAACTCCAGTACTCAACTAAAAAAATCTGACTTTTATGTGATAATAAATCATCATGGTTTAACTTTAGGTGACGATTGGAGCAGTGAAATTCAGAAGCAGGTGGGCGCGCAGATAAGTGAAAACTTCGTTGGCGACGTGCCTGTCGGTGACACCAGCTATAAGTATTACCAGCATAAATATGATGGTTTTGAAATTTACACTGCCAACCTGTTCTGGCAAAAGAAGCAGCGTGATATCGATAGCTACCTCATTGCACAGATCACCATCAACACGCCTGCGATCAAAACAGCCAGAGGCGTAGAAATCGGTGACAGTGAGGATGTGCTGGTCAGCAAGTATGGTCAGGGCACAGTGGATGAAAGTAACAATCAGCACTGGTTATACTATGACGCTGACAGTAAACGTATTTCTTTCCAGCTTGAGAATAAAAAAATCAGTCATATTATGATGTCGATTAATACGGAGTATTGAAAATATTCTGTGTAAAGCGTAACGCAGAATTAAATCATTTTATATTCCTCTGATGTGAATAGCATTATTAAATATGACAGGATTTTTATGGTCAAAGTTTTATCTTTAATAGCATTTTCATTGCCTCTGGCCGTGTTTGCCAATAACGCATGCCAGATTTTGAGTGATGCTGCTAACGCAAAAGGCGTGCGTTTCGACAATACAGATAATGTCTACAGGGTTGGCGGGTCAGGACGGTTGCAATTTTATTCTGCACCTGATGGCCGTTGTGTAGAGAAAGACGTTTTTGTGGTGCCTGGCAATGAATTATATGCTTACGTCGAATATGGAAAATATTACAGCGTAATGTATGTGGCTAATGACGGAAATCAGGCTAATGGCTGGGTAGAAAAAGAAAGATTGATTGAATCACACACGGGTATCGCACCCGATTATGATGCAAATAAATAGTTACTCCTTCTGCTGTTAATAACATTACATTTTTACTTTCCCCATATGGATATCTAATATGCATTACCAATTCAATGAGGGCGCCTTTGCGCTTTTTCCTGCTGCCTGGCAGGACACCACCATGAATATTCTCCGCGATGAAGTCAGTGGGCTGGCATGGGTTGTGAGCCGTGGCGTTATTTCTGAGGACAGTGATGCGGAAAAAGAGTTTCAGCGTCAGTGGGACACATTGCGGAGTCAGATGGGCCATATCCAGCAGACTGAATTTGTACGTTTGATGGCAGGTGTGGATAACACATTACACGCGGTAGAAGTTGAAACCGTATTTGACCGTAACGGGCAGGCAGTGTGGCAGAAACAGCTGGCTACACAGGTGCCTGATTCGAACATCTTAATGATTTTTACGCTCTCAGCCATGCGTCCATTCAATGAAGAGGATGGACAGCGCTGGAGTGCATTTAAACAAAGCCTGAGTCTGAACAATCCACGGAAAGCATAACCTATGGATAACCCTGCTGCCCGCGTGGGCGACGAGATCATTCACTCCAGCATTTTCGCTGATATCACGAGCATTGTTGCGGAAGGTGCGGCCTATGCCGTCATTGGTGCCGCAGTGGGTGCTGCTATCGTCTCGGCAGCGCCCCTGCTGGGTACAGGGGCGGCAGCGGCGAGTGTAGCAGCCGTGGGTAACAGTTGCCTGCTCAGCGGTATTCTGGGTGGTGTACTGGCCAATGCCGTTGGTCTGTCACAGGAGATCAGCAAAGCGGCCGATGGGCTGGGAAATATGATATTCCCGCCGTCACCTGCCGGAGTAATCGCCAGTGGATCAGAGAATGTCTACGTTAATGGTCTTTTAGCCGCACGCGCGGCCGGGATGCTCACGCCTGGCGAGACACCGCCACCGGAACCACAATCGCCGCAGAGCTTCGCGGACTACGGCGGCATGTTGCTCTCTGCGGTCGGCCAGTTTGGCAGTGCAATGTGGCAGCCCACGGTAGCCTCCGCCGATGCGGGCACCTCTCCGCTGGAGCAGGACAAAGTGGCCTGTGAAAAACACAGCGCACCGCAATATCTGGCTCAGGGATCGAAAAGCGTCTTTATCAATGGCCAGCCTGCAGTGCGCGCAAAGGATAAAACCACCTGTGACGCCACCGTGAGCGACGATGTTTCCCCCAATGTCATCATTGGTGGTGAAACTGTCACGGTCAGAGAGATCAAAAGTGGCAAGGTGCCAGGTCTGGCCGTGATGATGATCGGCCTTTCCCTCATCCGTGGTCGCCCCAGTCAGATCATCAAAAACATGCCCTGCGCGCTGGCCGGTGCCGTGGGCGGTATGGCGGCGGACATGGCTATCAATGCGGCCTTCTCGTCGCTGTTTCCGGTTCATGCGGCGACCGGCGTCAAAGTCCTTAATGATGATGCCGAGCGCGATTTTTCCCTTCCCGGACGTTTCCCGCTCAGTTTTCAGCGCAGCTATAACAGCCTTACCCAGCGCGCTGGGCTGTTTGGTCAGGGCTGGGCCACGGTGTTTGACAGCTACCTGACGCTGGAAGGGAATCGGGCGACCTGGTTTGATGACAACGGGCGCGAGCTGAGCTTTGACGTTCCCGGTGACAAAGAGGTGCTTTACAGCATCAGCGAAGGGCTGATGGTGCGGCGCAACGAGTCTGGCGATATCGCCATTGCCGATGACGACGGTGCGGTATGGCGTCTTTACAGGTGCACGGCCGCTGATCCGCAGGTACTGCGGCTGGTTTCACTGAGCGACGAGTACGGTAATGCGCTGGAGATGGGCTGGGATGAACAGGCCCGCCTGGTACGTATCCATGACGCGCCGCTGGCGATTGACGTCACGCTGCACTACGACGACAAACAGCACGCGCGGCGTCCGACATCAGCCAGCCATTTTGATGGCGATCAGCACTGGCCTCTCACGCGCTGGACCTACAATGATCGGGGCCAGCTTGCCAGCGTTACTGATGCCGCAGGCGTTGTCTCACGACGCTTCCGTTACAACAACGATGGATTGATGGTCTGGCACCAACTGCCGGGCGGGCTGGAGAGTGAATATCGCTGGCAGAAGCTGGATCACTGGCGCGTTGTAGAAAACCGCACCAACAGCGGTGATGGCTGCCACATGCATTACGATCTTGAGGCGGGCATCACGCGCGTGTCGACCTATGACGGTCAGCAGCGCGAACACCACTGGAATGCCGCGGGCCTCATCACCTGTTTTATCGATGAGCGCGGCGAGAAGTGGCGTTATGAGTGGGATGAAAACGAACTCCTGACGCGTCGCATCGATCCGCTGGGCAACGCGGTGAGCTTCACCTATGACGATCTGGGCAACCGTGTTGAAGAGAAGGATGCTGACGGTGGTGTGCAGGCGGTGCAATGGCTGTCACACCGTTCGTTGCCCACGGTTGTTGCCGGAGCAGACGGTTCCACAACGAAATACTATTACGATCCCCATCACGGCCTTGAACGCGTTGTTGATGCGCTCGGGCAAAGCACGCTCTATCAGCGGGATGAGTTCGGACTGGTTGTCGAAGAGACTGACGCAGCAGGTAATAGCTACCGCCGTGAGTTTAATGATGCCGGCCAGGTTATCCGTGAAACCGACTGTTCAGGGCTGACCACGCGCTACCGTTATCATCCCCTGGGCTGGCTCAGCTGTGTCATCGCGCCGGATGGTGAAGAAACCCGTTATCACTATGATGCAGCAGGCCGTCCTCTTCAGCTGGAACGCGCAGAAGGATGGGAAGAGCGGTTGCACTGGAGTGAAAACGGACTGCCGCTGGCCTATGAATCGGCTGATGGCAAGCGCAGTGAATTCCGTTACGACAATGTCGGGCGATTGATCGCCAACCGTAATGCGCAGGGTGAGACGGTTCAGCGAAGCTGGGACAGCCGTGGCCGGTTGACGGCGCTGCAAAACGAGAACGGCGAGCAGTATCAGTTCGAGTGGGGCGCAGATTCTCTGTTGCTGGCCCAGGTCGGGCTGGATGGTGTTGCCACACGATATGACTATGATGCGGCGGGCCGCACGGTATCACGCACCTTTGCCGCCGGACATCCTCAGTCCATTACCCATCGCTATCACTGGAGCCGTGCGGGGCAACTGCTGGAGCGGACCACGCCGGAAGGCCAGACGCGCTATCACTACAGCGGTGGGGGGCAACTGGGCAAAGTGTCGCAGCATTTGCCGCTGTCTGACACCGAGTGGAGCCAGCAGGCCGAGCAGGAGATTAACTTTAAGTACGATGCGCTGGGCCGCATCGTTGCTGAGCAGGGGGAGCAGGGCGAACTGGCCTGGGAGTATGACGCGCTGGGCAACTGCACTGCCCTGACGCTGCCGGATGGCCGCAACCTGAAGCAGCTTTATTACGGTAGCGGCCATTTACTGAGCATCGCGCTGGACAACCTGCCGGTCACCGAGTTTACCCGTGACACGCTGCATCGGGAACTGAGCCGGACGCAGGGCGGCCTGACCATGCGCAGTGAATACGATCGCTTAGGCAGACTGCGCCGCCGCGACGTGTTTAAGGGGGACGCACAGCGACCTGCACCGCGCGTCTGGTCCCGCCGGCGCGACTTCGATTACGGCAACAACCTGATCCGTGAAGAGCGCGACGATAATCCGTTCAGCCAGACATTATGGAACTACGATAACGCCGGCCGGCTGTTGTCACAGGACGGTGCGCAGCCGGGTAATGAAAAGTGGCGCTGGGATGGCGCAGGCAACCCGCTGGATCGCCATAGTGCCGCTCATGTCATGCATAACCGCGTCACCGGACTGAACGGTATCCGCTGGCAATATGACATTCATGGCCGTACCACTGAGAAAGATGACGGGCATACCCGCTGGCGATATCGCTATGATGGGGAGCATCGCCTGACGGATGTGATCAGCGAGCCACGGGACCGTAACAAGCCGCGTACAAAGGTGAGTTTCCGCTACGATCCGCTTGGGCGCCGCATCAGTAAAACCAGCCAGCAGCTGTTGCAGGGAAGACCGTCTGGCAACGCCGTCACGACGCGCTTCGTCTGGGAAGGCTACCGCCTGCTGCAGGAAATCCACGACGGCACTCCGCTGACCTACGTTTACAGCGACAGCCAGAGCTATGAACCGCTGGCCCGTATTGATGGCGTGGAAAGCCCGGAGATTTACTGGTTCCATAATGCTGCTAACGGAATGCCTGAACTGCTGACTGACGGTGAAGGGCAAAAAGCCTGGGAAGGTATCAACAGCCCGTGGGGCAAGCTGCTGCGCGAGTCCAGCCAGCGGATGCCAGTTATTCAGCAGAACCTGCGTATGCAGGGCCAGTACCTGGACCGGGAAACCGGACTGCACTACAATCTGTTTCGTTATTATGACCCGGACAGCGGACGGTTTACCCAACAGGACCCGATAGGGCTGGCGGGCGGGATTAACCTTTACCAGTATGCGCCGAATGCGCTGGGATGGGTGGATCCGTGGGGTTTGAGTTGTAAGAATGCATGGAATGATTTTCAACGGAAGACTAAAGGTGCATTCTCTTCAGTTAAACAGGCTGCTCGTGCATATAAAGCTACAAAAGGAATTGCGAAACCAGAAAAATTTCCTGATCCTGTTACTTATTTGGATTCCGACAAAATTAAATCTCATCTAAGCCAATTTGAAGGTGGCGTTTCCAAAATTGCGTGGGGTGTTAATCCTGCATATTCTGAAATTGGACCGCCAGGTGGTCATTTTGTTATGCCTAAATCAGTGGCTGATGATGTAATTAGCCGATCTGGCGGTGATGTGCGCACAATTGAGAAAATGTTAGGATTATCAAAAGGAGATCTAGGTGACGTACCTGTAAGAATTGACATATCCAATCCAACTGGGTTGCGTATGCCATCTGGTAATGAGGCGGGCGCAAATAATTTTTGGCTGCCTGGGGGATATACATCTGGAAGAATTCCGGAAGCAACTATAGATCCAACACCTTTGGATCAAGCAGTTATTAAGAAAATTTAAAGTAAGGAGTATATGATGGGTGAAGCTATATTTAGTAGGTATGGCATGTTTATTACTAAAGAAGATGGAAAATATTATATCAACTATGACGCTGGTGGGATTGCTAATAAAGATGTTAAATCTGAAATAAGCGAAGAGGAATTTAATAAAGCCAAGCTTAGTGAACAAGATGCTTATGAAGTGATCATACGCACTCAGGTAAGAGATAAAATAAACTGTTAGTAGTGAGCTAGTTAACCTTACCAACATAGTTATTTTCAAAGGCTGCCAAAGTATATTCTTGTTAAATATACTTTGGCCTTTTTAATGCGACATTCATCGCTCTGCTTTCATATGTCAACTTGTTATAATTAAATTTATTTTACAACTTTTGCAATTCAACTTAATTAAATTAAATATAAGGTTTAATTAAATGGCCTTTGGGATTATAGTTCCGTATTCGCAAGTTTCCAAATTAGTGTCGGTTAAAGTAAATGCTTCAGGATTTCTAAGTTTAGGGTTACATAAAACTTCGAATTATAAAATTTCCGATAAGCCTGAGCCTAAGTATTCCATGCAGAAGAGTGACGGGCTTGCCTGCGGGCGTTATCACTACGATGGTGAGCATCGCCTGACGGATGTGATCAGCGAGCCGCGGGACCGCAATAAGCCGCGTACTAAGGTGAGTTTCCGCTACGATCCGCTTGGACGCCGCATCAGTAAACCAGCCAGCAGTTGTTACAGGGCAGGCCGTCTGGCAACGCCGTCACGACGCGTTTTGTGTGGGAAGGCTACCGCCTGCTGCAGGAAATCCACGACGGGATCCCGCTGACCTACGTTTACAGCGACAGCCAGAGCTATGAGCCGCTGGCCCGTATTGATGGTGTTGAAAGCCCGGAGATTTACTGGTTCCATAATGCGGCCAACGGAATGCCGGAGCTGCTGACTGACGGTGAAGGGCAAAAAGCCTGGGAAGGTATCAACAGCCCGTGGGGCAAACTGCTGCGCGAGTCGAGCCAGCGTGTTCCTGTGGTGGAGCAGAACCTGCGTATGCAGGGCCAGTACCTGGACCGGGACAAATTTGCTTAAGCAAATTTGAACATCGCTTCAGCGATGGCCCCAGGGGGGTGAGGCACCGCAGGGGCCGAATCAACCGGACTGCACTACAATCTGTTTCGTTATTATGACCCGGACAGCGGACGGTTTACCCAGCATGATCCAATAGGGCTGGCGGGCGGGATCAACCTTTACCAGTATGCGCCGAACGCGCTGGGCTGGGTGGATCCTTGGGGGTTGAGTAAGTGTAGTGTTAAGCAAGCTCGTAAACGCCAGCATGATATGCTAAAAAACTCTAATGAAGGCTACAATATAAGCCCCACATCTTGGGATGCTTATCCTGCTATAGGTAGAGACGGTACTTTCATTAGTGACAAACAAGGTGTAATGAAATATTTTCCTGATGCCGGAAACGCCCAAGAAATTACAATAACAAGAGCTAAAGCTAGAGTAATTGAAAGGGACATGGGGCTTTATAAAGACTCGTTATTAGGCGGTTTTAAAGTTAGAAGAATAAGTGGTATCAGAGACCTTGAACCACGTAGCCCTCTGGGCGGGAATGATTACTTTAAAGGGCCAGGACAGCATTTACCAGGTGGAGCACCTGAGATGGTGATAAATTCCCAGTCTACTACTGATAATCCCGTAGTTAATACCATATTGAAAGTTAATGTAGGAAATATTTAGAATGTTAAATTGCATCTTAGTGACGATCTTAGAGCCGAAAAGAATTGTAGTTCAATTGAAAGGGGTGGTTAATGAAGAGTCTAAATTGAAAAGCCTCGGTTTTTCTAAAAAAGGAGATTGTTACAATGTTGATTTTGAAGATGAAAAAAAACAGTTTTTTTTGATAGAGAAACTGGCAGGAATGGGAGCATTATTTTCATATGGACAGGGTTGGGCACCTTCTCAGGTTATGGATTACTTGAAAGAAAAAGGGAAAGTTAATTTTTCATATAAAGAAATCATGTGGCGCTCCCCAGATAATTACGAAATTATAGAGCATAAATGAAAATGCTTGTAACTAATTAAATGATTTCATTACTTTTTGAATATCCTTCTAAGCTTTGAAATCAAAGATTACTCATGAGTTTTTATCTTCGATAAATATAGTTGTTCGAAGAACTGAGATAATAATTATAGATTAATGTCCTTACTGACTGATAGTGAAGGCCATAAAAACTTGGGAAGATATCAATAATCCGTGGGGCAAGCTGCTGCGCGAGTTGAGCCAGCATGTTCCTGTGGTGGAGCAGAACCTGCGTATGCAGGGCCAGTACCTGGACCGGGACAAATTTGCATAAGCAAATTTGAACATCGCTTCAGCGATGGCCCCAAGGGGGTGAGGCACCGCAGGGGCCGAATCAACCGGACTGCACTACAATCTGTTTCGTTATTATGATCCGGACAGCGGACGGTTTACCCAGCAGGACCCGATAGGGCTGGCGGGCGGGATCAACCTTTACCAGTATGCGCCGAATGCGCTGGGTTGGGTGGATCCGTGGGGGTTGATGAAGTGTAAAGACCCTGCGAAAGAAGCGACGAAGTGGCAGGGGCCAGGGAATAGAGACTATCCAGGCATCGATGTTTATGAGAATACGGTTATAAAAAAGGGACGATACTTTATGCTCTTCATCCTAATGGAGATCGGTTACCTGCTTATACTGTAAGCCATCCTACAGTCAGGCAGTATAAAGGTGATCCACTTGGCTATCATAAAGCTTTGCAAGTTATGCTAGACCCAGCATTTACAATGCGTTCAAAGGTGAGAGCTTACTACGTTACCGAAGATATATATGTAGCCAGAGGACGTGCTGAAGCTAATGCTCAGTATGGTCGAGGAGGAGGGCTACAGTTTTATATACCGGAAGAGGCTCGGCTTAAACTGAAACCTGGAAAAGTAATTGATATATGAAAAAAATGATTTTAGAAGAGAATGGCGCTTTGCTTGTAGATGGAAGTAAAATAGAACTTTCTTCTTACGAAAAATTTATTAATTCTTCGTTTTTTAAATCATCTGATGATCTTATAAGTGTAGGGGAATATTATTTTTCTGCAAAAAATGTCATGTGGCAAAATGAACCGTTCCATGTGCAATTTAGGCCTGCTATTTTTTCTCTTAATAAGAGCGTGTTCCTGATCAGTAAAACTGGTTATTTTTATAAAAACATTAATAATTGGGAAAAAAGAGCAAATTTAAACGTTTTAATTGATGAAGAGAAAAGATTGTATGAGTGGGTGATGGAAAAGTATCCAAATAATTACAAGGGTGAATTAAAAGATCCTCCTTATGGTCATGTTTGGGAATTTTCATGGGGTGAGATAACAGTACAGTCTAATGAAAGATCATTTACGTGTGGGATATATATTGAGTGGAGATGAATTTAAAGTTAATCACGCTGTCAATATATTAATGTGTAGTGCTACTGCAGAAAATTATAATGTAGGGCGTTAAGGTTTAGCTATTAATCTTGGTAAGGATTATAAATGCCTGCAGGCACTACGATATTCAAGGCCAAACGATTGAAAAAGATGACGGACATACCTGTTAGCGCTATTGCTACTATGGTGACTACCGCCTGAATAATGTTATTGTTGTTTTGCTCAATTTATTTTAAAAATTTTTTATGATGGAGTGTGGTTCTGCTATCATATGTCCTTGGTGAAAGGTTAAGTAGAATAACTATTGTTCTTTTGTTTAATTAAAGCATGATGGTTTTTTAGCGTATTGTATGCTTATTGATATGTAATCCTGTTGCGGTAATGACTGGACCTGCATTTCAAATTTCAATTTCTAAGAACTCTCTCTTCATCAGTTTGAGCCTATAAGGAGATAAAATGAACCTGCCAGGAATGAATCCCGAGAATAACTTACCGGGTTATGACATCGCCAGGATGACCGGTTATGGGGCACCTGATTTTGATTTCAAAGCGCTGGGTGCAGCAATGGATTGTACTCGGGAGTTTTATCAGGCTGGCATCATCTATGCAGATGGCGCACAGCGTTATCTTGTTCGGCCTGGTCAGCGTCATCCTAATGGTCAAAGTGGTATCGTTACACATCTGATTGTGACCAAAACGCCTAAGCAAGCCACAGCGTCTAATACGGGCAAGTCACTTAGTGAAGCAGTAAGCGTAACCTCAATGGGAACGGAGATTGCCTCGACCGTGCTTTCCTGTGGTGCAATGATTATCACAGCTGGCGTAGCGGTTATCGGCGCTTCAGCAACGCCTATAACCGCTGGCAGTAGCGGCGTGCTTGTTGCTATTGGTTATGCTGGCGCTGCCGCAACAGGCGTGCAATGTGTCAATGGTATTTACCGGGTTTATGATCTCGTCGAAAACGGTGGTGAAAACGTAGCATGGCTGGACTCTCAGGATTGGTACGTTGCCACTTCAACGTCCCTTGACCTTATTTCACTAGCCAGTGTGGGCGGTGCGTTAAAAGAAGCCCTGGCAACATGGCGAGCGATGAAATCAGTCTCTTCTTTAAAAGCAACGGAGTGGCTCCGGAACTATCCAAGGCAGGACCGGGCTCGCCTTACTGAATTAATCATTAAGGCACAAAACCCTGGTATAAGTAATAAAGAGCTTAAAGCCGCCATCCGTGCAGGACTTTATCCAAAGCGTTTCCCTGTAGAGTCGGTGCAAAAAGAACTTGTTAAGCAACTCGCGCAGGTCGTCACGAGCGCAGCGGCTGTGGCAGGCAGTGCTGTCAGTGGTATTATTGCTGCTCCAGGTAATGTGCCGCGCTCCGGGCGCTATATTGTGGGAACAATTCAATCACTGGCGGTATTTTAATGCAATTTCTATCATGGCTTGTCGGGCCAAATATCACTGAACACCTGCAACAGGGTCGCGAAATAGATCAGGTAATCGCACGGCAGGATAATTCGATACTTGCCCGTTCCACTACAGAGCTTGAACGTTATTTTAAACAGCCTTCTGAGGCGCTTCCCCGGCAAAACGGCTTCCCGGTTGCGATAGTGCTGATGCTGTTGCTGGTTTCATTTGCATTTAATTTGCTGACGTTTCTGCACGCTTTACCTCCGCTCAGTCCACAGGTACATGCGTTGAGTTTTTTTGTTCCCTCAATCGTCGTTATTGGCGCGATACTCACGGCCAGTTACCTGCTTGCGCGAGGCCATACAGCCGGTGTGGCGGGGCTGGCTTACGTCTGTGCGATGTTGTTTATATCGACCGTTTTACTCTTGAGCTACAGCGTAGTTACGGGTAGCCACTCGGGTCTGTGGCTGATTCTGGCACTCGCGGCTTTGGTAGGTGCTCGCTGGATACTTAATGGGCAGGCTTTCATCCTGTTTGCCATTTACTGCCGGACACAACGTCTCGCCAGCGTCGCCCGGCAACGTCGCATGAAATAACCCATACTGGTCTGAAATGCTGTTATCGCGGAATACCCATTCCGCGACTCTCTTCTATTTTTCTCTCAACACGATCTTTTTCCTATGACCTACTCCTTCTTTTACTCCATCCCCTGTCCCAATCCCCCCTGAAAAACCCACCCTTCATCACTATTACCTCTGGCTATAACCTGCCGTTATACCCTCCTGCTAAACAAGCATTCGTCACCTTTCAGAGCGCATGAAATAGTGGTTTCAGAACCTGATCTTTTGGCTGAAACGAGAGACAACATGCTAATCCCACAACCCTATTTACTCTTTCTTGGCGATGTTACCGATCCCCTTGCGGCAAAAACGGCGCGCGGTATTCATATCTGGCGGCCGGAGCAGTGCGTTGGCGAAATTAAACTGCCGGGCTGCACGGTCAGTCTGGGTCTGGATGAACTGGATATCCCCGGCGCCAAAGCGCGCGGAGCGAAAACGCTGGTGCTTGGCACTGCCAATGCCGGGGGCTATCTCCCAGCGCACTGGCTTGAAACGATCAAAAGTGCCATTAAAGCAGGCATGAATGTGGCCAGTGGTCTGCACCATCGGCTGGTTGATGAGCCGGAACTGGTGACGCTTGCACAGGCTTCTGGCGTTGAGCTTTTTGACCTGCGTCATATGCGTCCAGCGCTCAATGTGGGCAGCGGTAAGAAGCGTTCAGGTCAGCGGATACTGACCGTGGGTACGGACTGCTCAGTGGGCAAGATGTACACCTCACTGGCGCTGGAAGCGGCGATGCGTGCGCGTGGCCTGAAAGCCGATTTTCGTGCCACGGGACAGACTGGGATTCTGGTCGCAGGGGAGGGCATTGCTGTGGATGCGGTCATCGCTGATTTTATTGCCGGTGCAGCAGAAGCGCTTTCACCGGCGAATGACGAGGACCACTGGGACATCGTTGAAGGCCAGGGCTCACTGTTCCATCCCTCTTATGCGGGCGTGAGTATGGGGCTGATGCACGGTGCGCAACCACACTGGCTGGTTATGTGCCATGAAATGGGACGACCCCACATGCGTCATTTGCCACACCAGCCCATGGTCAGCCTGCAGGCGTGCGTTGAAGCCAATCTGCGTGCCGCGCAGGTGACCAGTGAGTCCGTTCAGCTGGCTGGCTTTGCTATCAACACCTCCAATTACAGTGAAGAAGAGGCGCTCGCTTATTGCGCCGAAATCAGCGCTGAGTTTGGCTTACCTGCCACAGATCCGGTGCGTTTTGGTATTGATGAGATCGCCGCACTGCTTCAGGAGCGTGGCTGAAATGAGAAAGTTGCAGATTGATGTGGTGGAGCTGCCGCTGGCGCGACCTTTTGCTATCGCACGCGGTACCCGCACCGCCGTGACGGTCATCCGTGTCACGCTGGAGCAGGAGGGGTTCATCGGGCAGGGCGAATGTACTCCGACGGCCCGTTACGATGAGACGCCCGACAGCGTTCAGGCCATGCTCGAAGCGGTACGCACTGACATTGAGTCGGGCCTCAGCCATCATGATCTGCAACACCGCTTACCCGCCGGTTCAGCGCGCAACGTGCTGGACTGTGCGCTATGGCGACTTGATGCCGCACGGACTAATCAGACGCTGTGGCAAAAGAGCACCAGCTCTCAGCCAGAGTCGGTCATTACGGCAGAAACCCTTAGCCTCGATACGCAGGAATGTATGGCTCAGGCGGCGGCGGATGCTATGTCACGTGGCGCCCTCCTGCTCAAAATTAAGCTCGACCGTAATGCGATCCTGGAAAAAGTAGCAGCGATTCGCGCGGCGGCGCCGCGTGCCACGCTCATTATCGATGCCAATGAAGCCTGGGCGGGTCTGGAACTGGAAAGCCTGCTGGTGGCACTGAAGGCCTTCAACATCGCGATGGTGGAGCAACCCCTTCCCGCCGGACAGGACCATGACCTGTTACGTTTCAAACATCCCATACCGGTCTGTGCCGATGAGAGCTGCCATACGCGGGCGGATATTGCCGGATTACGTGATCGCTACGAGATGATCAATATCAAGCTGGATAAGTGCGGTGGCCTGACTGAAGCGCTGGCGATGGTGGATGAAGCCCGGACGCTCAATATGCGCATTATGGTCGGTTGCATGCTGGGCTCGTCACTGGCCATGGAGGCCGCATTGCCCGTCGCGGTTAACGCTGAGTTCGTCGATCTGGATGGCCCCATCTGGCTAGCCGCCGACAGTTCTCCTTTCCTGAGCTACTCCCAAGGCCGTATCTGGCTATAACTCTGTGAGGCGACGATGACGGACACACAACGTACTTCCCCTGCAACCCGCGCTGCCTCTGCCTCTCCCGTGCTGGCGATTCAGGATCTCAGCGTCTCGTTTCATGGACGCAGCGGTGAGAATCAGGCACTCAAAGGCATCAGTTTTGCCATTCATCCAGGTGAAATCGTCGCCGTCGTGGGTGAAAGCGGCTCAGGTAAATCTGTCACGTCGCTGGCTGTGATGGGCTTGCTGGCAAACAGCGGCCGTGTCGATGGCGGCAGCATGCAGTTCCGCGACCGCAGCGGAAAAATGCATGCGTTAGAAAAGCTGGATGATGCTCAGCGCCGCACGTTGCGTGGCCGTGAAATGGCGATGATCTTTCAGGAGCCCATGACCTCGCTGAATCCGGTGCTGCGCATTGATGATCAACTTACCGAGGCGTTACGCGATCATCAGCAGTGCGACAGAAAGCAGGCCCATACGCGGGTGCGTGAATTGCTGCGACAGGTGCGTATCGCCGATGTGGATCGCGTCATGAAAAGCTATCCGCACTCGCTGTCAGGCGGCATGCGGCAGCGTGTGATGATTGCGCAGGCCCTTGCCTGTGACCCACAACTCCTGATTGCCGACGAGCCTACCACAGCGCTGGATGTCACCGTACAGGCGCGCATTCTCCATATTCTGCGTGAGCTGCAACGCGAGAAACAAATGGCGGTGCTGTTTATTACTCATGATATGGGCGTGGTAGCGGAAATCGCCGATCGCGTGGTGGTCATGCTGCGTGGCGAAGTGGTAGAGCAGGGAACCGTGTCTGAGATTTTTGCCGCCCCGCAGCATGCGTATACCAAAGCGTTACTGGCGGCAGTACCAAAACTCGGCGATATGCGGGAACACAGGTGGCCGCAACGCTTTCCTCTGCCCGGTGCCCGCGAGGCTGTGCAAGGCGAACAGCATACCGCGCGCTATGACGTGGCGCCGCTGCTGGATGTGCGCGGATTAAAAGTCTATTACCCGATTCGCAGCGGCATCTTATCGAGCCTGACGCATCACGTGCATGCGGTTGAGCAGATTGATTTTAGTCTGTGGCCAGGTGAAACCCTGGCCATCGTGGGTGAAAGCGGCTGCGGCAAATCGACAACCGGACGGGCGCTGATGCGCCTTATCAACAGTGAAGCTGAAAGTATTCACTTTGAAGGAAAGGAAATCTCTGACCTGAAAGAGGCAGAATTCCAGCCGCTCCGCCGTGAAATTCAGATGGTGTTTCAGGATCCCTATGCGTCACTGAATCCCCGCCTGACAGTGGGGTTCACCATTGCCGAGCCGTTGCTGTTACATGGCATGGTCTCTTCGCTTGAACAGGCTTCCCCACAAATCGATGCGCTGCTGAAGAGCGTCGGTCTCCTGCCAGAGCACGCGCGTCGTTATCCGCACGAATTTTCTGGCGGTCAGCGTCAGCGTATTGCTATTGCCCGCGCCATGGCGCTGAAACCGAAAGTGATTATTGCTGATGAAGCGGTATCGGCCCTTGATGTCTCGATTCAGGCGCAGGTCGTCAATCTGATGATGGACCTGCAGCAGCAAACGGGCGTGGCATGGATTTTCATCTCTCACGATATGGCGGTCGTCGAGCGTATTGCTAATCGCGTCGCGGTGATGTACCTCGGCCAGATTGTGGAGCTTGGACCGCGTCAGTCGGTATTTAATCAGCCGCAACACCCCTATACCCAACGACTGCTGGCCTCCGTGCCGGTAGCGGATCCTGAAAACCGTCAGCCCCGTATTTTCGATGACAGCGAAATCCCCTCGCCGTTGCGTAAGGTGGGTGAAACGGTCACTAAAACCCGATATCGGCAGGTTGCCCCCCAGCACTGGGTAGCTGACGGCATTGCATTGCAATAATCCTTAACGACCAGGAGAATTTATGAAAACGCTGTTTCGCCGTACTTCGCTCGCCCTCGCATTGACGACGACGCTGGTCATGACTGCGCAGGCACAGGATCTGCGCATTTCAATGTATGCTGATATCACGGGGCTGGATCCGCACGACACCTCGGATAATGTCAGCTACTCGGTTCAGAGCGGCATCTTTGAGCGCCTGTTCCAGTTTGATTCCCGGATGAAGCTGCAACCCTGGCTGGCGACCGGTTATACCTCTAATGACAGTGCCACCGAATTTACGCTGACGCTGCGCAAAGGCGTTACCTTCCAGGACGGTACCCCTTTTGATGCAGAAGCCGTCAAAGCGAACCTTGATCGTCTGGCAGATCAGAAAAAAGGGCTGAAGCGTAACAGCCTCTACAAAATGATTGATAAGGTCACGGTGCTGGCACCCGACCAGGTAAAAATCGATCTGAATCAGTCGTTCGGGGCCTTTATCAACACCCTGGCGCATCCTTCCGCGGTGATGTGGAGCCCGTCAATTCTTAAGCAATATCCGGACGAAGCGCAGTTGCGACTGCATCCGGTGGGAACCGGTCCGTTTACCTTTGTCGACTGGAAACCGGGCAAAGCCGTTACGCTGGCCAGATATGCAGGTTACTGGCAGCATGGATGGCCTAAAGTCGACCATGTCATCTTCTCTCCAAGTCCCGAAGATGCGACACGGGTGGCAGCGTTGAAGTCGGGTCAGGTGGACGCCATCTGGCCATTGCCTTCAGACCTCATCGCAGCCGTTCAGCAGGACAGCCACCTCTCCATTCAGCGCGATCCGAGCATTTATCTTTATTACATGGCGATCAACACGCAGCACAAGCCGCTGGCCGATGTTCGGGTGCGTCAGGCAATCAACTATGCGATTGACCGTAATCTGTGGCTGAAAGTGGCCTTTGCCGGTCTGGGCAAACCTGCCACATCCGCGATCCCGGAAGGCGTACAGTTCTATCAGAAACAGAGCGATCCTGATTACGGCTATGCGCCGGATAAGGCCAAAGCCTTGCTGAAAGCGGCGGGTTATCCGGAGGGACTGGATCTTAAGCTCTGGGTGACCAACGCCACGGCCAGCGTCCGTGCCGCTCAGGTGCTGAAAGCGCAACTGGCCACGGCAGGCATTCGTGCCACGGTAACACCGATGGATTCCGGCACGCGCAACGCTAAGTTGTGGGGCGTTCAGGACCCGAAAAAGGCGGAGTTTGACCTCTATTATGGCGGCTGGTCGACCTCTACGGGGGATGCCGACTGGGCGCTGCGTCCGCTGTTTGCTACCGAATCCTGGGTTCCGACCTCGTATAACGTCTCCTATTTCAGTAACCCTGATGCAGATAAAGCGATTGCTGCCGGGCTGGCGACGGCCGATCCGGCAAAGCGTGGCATCGCCTATGCACAAGCGCAAAAGGTGTTGTGGAAAGAAGCACCGGTGGCGTTCCTTGGCACGCCAGACAATCTGGTCGGCAAGCGCAACACGCTGAGCGGCGTTTCGATGCTGCCTGATGGCAATTTACTGTTCACTCAGGCGTCCTTTAAATAAGACGGTCTCTTCTTCCTCGTCCCCTGTCCGGAACGGATGAGGGACGTGAGGAGGCCCGTCGCATCTCATTTCAGGGAATGGCATGTTTGCATACATCATTCGCCGATTGCTGGAGATGATCCCGGTTTTGCTGGTGGTCTCGTTGCTGGTTTTCGGTTTTATCAAGCTCATGCCGGGCGACCCGGCGCGTATTTATGCCGGACCGGATGCGCCTGTTGAGGCGATCGAAGCGGCGCGTCAGCACCTCGGGCTTAACGATCCGCTGCCGCAGCAGTATCTCCACTGGATCGGCAGCCTGTTGCAGGGCGATCTGGGCACCACGTATCGCACCCAGCAACCAGTGCTGGAGGTGATCAGGGAGGGCTTCATGCCGACGCTGTGGCTCGCCTTAGCGGGTTTTACCTGGTCCGTCATTCTCGGTTTGTTATTCGGCGTTATGGCTGCACTGAAACGTGGAAGATGGCAGGACTGGACGCTGATGAGCGTGGCGGTCGGTGGCATTTCGATGCCAGCCTTCTGGCTGGGGCTATTGCTCATCCAGTTCGTCGCGATGCCTTTTGGGCTGTTCTCGGTCAGCGGCTTTAACAGGGCCAGCGATATAGTCCTGCCCGCCATCACGCTGGGTTCGTCGGTTGCGGCGGTAATGGCGCGTTTTACCCGCTCGGCGTTTCTTGAGGTGGCGCAGGGAGATTACGTGCGTACCGCCAAAGCCAAAGGGCTGCGTAACCGCCTGGTGACGTGGAAACATGTGATGCGCAATGCGCTCATCCCGGTGATTACCATGCTGGGCTTGCAGTTCGGTTTTCTGCTGGGCGGATCCATCGTGGTGGAGAGTGTTTTCAACTGGCCTGGATTAGGCTGGTTATTGATTGAGTCGATCAAAGCGCAGGATCAGCCGGTCATTCAGGCGCTGGTGATGCTGTTCGTGTTTGAGTTTATTGTGATTAATCTGCTGGTCGATCTGCTTTACGCGGTGGTCAACCCGGCCATTCGTCTGCGACAGGAGCCAAAATGAGTATTCAATCGCTGACTGAAAATCCGCCTCAGATTATTCGTTCGCCGTGGCGCGATTTCCTGCATGCCCTTGTGCGGAACCCTCTGGCGCTGGT
>Ga0308158_10001852_pt1 | contig 21143 bp, 16 predicted proteins | sample PhyBR2_FD_201038 | JGI IMG/M metagenome (GOLD analysis project Ga0308158, IMG submission 201038) | Phyllosphere microbial communities from UC Gill Tract Community Farm, Albany, California, United States - DLSLB.R2 | ecosystem: Host-associated > Plants > Phyllosphere > Unclassified | place: USA...
CCTTCCACAATTTACGAACTTGTCCGAATTTACTTTTGTCTGTTTTTCCTTCGTATAGCCTTTTCAGGATTATAGCCGATTCATTGTCGATAAGCAGGTGCAGCGGATCGGTATAGTCAACTTGCCACGTATTCTGAAAGTAGTAACGTGATTGAGAGAATTTGACTGGATCTTTTTTGTAGCAATCGTGAAGCTTCTGCAGGATTGATTTTTCAGTATTGCCTATAAATGCCGGATCAGTAAGCGAAGCGCAGGTCATTTTGTTCCGATGATCTACATGGAATTTTATCTGGTAATGATCTGCGGATATTTCATGAGTTTTGTCAATGATTGGCCGGTGGTACTTTACGACAATATCATCGAAACCCGGAACATCTACTGCTTCCCAAGTAACGGTCTGTATAATTGAATCTTTCTGAAAGATATCGGATGCCTTATACCAGAACCAAAGTGCCTGATGATCATCGCCTAAAATTCTTGCTACTATTGCGTCTGCCATGTTAAAACAAAATTACTAATTTAATATTTTTAATATGAATCCTGTTTCTCAATCTGCTCTATTGATATGTGCTCTAAGATTTTCCGAGATAAATCGATAAAACAAGATTCCGAAAAGATAAGATTTAAAATCCCATCCATCTACACTCCCAATTAAATCATTGGCAATCTGCCATATCGCACGATGTAACTCGTCGCGTTCCTGCTCTCTAGTCATTAATTTTATATAAATATTTTAAAACTTTTAAATATAAGAAAAGCAAACAAACGAAAAAAACGGTTATCCTCATCTTTATCGATTTTTATTACATTTTATTCAAAAAAATACTGCTTATTCTTAGTACACGTTTCTACTACAACTACTATCTAACAATTCATAATATTTCAATAACAAAAAATACCGACTTTCGCCGATATTTTATTTAATTAGAAGTTTAAAATTTGCTCAAAAGTAAATTTCATTATTTTAATTTAAAATCAAATAATTCCTGTGGATGTACATCCAAGCCTTTGGCCAGCTCCTGAACAGTAGAAATTCTAAGATCTACTTCCCCTTTTTCAATTTTACTAATATTGCTATGATCAACATCACATTTTTGAGCCAGCTCTCTATAGCTCAAACTCAGCTTTTTTCTAAACATCTTAACTCTTTTACCAAATGCTATTCTGAATTCCAATTTATCCATTGCGGTTACTTTGAATACAAAATGATAAGATTTTAATAAATTTTTGTAGTTGAATTAACCTACACTAATAAAATGTTTTATATTTGCTAAATAAGTTACGATAAAGGTAACTTTGCAATACTTCAAAATAATCGAAGCTATTGCTTAGATTCTCGACTAGAAAACTGGTAATTTTAATGTGTACGAGAAGATAAGTAAAATGTGCCCACGACTTCGGCGTGGGCTCACTTATCGTACACGGGTATACCAGTGCCTCTAGTCAATAAGTTGAGTTCCACGCCTTTTTCTTTTGGGCATGATGTTGTGAGATAATGTTTCGAATAGCGCAGAGAATTCGTATAAAGATCTAAGCAGTTCCTTCAAGCAATAAATTGCTAAAAAACGCCGCTTATGAAAAGGACAAACTCTTTGCCCCGAAAACCGACCAATCTTCAGTTATACGAACTGCTGAAAAAAGGTGATCCTATTTCTCTTAATCACATTCATCTGCGTTACAAAAGACTGCTTTTCTGGGTTGGATGGCAGGTGCTGAAGGATGATTTTGTAGTGGACACTATTGTTCAGGATACCTTCCTCAAATTATGGCTGCACCGCGACACCATTGAATCGCCTGATCATATTACCGGCTTTCTACGCTTTGTGATGAAAAGGGATTGCATCGCCTATGTGACTGCGCCAAGAAATAAATTCACCCGCCTGATGGCTTCTCTGGACAGTTTTGAGAATTATCAGGAGTATCTTGCAGGTTATGACCCTTTGAAAGATAAAGAGTATTTACACAGCCAGGAAACCGACCAAAACAAATTCGATGAAATCACAAAGGTGTTACCTGTTTTGAATCCCAAAAGAAAACATCTGATAGAACTTTGCATGGAATATGGCTTCCAATACAAACCCATTGCAGAAGCAATGGGCAGCAGCGTAACAGGCATCAGCATGGAGGTGGGCAAAGCCATCGATGAGCTTCGGAAAATTCTTAAAGTCACCTCGTTTGAGCAGCCTGATGAAAAAGTTGCCCTAAAAAAAAAGCAGTCAGAACAACTCAGCAGTCAGCAGCTGGAGATTGTCAAAAGACGGTTTGAGCACAAATCCTCTTTTGCGGTGATTGCACAAGAACTCAAACTACCGGAAAAGGAAGTCCATCAGGAATTTCTGTACGCCTATCAGCATCTGCAAAATCAAAATACTTCTCAAATACCGCTTTGATATGGAAAAGTCCACGATAACCCTGACCCGGAGAATTCAGCTACTGATTGACGTTCCATCTGATGATAAAAACCAGATGTGGGAAAAACTCCACCGGTATCAGAACCGCTGTTTCAGAGCTGCTAATTTTATTGTTTCCCATCTGTACGTACAGGAAATGATCAAGGATTTCTTTTACCTCACCGAAGAAATCAAATATAAATTAGCTGATGAAAAAAAAGATGAAATGGGAATTTTCAACCGTTCGAAAACAAACACCATGGCACGCATGATCTTCGACCGTTTTAAAGGAGAAATTCCCACCGACATTTTGGGATGCCTTAACAATACGATCCAATCCACATTTTCCAAAAACAAAGCCGACTATTGGCAGGGATCAAAATCCTTAATGAATTTTAAAAAAGACATTCCTATTCCGCTTCCGGTCAAGTGCATCAGCAAAATGAAATATGATTCTGACAAGAAAGCCTTTAGCTTCAATATGTTTGCGATTCCTGTCAAGACTTACTTAGGGAGAGATTTCTCGGATAAACATTTAGTCCTGGAACGGCTTTTAAGAGAAGAAATCAAGTTGTGCAACTCACAGGTTCAGCTGAAAGACGGTAAGATCTTTTGGCTAGCGGTCTTTGAATTTGAAAAGGAAAACCACGGTTTAAAACCAGAAATAATTGCAGAAGCGTCCCTATCATTAGAACATCCAATCGTAGTAAAAGCCAATAATGTGCGAATGAATATTGGCTCGAAAGAGGAATTCCTATACCGCAGGTTGGCGATACAGGCCAGTAATAAAAGGATTCGAGCCGGAGTAGCTTATTCCCGTTCCGGACATGGAACCAAACGGAAACAGAAGGCACTGCAAAAAACAGAGAATCTGGAAAACAGTTTTGTCAGTCATCATCTTCATCTGTACAGCCGGATGCTGATTGATTTCTGCATACGGCAGCAGGCGGGCACGCTGATTCTTAAAGATCAGGAGGATAAAATTGGTATTGCAAAAGAACAGGAATTTGTACTTCGCAACTGGAGCTATTATGAATTACATACCAAAATAAAATACAAAGCAGAAAAGGCTGGAATTGAATTGATCATTGGATAGCTGAAAAAGTAATGAGGGTGCTTGTACACCCGCAGGGTGAGGTCTTGAACACTCACTAAATACTGACCAGTATATACAACGGCGTGGGCTCTTTTTTTACCTTATATGGAACAGAATACATCAAGGAAGTTTTTTCACATAGCTCACATGCACGTTCCCAAGGTAGTCTTTGTACTACTAATTTTTTTTAAAGAACGTCTTTTATTTTTGTAATTATCCCCATCACTAACTCTGACACATCTGTTATGATCCTCAGTCATTTAAATCCTTTTTTTTCTCCAGAAACAACCGAGAACAGGATTACCCTATTCTCGGTTTTAAAGCTTTAACTTTAATTGTTACTAATAATCAGATAAGTAAAAGTATAAAATTGGAAATCACTAGCTCTGAAACATTACCAGAATAATTATTTACAGAAAATGGAACTAGAATTTGGCACTGGTTTTTTTGATTTTATGTAAAGTTTTTCAATAGCTTGTTTCGCTTGTTCATTTCCTAACTCATAAGCTTTTAAAACACAATACAATTCATAATTACCTAAAAATTCATTATTTGGATTTTCATAATTAAAAACTTCTAGAATAGTTGCAATATCAAAGTATGCTTGACTATAATTATTCTTTTCTGCCATGACTATAGCATAATATAAAAATTCTTTATGATGACCATTAATAGAGTATTCTTTATAATATTTTGTATATTCTATAGTGTCTCCCTTGATAATTGCCATGTTTAACTTTTCATGTGTGTTTGTATTATTTATGTCAAAAATTTTATTTTTATTATTTTCTTTACCACATGAAAAAAGTAAAACTGAAATTATAAATATTTTTATGTTTGTTTTCATATTATAAATTATTGAAAATTTTTATATTTCTTAAGAAATTCACTATAAAGATACCCTGCGAGCCTATTACCATTTTGATAGAAAATAATTGCGCCTTTTCCATTATCTGAATGTTGGTTCGTACTAGCTCTTTTAAGACCTTTCTCTTCGGAACTATACATAATAAAACTATTAAAGCCTACTACAGTTAAATTCGGATGAGCGGCAGAAATTTGTTTACCTATAGAGTCATTAAGATTGGTATCGGCTCCAGACAAACATGAATACAATATTAATATAGGGTTTTTCATATTATCAACATTTCCCCAGTTACCATTTTTAGATTCCATAACGCGATCAAACGTAGCGGCATCTTTAATAAATTTATCTCCATCAAATATTCCCCCAAAATTGCCATGTCCATATACTCTAAAAATTCCATCTCCTTCAGTCCCTTTAAAATGATCTATCATTTGATTAGCCTTAGTTTGGAAAAATGTTTCATTATTTCCAAAAAAGCTGACAGGCTCTTCATCTAATCCAAATCCATTCTCAGACGACATATCAGACATAAAATCATTCCCCTCTCTACCATCACCACCACTTGTTAGATCGCTACTAATGATGAAATCTAAATTAATAATATCCAGCATAACTAAAATCGTCTTCTCAAATCCCTCAACACCTACTTCATCATTTCTAGCTTCTGGTGACCACTTAAATGAAAGAAGGGAATCATTACCTCCACCATTATCGCGTCTGTCGTCTGAATCATCGTAATAATCACCTTCCATATCACCCTCGTACATACCCGTTCGATCTGTAAAAGAAATCGGATTGTTAAATGCATAACGGTACGGCGAAAGATCTGGTGCAAGCTCAGCCAATGGATCTGCCCCAAACCATCTGCCGACATCCGGCATATAGTTTCTAGCTCCAAAATCATAAAATCCAGACTCCTGTAACTCCTTGCCTCCAAACTTATAATTCAGTGGACTTCCTACAGCACTAAACTCAGAGCCTTGATAAAAGCTCATCCCAAATGGATAGTAGTCATTTCTGTCTACTATATCTATTTCATTAGTGGTTGCATTCTTGGCATAGCTCAATCTTATGTTTCCGACCTGATCCTTGTACTGGTAAATGTACTGCTTATTACGGTAATCATAAAATCCTTCAGACGTTGGGAAAAAGGACAATGACATAATCAATTGTGGCTGTGGTACAGCATTGCCTGTGTCTATACGAGAATCCTGAAAGATTTCTTCTTGTCCTGCGGTTTTTACAGCCACGGTACTTTCATCGGTCTCCTCCAGAGCTCTTCCCATAGCAATGGCACTTGAAGGCGTATAGTGAAAACCTCCAAAATATTCAGTGGTGGTCTTATTGCTTCCCTCAGCATTGTTCAGCGTAAACTCTCTTTTGAACTTCGAGCCATCCGCCCTGTACGAATATAAGGTCTCATTCCCTCTTTGGCTCACAGAAACCGGAAGGTTAAGGAAGTTATAGGAGATGTCTGTAATTCCTTTGTCAGGCATCACCGTCATATTACCGTTGACATCATACTGTATCAGACCTCCGCCTCCTTCATATCCTGATGGGTTGGGTATACCTAACGGGTTGTCATCAATTTTTATTACCTTATTTCCACTATAGGTATATACAAGATCATCAATTTTTGCCGGGATGATACTTTTAGATTTTTTGGCGAATCGCTTTAGTCTTTTGATGTTGCCGTTAAGGTCATATTCCTCTATGATCTCATGATTATCACCACGCGAACGCCCTTGAGGATTCTGATAAAAACCAGCCTTTAATCTATCAAGACCATCATAGACATATCCATAGCGGTAAGGATTTGCAGAAGTAATTTCACCTTTAACATACCAGTCCACTTCTGCAATATTACCATTATATCTCGGCTTCACCTTGTAACTGGAATAACTTAGATTAGGAACTTCCAACCCCTGTGTCTCAGTGTAGCGTATCCTATATGCGAACAGGTCATCCGCATCAGTGGTCTCTACGGTGCCAATATCATTGATATCGGTCAGCCAGCCACGGACATTGTAATTGAAATTTACAGTTTGCAGGGGAACACCGGTGCCTCCAACTTTTTTCTCTATTACCTGTCCGAGGTCATTATAGGTATATTCGGCTAACGTTTCCTTTGGGGATCGACCTACCACTTCGTGCTCATATTTCGTAAGGTAATTCTGTGGATTGTAGGTAAAAGTCTCTTCCACTGTCACCATTGCCGTCGTAAAATTATTTCGACTATGTTTAGTTATTGTCTTTTTAAGCAATCCTGCAAAGTCCAACTCGCTCTCGGTCTTTGTAAAGCCGCTAAGATGGTTGTTAGTTTGTGTTACAATACTCCTCCCTCTTGTGTCATACCAATTATAACTCTTTGTCCATTTATCATCTTCTATATTCTTAACGAAACTTGCAGTAGGAAAACCTTTGATGCTGATGTTTGAAGCCTGTGCATCCTGCCCTAAAATTGGCTGCCCTAAAACAGGTGAAGTGATAGAAGGAGTACCTACTGGATAGGTGTCATAATAATTGACTGAGAGCAGTTTTGTAATTGTGGTAGGAAAAGCATTATTACTATAGTAAAGATCTAATCCTGTGTAATTTACAGGTGTGGTAATCCTAGATTCATTATTGTTAATATTAGCACTTGTATCTACTAAGTTCTGAACGACACTTCTTACATCATTACTCGCCACAAAACCTGTGTAGACAACCCTATTAAATTGATCATATTTTGTAAATAGCCAACCTTTGGCTCCGAAGGTATTATTAATTGTAGCAAGTTTCCCATCTTGATAGAAAATCAAACGGTCTTGTTTATCATATACCATATACTCCTCGTTTTTACCCGGTAGCTTCTTCTCGATCAGACGGTTTTTCTGATCATAAATATATTTATAACACAAATCTCTCTCATCTCCTGGAGTAAGAATAGTTTTTGCTGCTGCTAATGGTGGGATGATATATGTGAGCTGATCATATTGGTTATAGACATAATAAGTGTCTATCTTTTCCTCTGAATTATCCTCTAATTTGATATTGATCCTTCTTTCTAAGATGATATGTCCTCTCTTGTCTTGGAAACTATATTTTACATTTCCGTCTTCATCAGTTGTTTTGAACCTATAAAGCTCATTGTTGGAATAAGAAGAGGGTGTAATGGTGGGAGAAATATATTTTTTTATAACGCCATCAGCAGTAGAATTGCTATCATAATCATACTTGACAGTTTTAGCTGGTGTCTTCTGGTTAGGTGGCGCCTTTCTCCAGTCCCCTCCAGGAAAGGCAGACTCTTTTACCCTATTTAATGGTGAGTTATCAAACACTGTTTCAGAGTAAGCATTCGGAACATCTCCATAAATATTTTCATAGTACGAATTAACATCATCTCCATCAATTGGCTGCATATTCCCATTCTGAGAATTGACTGGCATAGGCAGATAGTTTTTCGCCTTCCTTCCATAATTATCATATTCTACCGGAATTACAAAGTCCTTGCCTGCAGGGTTTGCTTTTATGGCGATACTTTGTTTCGCCCTTCCCAATCCATCCACATATTGTACGGATTGTAATTTTTTAGTCTTATTCTCATTCAAGTATGTTGTGGACAGAACATAATTCTCGGTAAGGGTCTGTCCGAAGCCATTGCCCCCCAAGCACAACAATCCATATATTAAAAGTGATATTTTTTTCATGTTATTGGTTTTTAAGGCTTGTAATGGTATTCGTACTCCTTCAATGTCCTGTATACATCAGTGCCATTGATATCCTTTTCCATCCTCTTAACCTCCTTCAGCTCATTGGTGACAGCTTCATAGATATAGACCTCACGCATTCCGGATTGTGGTGTAACTGATGTCACTCCTATTAAGGGATTGTATGTATAAGTGGTTACTCGGAAGTTGGCCAGATTGGCATGCTTTCGGAAGGTGTCTAAAGAGGTTATCAGGTCGTTTTCCGTAGTTTCATCTATATCGGCATTTGATTTTGTAACGATATCTAAGCCTAAGTACGATAAGTTGCTCGTTGGATTTGATACTCCCAAAGCTGTCATAACCTGATCATAGGTTGCGCCTTCTATCTTGGCTATTGGATAGAGTTGATTGTAACCGTAAAGATATGTCGTGGAAAGGCCATCTTTCGTGGTCTGCAATAGATTGCCTTTGACATCATATCTGTCAAACTTCCCAACCTCGAAAAAAGAACCCTGTCCAATCGCCGTCAACGCCTGAATCGGCATAATCATATTGCTCGTATTAGCATCTTTTTTGTAAACAACTTTTGATTGTGACGTCATATTCGATGGTGCAATATAGGAGATATTGGCTGGGTTTATTTCTCCTGAATAACTTTGGGTCAGCATTGGAATATTATTTTTATAAACGTCCAATAGATCGTCAGCCTGCAATTGTTCAGCAGGAGTAGCTGTCGATGGATTACCGTTTTGTAAGTCTAATGGATAGTAATACTTTTGAACTTCAAGCTTGGGATAAGTTACCCCGTTTTCAATTTTATGGGCAGTAGCTGTAAGGTTTTGGTTTATATTATCAAAATATCTATAACTTTCATCTTCAATATTGCCAGATGGAAAGTAGTTGGTAGACTTTGTGTAAACAAGATTATTATAAATGGCATTATACGATTTCTTGGATTGCATCAATTCATATGTTTGATAAAGTGGACCGTTGGGATTTGTATATGTTGCTGATCCAAAAGAATAGAATTCACTAGGCAAATTATTCATATTTGTAACACTATAGCTGCTATAAACATTCTCCTTCATTAATTTTATATGTCCAGTTTTATCATATTGATAAACAAATTTGAGCTTTCCTCGTTTGTGACTATTATCAATGTATATATTATTTCCATAGGAACTATTCTTAATAAGAAATTCTGATATTGGATGAAAACCAAATTGGGTAAGATACTTATATGCAATATTTGATCTAGTTTGAGTATTCGCTTGATCTTCATTATAAAATTCATAAACAGTCTTAATTCCATCCTCATTTTCTTCAACCTTTGAATATCCAATAAAGAAATTGTTTAAAAGGTCATAATTCACCTTAGCATATGAAAATAAGACAAAGTAATCCTTAAGCCATGGATATTGAAGTTCTGTTGTCGAAAGCACAGAAGCTGGATACGCAATTTGCGGCATATTAAACAGATAGCCACTACTGGTATTAATATTTTTATTATAGTTATAATTAATAGTTCGCTGTTGTCCCGCCTCACTCTCTTTAATGATTTGTTGCTGAAGTCTTGTCCCACCTCCTTTTAAATTATTTCCCCAGAGATTAAACGTATTGCTCTCAAGAATATAAGTATTGCTACCTCCGGTAGGAAATTTAACTTTTTTCAAAGACCAGAGCTTGGAAAGCTCATTCGGTTCTTTATTTACTATGCCGGGACTAGACCAGGCATCAATCAAAGGATAATGATCATTATCATTATCAATGTCATATGGAAGAATGCTGTACTCATATTTATTAGGATAATAAAAATATAGGGGGTATTGAAGGTTAGAAGGTTCTGGGGTACTACCATCGTGATTATTATATCCAAAGATATCTTGTAAAGCAGAGCCTACTCTAGGAAGTTTACCATCTTCATAATACTCGAATTCATACTCTTTTTTACCTTTTTCTTTTACGGAAATAAGTTTCAATCGTTTGTTAAATTCATCAGGAGTTGTTATTGACGTATCAGATATAAAATAGTCATAATCAAACTCAAATTCTTTAATATCAACTCCATTATCATTTTTAATTACGATACTTGTCAACGCTTTGCCATTTGTTTGATCTTCCCTTATTTCATTGTAATTAAATTCGATATAGCCACCTCTAAACTTAATTTTCTTTATTCTCTGTACCTCTAGTAAACGATTGTAAAACCTACCATTATCACTTTGGTTATTTGGTTCTCTAAAATATAGGTTATTTTCTGCAGGCAGAACTTTCGAATGAGGATAGAATGTCTCGTACTTAAAATATGGATGATTACTTAAAATTTCATCATATTTATAACTATTTATCGGAGAATAGGTTTCATAGGTAAAGACTAATTCTTCGTTATTGTTAAGGTTTTTGATTTGGGAAACATACCAAGAACTGGCTCTGGGATAAGTCCCACTAATGCCACCAAATTCATGGGTATTCAATTCAGTATATGTAGCAGCGAAACTGTGAGATAAGTCTCTTTCTCTAAATATATATGAGATACCATCTTTTGTGACTAAATGAAATTCATGATAATCAAGAACATTTATCGTATTATTGAACCACTCTCCATTGTAGTCCTTAAGATAGTAGTGACCAGCTGTTCCATTAGAAGCGCTAATAAAAGTGCCTTTTTTATCAAGGTCTACACCTGCACCCCAATTTAAATAAAATCTACTAGTCCCATTTGGAGCTACAAACTTAAACAGATCTGGATAAAAATCTACATTGGGTTCTGTAATAGCATATCCATCGTCTAACCACATCCTCCTATATTCAAGATAGCCATATTTCCTTTTTTGATTCAATTGCCTTGTATCGTCTATGGTTTCAAGATCTGCATCACCAACAACTGTTCTATTGATAAAGGTAGATGTAAGACTCCAGCCTAATCCAACATCAGAAGCAATACTGTTAACTTGTATGCCTCCCTGTGCATAATTCAAGGAAATCGGATACTTGATACCTCCTACATTGATCTCATAAATTGGAATAGAAAAATTACCTCGCCCATTGTAATGATTTACAGACGATTCTTGAAATCTCATAAATCCAGCTGCGTTAGGTGAAGCTGTATTACTTACACCGGATGGACTTGAGGCGGCGGGATCCTGTTGGCTAAACAAAAAATTTGTTAAAAGAAATATTCCAAAGGTTATTGATTTTCTCATAGTGTTTTATTCTTTCACGATTTTAGTAGTTAGTTTTTTATTCTGTTGCGTAGGAATATTGGCTTTGATGATGTAAACACCCTGCGGAAGTTTTGAGGTGTTAATCTTCGTCACCTTATTTTTTGTCTGGAGCTGCTGGAACATCTTACCCGTCATATCGTAAACATTGATATCAGCGCTCTCAAAGTCAAGCCCTATCTCAACATAGCAGTGATCCTTGACAGGATTCGGGTAGATCTGTATATCCTTGCTTTCTATCAAGTTTTCAACATCAGGGTCAAGTAGTTTTACGACCTTCCAATTCTCCTTGCCCAATTCCTCGGCACTTGTTCCTGCCAAAATGTAAGAACCATCCCTGTTTAAAATGGCAGACACCAATCGCTCTTCATTCTTCTTTTCCCTCCCCTCGACATATTTCCTCCAGACTTCCGTTCCATTCCTGTCGATGTAAAGCATCCAGAAGGTCTCGTCATTCTTTTGGACCTTTCCCTCACTCTGAGTATAACCGCCAATTAAAAAGCCTTTCGTTGCCGAGTTAGAATCCCTGATGGTATTTAGACTCATCAAAACATCCCTGTTCTTGAAATTATAGGACTGCTGCCATTCTTCATTTCCATCGTAGTCTAAAGACAAAACCCACAAGTCTGTGCCGTCCTCTAATTTGGCTCTCTTGTTTCCCGAAGTCTGGGATCTGCTTTCTCCTCCGATGATGTAGCCAGAGTCCGTCAGTGCCATTGTCCTGATATGGTCATCCTCACTGCCCCCGAAGTCCTTCTCCCATTGCACAGAACCGTTCTTATCAAGCTTAACGATCCAGTAATCACCTTCACCATAATTGCCAAAAGCTTTTCCATAGAAACTAATATTATAGGATTCAGTTACATTTTTATTATTTGGATTTGAAGAATTATTATTGGAATTTTCAGAATTTGAAGATGAAGACAAAGTGATATTTAAATCCTTTGAATTAATCTTTGATTTAGCTTGCCCTTCATTCACGCCACTTCTTGAATATATGCCCATCAATACGCCGCCATCATCGGTTGGGATTACCTGCTCCACTTCGTCCAGTCCTTTTCCTCCTAAAATTAATTGGTTGATAATCTTTCCGGTTTTATCTAATTTGACAACCATCACATCTTTATAACCATAGCCGAGTTTAGGATGATTGGTGCTTCCTACAACGATAAATCCTTTATCCTTGGTCTGCGTAACAGACCTAGCTTCTTCGGGATATCTTGTACCTATCGTTCTTTGCCATTCCTCTTCGCCGTTCTCATCCAACTTGATGACCCACACGTCGGATGAGCCGTTGGATCTTTCCTTCTTATCAAAAGCAAGTGAAGAATATGAGGTGCCGGCCAATAAAAAACCACCTTCTTGCGTGGAGACGCTGGAACTGAGATAATCGTGCTGGTTGCCGGAGAAGTACTTCTCCCATACTTTTTGACCTTGTTGATCAAGTTTAAGAATATGGTAGTCGTAACCTTTATTTTGATTGCTACCTACTGTGGGATTTTGATTTTTTTGAATTGATGATCCCGAAATAAGATATTGCCCGTCAATCGTAACTGCTAAACCGGACAGAAAATCCTGACTTCCGGATTCTACATTTTTCTGCCAGCTTACCTTCTGAGCATAGGAGTAACTTAGGATCAGTATCCCCAAGCTTATATAGAGTTTTTTCATTGGCTATTTTTCTGTTGCCAAAATAACAATATTTTAACATAAATTAAAATAAAATTTTTATTTTTAAATCAAAATGATGAAATCTAATCTAGACAAATACTAATCATTCCATTATTTTCGTAATCTAACGACATATCGATTACAACTACAGCTTAAACTTTTTCATCTATCTACTCTTATCAATACCCTCAGCTTGATAATAATTTTTTCTCCAAAACTTAACATAATAAAAAGTAAACTGTCTTATCTGAAGCTTTAAAAATCTCATCAAATGATTAAAAAAATATTTTCTTACGATAGTATCTGTCCTATTTGATGCATTCTTATACTAAATTTTAAAGAAACTTCTATTAATTAATAGAAGTTTTCTTTAAAATGGAATGATAGTCTGTTCAAACTAAAACAAAATGTTAATATCATTGATTTTCCATTCTTTCAATTCAACACCTCTATTAAAACACATCAAATACAGAAATAATTTTCTTATCTATTTTCTTTACTAGCTTTAAACCCATCTTTGAACCTCAGAAAATCTTCCGCTTTTTTAGGATTATTTTTAATCCATAATTGAATTACTTGAGTGTTCTCACTTAATATTTTTATTTCATTTTCATCGTAGATTTTTTTTCCTTCATCAGCAATTTCATTTAAAATATCTTGGCGCAGTTCGCTTTTGGCTTTGATGCTTTCTTTGTACCAATTGGTTGAGAAATTAATTGAGGCGATCAGTACTAAAACCGCAAAGACAAAAACTCCAATTCCACTCCAAATAAATTTCTTCTTCCATCGTATATCCTTTCCAAAACTTTCCAAATAATCTTTAGCTTCTTTTGAAAGAACTGTCTCTATCTGAGTAGGAATACTGGCTAGGAATTCAGCTCTTTTGGCTTCCTCCAATTTAAAAAAGGTTACCGTTTCATTATTGGAGGACTGTCCCTCTTCCAAACTCATCTGTATATCGTTCAGTAGATTCGTATGGTCTTCAATGGCTAACTGAAGTTTGATATTTTGTTCAATATTTTCCATATTTGATTTAATCACATTTTCTAAAAGCTCCATTCCGTTACTTTTAGATTCTTTACTTTCATTTTCCATATTTATTTTTTTAAATTTGATTATCGTCTTAATTTTCGCTTCTTTTTCCAGAGTTCATCTTCGTCCTGAGAAACATAGGTTGGATTAAGGAAATCACCTAATAATCCGCCTGCAATTTCTATTAAGCTTTCATTAGTTGCTGATTCGCTATGAGTGTTTTGATTACTAATTTCATTATTCTTGTTTAATAATTTTCCTAAATCATCGAGATCAGAATCTATTGCCGACAGAGAGAATCCGACATTTTTCCGAAAAAAGAATCCGTTTTTCTCTTGACCATTACTATCAACTTTATTTATCCATAAATCTTGAATTTCATTTTTTTGACCGGCTTTAAATTCTCCTTTGTATTGGATCTTCACAGAAATTCCTTTTTGTTGTAGAATTTTCCGAAATTCCTTTAAGTTGTCAGCGTTTTTTTGTGCTTCCCTAATTGCTTGTTTTATTTCAAACAGGGATTTTATTTCAGAAATTTTCAGTTGATTTGAGATTTCAGATAATTTGTAACCAGCTTTATAGATCCTTTCAGTTTGAAAATTTTTGTCTTTTTCCATCGCAATTCGCATTCCCGAAATTCCGTCCTTGACATTTGAAGACAATTGAACTTCAAAACCTTTTTTCTTCATTTCTGAGATGAGACCATCAAAATTATTTTCTGACCTAATAGCTTCAGTCAAGCTTTTCAGCATCTCAGCTTTTTTTTGAATACCAATTTCAACATCGGTTAATAATCCTTTCTCTTTGCAAACTTCTCTGACAGCTGCACCAAATCTTCTTCCGATATCGTGTGCTTTCACAGTGCACTTTCCCGAAATATCAATCCTATTGACAACAAAATGAATATGCTTATGTTTCGTACTGTTGTGAATATCTAATCGGTATTGATTTTTGTATGTCACACCTACTTTTGCAAGAGCTTCCATTGCAATTTGCTTGAATTCTTCATCCTTCAATTTTCTGCCAATTTCGTCCGGTTGAGAAATGTAGCCTGTCAATACCCATTTCTTCACTTTGGGATTTCGGTCGGCTACTGTTTTCATTTCTAAATACTGACCTTCCGCATTTGAACTTAAAAGACAATTTGACGAAATCATTTCGGCTGTTCCTTTGTCGTTTGCATTGTACTCCAAAGCTATTTTTTTAATGGTTCTTGTGGTTGCCGAGTTATTCATCTTTCTGAATTTTAGAATATAAATATTGATGAATTAATCCGATTAGATTTTCAATTCTCACTAAAATTTCTTTCTTGTTTTCAAAAAAATTCCATTCCCGATTTCGCAAAAGATTGCTTATTTTTTTGAAATGATTTCCATATTGGAGTAATACTTCATCTGTTTGAAATTCATTAATTTTCAGTTCTTTTTCTAACAAAACATTTCGGATATAGGTTGATAATTTGAGCGGATATTTTTTCTGTTTTTGAATCAGGGTTTCATATTCTGAATGGGTCATTCTTATCGAAATAACTTTATCAAGTTTTTTGTTTTCTTTAGTTTTCAAACCACCTTTTCTGCCCAGCTCCTGGAAATATTTTTTTCTCTTTTCCTGAGCAATTTTTGCTTCATTTTCTTTCGCGACTTGGTGTATAAATTCTCTTAAAAAGTCTTTTCCCATTGTGTAAATTTTATTGCATTTAAAAACATTTCTGACGATAGGAAGAAATCAAAAATCCCAATTTTGCAATCAGCGGCTACGCTTATTGTAAACTTTGGGTACTTTTTGCACTAACATACCACCATATTTTACCTGTATTTATTTTACTCACCTTCGCCTTTGTTTTACTTGTCTTTCAGGTAATGGATTTTTGTGAACAAGCCAATCATTTAAGTCTTTGAAATCTGAATACAAAACCCGACAATCTTCTGCGTTTTGATTTTCATTTCTAATCATTTCAACAGCACGATTTCCGGCATCGTCGTTGTCAAAATAAAACTCAATATTTTCATAATTTCCAAGTGAATTTTTAATGTTGTGAATCATCGAAACGGAATTCAAAATGAGATAATCGACAGGTTCTTTTTCTAAAAAATTCTCTACATTTTTAAATGAAAGAAAATCAAAAAAACCTTCGAAAACCCGAAGCGAATCCGAACTATTTTTTATGGTGGAAATATCTTTTTTACCCAAACAAATTTTTGAATATTTATTGCGGATTTCGTAACCGCCAGAATCGTTTTTAAAACCAATTCCGAAATTATTTTTATCGTTTATTCGATAATGAATCTCATTCAAAAATTTGGTTTGACCTCCTACTTTCCTACTTTTTAAATATTCCAAAAGTGCAGGATGCTGGATTTCATTCACATCAAGTATCTCATAATTTTTACCCGGGTTTCCAAACTTCTGATCAGAAATATTTTGATTTTGAAAAGAAGAAAAGTTCTGATTATCTGCCCAAATTAAAACTCCATTTACTGAAATATTTAGATACTTCTTCATAAAGTCAGTATTGTTTCCCCCGATTCCTTCTGAAAATAAGTACCATTTGTTTAGACCTTTATTGATTTTAAAAGAGGCTTGGAATTCGCTGGCAAAGGGGTTGAGATACCAAGCTTCTTTTTCCGATTGTTTCGCTGGAAGGTGTCCAAGAGAAAGGAGGACTTCTTCCAACGGGATTGTATTAAATTGTTTGCAATTCATAGCTGTAAATTTTCCGTGTTTTGAGTGAGATATTTTTTGTTGAATTGTTGAGAAAACATTGTAACGTATTGATTAAGTAATATTTAAATTCTCAACAAATGCTCAACAATTCAACAAACTAGAGTTTTTACGCTCAACAAACATTCAACAAAAAGTTGGGTTTAAAAGTTTGTTGAGGGTTTTGTTGAGTTTAAAGTGTTTGATTTTCTATTCATTATCAATCAATTCAACATTTCAACACGCTTATTAAGAATAAAATCCTTTTTAATGGTGAAATAGCGACCAACTGAATTATTTTGATAGAAAATTCCTGCAAAATCAAGGTCGTATCTGATGTAAGTCAAACCATTATTTTGTGGATTTAATTTCCAAGTTTCCTTTAAAAGATTTCGGATATCATTTCTTGTCCAGTAAGTGAGTCGAAACATTCTGATTATCATATTCAGCAAGTCTTGCGGAACGACATTAATTTCTTCATCATTGTTGCTTTCAAAAAACTCGTACAGCAGTTCAATTATCTTGGATTCGAGCTTATTATTGTTTTTGAAAACTAATTTCTGAAGTGCTTTTGTTCTGATCTCATCGGCGGAAAACCACATTCGTGTTTTCTTTTCCGTTGAAAATGGTCTTTCTATTAAATATCGCAAAAAATAGGTGATTTCGGAAATGAGGTTATTTAAAAACTCAGTATTTTCCGTTTTGATCGGATTAATTTTCAGAATCCAAAATCGAATTTCGTTTTCGTCAATTTGAATAAAATTCTCTTCGTTATTGGAACAAAGAATAAACTTGGCGAAAAAATCTATTTCTTCTCTGTCTTTTCCTTTGGCTTCCAACTTATCTTTATTGGTCGTAGACAGATATTTGAGTCTTTCTGTAATTTCTTTTTTATCAAAAAAAACTTCATCGATTGCCACCAACAGCATTGCTGCCCAATCGCTATTAAATTGACTTCCGAATGAATCTCCTTTGATGTAAGTCATATTCAATCCGAAAATTTCTCTCAGCCATTTGATAAATGTTGATTTTCCAGTAGCGCGTTCTTTGGATACCAAACATAAAATCGGTAGAATTTGCGTTGGAAATTGTAAGAGAATTTTCAGATAATCCAAACCCATTTCCAGTTGTTCTCCGAAAATGTGCGCTACAAAATTCAAAGAAAATGGAATTTTAGATTTCAAACCTTCCGTTTCAGATGAAGGATGAAAGGGGATTTCATTGTAAATATTATAGAAACCTTGAACGATTTGTTGATAATTTAAATGCTCAGGAATGCAACAAAAACCGTCAAATTTTGGCACTGTTGAAACATAGGTTTTTCCGTGATCGCTCACGATTGTTTCACGATTCCAGCGAACCAAAACTGAAGTTTTATCACCAGAAATTAATGGCTTTTCTATTACTTTATAATAGGTGGTTCCAACTCGGATGTAGGGAATTTTTTGGCTCATCTTTGTAGATTTTGGTTAGAATCTATATTTGCCTTTCTTGAATTTTTTCTAAAATTGGCTTCTGCTTCAGATTGGATTTCCTGCAAGGTTTTCTTCTTTCCTTTAGAAATCCAATCCAATAATTCGTCTTCAAAAAAGTAGAGTTTCTTGCCATTCTTATAACAAGGAATCAATCTTTTCCGCACAAGAGTATAAACTGTAGGTTTAGCCTTACCTATAATTTGGCAAGCTTCTGCAATATCAATCGGAATTCTTTTTACGGGAATTATCGGAGCTTCTTTCCTTTCTACCAGAAATTTAATTTCGGCTATTTCGCTAACCAAATACGCAACTGCTTTCGGCAGATTTTCAAATGAAATGTCATTGCTATCCATAACTATTGTTTTTGATTGTTATGGTGCAAAGAAAAAAAGTGATTCCTCTGTGAACGCTATAAACACGCAATCACAGAGGAATCACTAAACATACACTTCATTTTGTAATTTTTTATGTTCTTTGGTAGTCTATCAAGTCTTCTTGAATTTTGATATTGCCTTTTTGAGGTTCATCTTTCAAATGTGACTTGATACTATCCAAATCAATATCATCAAGTGAAACAAATACCGATTTTAATAATTTTGAAATTTCTTCCTGTTTTATTGGTTTAAAATAATTCCAAATATTCCAACCGAAATGATAAAGGTCTAGATTAGTCAATCCTTTGGTGTGGACAGAAATATCATTAGGAATCTCTTCTTTTTTCGAATACAAACTTACGGCATTACAAAGCGCATCAAGATCTTCATCTATTACATACAATGCAAATTTATTCCGAGTATAATCCAGAGCGATTTGTAGTTTTACACTATCATTCTTATGCTTTTGCTGGAGTTGAGTTTTTCTTATAGATTCTACATTTACGGATTCAGTAGTTTGATTAACGAGATTTTTCTCTGAATTTTCAACCAAATAAATTGGTGTATTTTCATCAATTATTTGTTTTTGCTTCTCCCCTATATTCTCAGGATTTTCAGATGGAATAAAATTTACGGAACTGCCTTTTTTAGGAAAAACCTTTCTGAATAAGACAATTATACCATCGAGAAATAAAATAATAAGTGCATAAAATAATATACTTAATGCCGTGATTGCCCAAAATACAATATTTGCGGTATATTCGTCACCACCTTTTCCAAGAAAAGAAATTCTTGCTAATGTTCCTCCTACTACACATACTAATAGAACGGAAAGGTAGATGACAATATATTCGAAATATTTCAAGTGCATTTTTATAAGTTTTTTAATTGAATAGCTGTAGAAGCTTTATTTTTCTTTTCATCAACAACCTTTGCATAAACCTGCGTAGTTTTCACATTCGTATGACCTAGCATTTTACTCACTGTGTAAATATCAGTTCCGCTTGAAAGTTGAAGTGTTGCAAAAGTGTGTCTAAAATTATGAAAAGTTATTTTTTTGGTAATTCCAGCACTTTCAATCCACTTCTTGAGTGGTCGGGAAATCCAAGCCGGATCAGTCAGATTTTTAAAAATCAAATCAGTTGGAAGACCTACTTCACCACAAAGTTGTAATGCTTGTTTAGACATAGGCATATATTCTACACCTTTTGTCTTTTTTTGTGTGAAATTTATTTTTGCCTGATCGTTTTCAATACTTATCTCTTTCCACGTTAGTTTCTGAATATCGGAATGTCGCAGACCTGTTAAGGCTGAAAAAAGTGCTGCACGTTTAAGAACTTCAAGTTCGCAAGGCGTTTCAACTAAAGTATTAAGTTCATCAAGTGTTAAATATTCTCGTCTTGATTCCTCGTGCGGAATCGCTTTAATTTTAGCAGAAATATCAGTCGTAAAATATCCATCAATAAAAGCCTGTTTTAATGCAGCTTTGAAAACAGAAAAATAAGTTGAAGCCGTATTTTGAGAAATAATCTCTTCCTTATTGCTACCACTTTTTGCAGTCAACAAATATGATTTAAAGTATTCACAGAATTTTGTGTTGATCTGCGAAAACATAATTTTTTCGCCTCCAAAACCTTTTAGAAATTCTATCGAACGATACCAATTTGTTTGAATAGATTCGGAATTGTTTTTATGTCGTTTACTAACCAGCAGATCAAAATATTTCACAAAATTCTCCTGCGATTTTTCTTTTTGTTCTACTTGAATTTTGTCAAGTTCGCTGTAAAGTTCTATATTATCATATTCTCTCTGACGTAATTTACGCATAGAATCTGCATAGAACATTGTTTCCCGATCATTTTCGCTTTTGCAAACGATAATACCATTTTCATCTCTTTTAGGTTTAAATGAAACGGATTCTTGGGTAGTTCTTGCAGGTCTTTTCTTATCAAAATCTACGGTTGTGACGCTTCGGTTCAAATATTCCCGGATTCTTTGAACTTTATCTTTACCAGGAATCATCACAGGATAACTTTCCAAATAAATAAACCATTCTTTTCGGAATTCGGATTTTCGCAATCTTACGGTAACTTTGGTTTTTAATAACTCTTTCATTTTCCATCAAAAATTTTATCAATTAAATTTTTAGGAACATACACGAAACTTCCAACTTTCTTAGTCGGAATTTTGTTTCTTTTAATTAGGTTTGTTATAGTTCCTGGATCAGCATGGAATTTCGAACTAATTTCGGAAATTGTGTAACAATTACCAACTTCAAAATTGGGTTTCTCAATTAGTACTTCCTTTTCTTCCGGTATTTCAACTGCTGAAAATAAATTTTCCAGATCTGATCGCTTCACACGAGTCAATCTTGAGCCTAGATTAATTCCAGTAATGATTCCTCGTTTTATACATCTGTGCACAGTATCTTTTGAAAGTCCAAACATAACAGTCGCTTCTGCAACTGAAATAAATTCCCTATTCTGAACTTCGGCAATCTTGTTTTTATATTTTTGTAAAAGAGTGTCTTTTTCTACTTTTTCTTTTTCAAGTTTTTTCTTCTCTTTTAATGCTTTATTATTACAAGATAAAGAGCAAAAACGAGTCATAACTGTTTTTGCTTCAAA
>Ga0308158_10001853_pt1 | contig 21139 bp, 10 predicted proteins | sample PhyBR2_FD_201038 | JGI IMG/M metagenome (GOLD analysis project Ga0308158, IMG submission 201038) | Phyllosphere microbial communities from UC Gill Tract Community Farm, Albany, California, United States - DLSLB.R2 | ecosystem: Host-associated > Plants > Phyllosphere > Unclassified | place: USA...
CAACTGTTTGCATCGCTTATTGATGATAAAGCTCTGGATCTTTGCTTCCAGCACCTTGATTTCAAAGGGCTTGCTGATGTAACCGTCCGCACCAGCCTGATAGCATTCGATACGATCTTCCAGGCTACTTTTGGCGGTCAACAGCAGCACGGGAATATGATTATATTCGGCATTGGACTTAATTGCCCTGCAAAAACTCAGCCCATCCATTTCGGGCATCATAATATCACTGACGACGATGTCTATTTCCTCCTGCTGAATTTTTTCCAGCCCCTGTCTTCCATGTCCGGCCAGGTGCACATGATAGCTTCTGGAAAGGATATTGAACATGGTACTGCTCAGTTCTTCATTATCTTCCACAAGGAGTAGCCGAAGCCTGTTTTCTGTTGTATAGGCATCTGGTATGACTGCGTCTTCCAGCGCTGCTCCGAATGAGTTTTCCTGCAGGGAAGTGGAAAATGACCCGTCGATAATCTGCATATCCTGATCAGCGTAGTAACTTCTGTTTACAGGTATCGCCACAGTAAACGTACTCCCCTGCTGTGGTGTGCTTTCGACCGCAATATAACCATGATGAATATCGATGAGCTGTTTACTGACAGACAGCCCTATCCCATTGCTTTCCAAATGATTGGGGGATTTATTTGCATAAAAGGGCGTAAATATTTTTTTCAATTCTTCCGGGTGAATGCCTTCGCCGTTGTCGCGCACAAAAATATGAAGAAAGTCGTTCTCTCCCTTTGGTGCGACATAATAAGATAGTGACACCGTTCCGCCGGGCATTGTGTACTTAAATGCATTGGAAAGCAAGTTAAACAGGACTTTGTCCAATTTATCTTCATCATAGAAAACCAGGGCAGGGCATTCGCCATGCACAATTTCAAATTGTATATTTTTCTTTTTGGCAATGGGACTGAAATAAGCCCGCCCAAGCCGCTCCACAAAAGTGGGAAAATGAGCCTGACTGACCTGCAGTTTAATCGTATTGTGTTCTATTTTTCTGAAGTCAAGGATCTGCTGAAGCAGCCTTTTGAGGCGGCTGAGGTTGAGCCGCATATTGTCAAACTGCGCTAGGTTATTTTTAGTCGTCATCTGCACATCATCCACCAGACAGGAAATAATCGTAAGAGGAGTCAGCAAATCATGGGATACATTGGTAAAATAGCTCAATTTGGACTGGGCCAGTTCGTCGGCTTTTTCTTTCTCTATCTGAGCGACTTTCAGGTCGCTACGCAACCGGATGCGATTGAAGGAATAATTGATGAAAAAGAATAATACTGCCCCCACGAGCAATGCATAACATACATAGGCAATATTGCTCTCATAGAATGCTGGTACTTTTGTGATTTCAACAGCTGTAATGTCGTTGTTCCATTGATTATGTAGGTCAGTAGCTTTCACCAGAAAACGGTAACTTCCCTTACCCAAATTATTATAGGTAGCAAATAAGCGATCTCTGGGTGCCATGATCCAGTCCTTATCTACGCCTTCCAGTTTGTACATGTAGCGGATCTTGTCGTGCTGTGTAAACGGCAGAGCCGAAAAAGATATCTCCAAATTTTGGTCTTCAGGTGCCAAGGTCAGCTGCCGGAAATCTTGGCTAAACTTTTTACCCTTGGCGGATAAAATCACCGACTTATTATTTACTTTGACATCTGCGATGAGTACCTTTTCTTTAAAGTTGCTGATCGTACTATGATCGTCGACCCTTACCACACCATTGTATCCGCCAAAGAAAACAGCATGGCGTTTATCATCAGCCGCAAACGCCCGTTTGGAAAACATATTGACCTGTAGGCTGTCAGAAGCAGAGAATTCAATAACGTCTTTATTTAAAGGATTGATCTTATATAAATTACGCGTAGTCGAAAGCCAGGTATAATTGCGCAGGCAGACTACATCGAGTACTTGGTTTTTACCGAAAAGGGCGGTGTTAGCAATTTCTTCGATCCTCTTGCTGCCGGTCCGATAATATACCAGCCGGTTACTTTTGGTGCCGATCCAAAGGTTTCCGTACCGATCAATGTCCATTGTTTCGATCTGATCCGTCTTTAAGCCAGCTGTTTCCTTACCGAGGTGTAGTGTTACCGACTGATGCTCTTTATCGCGCAGGTAAAAGATGCCTTTACTTTTTGTCGCTATCCAGATACCATTTTGATTGTCTTCGGCTATACTGACGGGTTCATCAGGAATACTTGTCACCTGTTGGAGTCGTTCCGAATGCGGCTTTTTACACAACAGCCCCTGGCTGGTGGCTACCCAAATGTATTGCGTGCTGTCTTTATAAAAAAAAGAAGGGATTCCGTTGTGCGACAGCTGTTGCTGTAATTCTATTTTATGCGACAATAGGATACCATTTTGTGTGCGCTTAAATACGTTGATCGATGCTTCATAGGCGGAGCCTACCCACAGCTGGCCTTGCACATCGATGGCCGCAGTAACTGCGCGTATCGAAATGAGATCCTTATAGGTGGAATTACTATATGTGCTTAACCGATTGTCGCCCAGCTGGAGGCTTCCAAACCCCAGACGTTCCAGGTTAAACCAGAGCGTTCCTTGAGGGTCATGATAAAGCATCTTGAGATTAGGTGTAATACTGTAATTTTCTTTGATCTGGTTAAAGGCATAGCTTCTGATCAAAGGCCTGTCGAAATGCAGCATGGACATCCCTTCCCCACCAACAGCCAACCATAAGGTGCCATTTCGATCGGCATAAATGTCGTTAAAGATATTTGTCGTATGGTTGAAATAAGCCGATAGATCAACTTCCTCCAGACGGTCACCGTTGTACCGCAATGTAGAGATCCCCGAAAAGGACAACACCCATATATAATGACGGTGGGGATCCTGCATCACATTGTAAAACAAATCTTCTTTGTCAACCTGGCGCCGTTTGTTCTTTATTTTGATTTCCTGATACGGATTGCTGGCTCGCTCGGGGTGGAAGAGGTACAAGCCGTCCCCCCAGGTACAGATCCATCGCTGTCCCCTATCATCCTGCATCAGCTTAAAAGGCGCATTGCGTGCTCCGATCCGTGGGTAGGCTTTCAGCTTACGTTTGCCTGGAGCTAGTTGAAATAGTCCCTGGTTCCAGACGCCAATCCAGATATTGTGTTCATTATCTTCAAAAACAGTGTTGACAGTCAACCCGCGCATATTTCGATCGAGGATCATACTGAGCTGACGATCTGGTATCGGGTTGAGATCTTTATCATAGATAAATAGCCCATCATCCGTGGCGATCCAAAGACGCTGGCGATGATCCACCAATAGGCTATGGATGCGCACCTGTTCCAATCGTCTGTCTTTGAGCGGGGCGATCGTGTAATTGCGTTTATCGAGGATATAAACACCTTCTTCGCCTCCTAATACCAGGTTGTGCCCATAGACGGCCATGGTCCTTATATTTTGGTCAGCGGCAGCCTTACCCTCAGCATTTTTCAGCTTAAAGTTAAGGACATTATAGGCATCAAAACGGCTAAGCCCCTGGGTAGATGCAAACCAGATATAACCTTCTGCATCTTGTATGGTCTGATTAATGGTCAAGGATGGAAGCTCATAATTTTTGGCCATTGGGTTGAGGGCCATCTGCTGACCATACCCCAATACAGCGGCAAAAACAGACAAGTAAAGTAAAATGAAAATTTGCGTTATACGTCCCATAGTCCCTCCGTTTACCGCACTGGCTAAATATTGGTTATCCTCCTGTTTAAAGATAGGGAATGTTTTGGATAGAATATATGTTTATTTTACATTTATACATTCAGGTGGTGGTCATCGCGGTCAGCCTAGTTTAACGGCTACAGCGATGCACAATCATGCTTCTCCTTCACCAAGAGTGGAAAAATGATCCGATTTTAGGACATGAATAACCTTATTTTAAACATTGGCTGCCCACATAAAAAGTAGCTTTGTCTTTCTCAAAAAGAGATCACAGAAATTTTTAAATCTAACAACATGCGTAGCTATTTTATTCTATGTTTATTCCTTATTGGACAGCTGTCTTTCGCGCAAAACATCAAGCAAAAGGCCGTGCTTGATCAGCTCAATCTTGTCAATGGGTACTGGCAATCACAGCACAAGCCACAAGTATGGGCTTTCTGGGATCAGGCGGCCTATCATACCGGCAATATGGCGCTGTACCAGATCCAGCCGTCCAAAACCTATTTGAACTATACAGAAGACTGGGCAAAATTCAATGCCTGGAAAGGGGCAAAATCCGATGATAAGCCCAACTGGAAATATAGCTACGGTGAAACCGACGATCATGTCCTTTTCGGTGATTGGCAGATCTGTTTTCAGGTCTATATTGATCTTTACCATTTATCGCCCCAGCCGCATAAGATCGCCCGTGCCAAGGAGGTGATGGATTATCAGATCCATACCACCAATAACGACTATTGGTGGTGGGCAGATGGTCTGTATATGGTGATGCCTGTCATGACCAAAATGTATAAGCTGACCAAAGACTCTTTATATCTGCACAAGTTATGCACTTATTTGTCCTACGCCGATAGCATCATGTACGACAAAACAGAAAAACTCTATTATCGGGATGCAAAATATGTGTATCCGAAACATAAGACCACATCAGGCAAAAAAGATTTTTGGGCCCGGGGTGATGGATGGGTATTTGCCGGGCTGGCCAAAGTGCTACAGGAGCTGCCCACCGACTCCCCTCATTATGCCCATTACAAAACCCGCTTTGTTGAGATGGCTGCTGCCATTATCGCTTGCCAGCAGCCTGAGGGCTATTGGACCCGCAGTATGCTGGATCCCAATCATGCGCCGGGACGGGAGACCAGCGGCACGGCATTTTTTACCTACGGCTTACTCTGGGGAATAAACCAGGGCCTACTGACCGAGCAGCCTTATCACGATGCAGCATTACGGGGCTGGCAATACCTCAGTGAGACGGCCGTACAGCCCGATGGACGGCTAGGCTATGTACAGCCCATCGGTGAAAAAGCCATTCCGGGACAGGTCGTGGATGCCAGCTCCACAGCCCCCTTCGGTGTTGGTGCATATCTGCTGGCCGGAACGGAAATGTACCGTTATCTAGATCGAAAATAAACCCTATAGGATGAAAAAACGATTATTATGCTACTTATGGTTGCTCCCCTTGCTGTGCAGCACGGGATACGCACAAAACACAAAAAAACAAACAGTCCAACTGGCGGAAACCAAACGGGAATACTGGTTGCTGCAGATGGACCAATTGGTACGCCCTGTACTTCGCAGCTTGGCGCATGATAGCTTGCGCCAGACCATGCCCCAAACAACTGCACCAAAGGTAGACGATAAAGCACAACGGATCAAGGTCCAATATGTTGAGGTCTTGGGCCGTGTACTAGCCGGCATTGCTCCCTGGCTGGGGCAGGAAGATGGCTCAGCCGCTGAAATCGAGCTGCGCAGGCAATATCGGGACTGGACACTGGCAGGGTTAAAAAATGCCCTGGACAGCAATGCCCGTGATTTTATGCGTTTTGACATTGGCGGACAGCAGCTGGTCGACGCCGCATTTATCGCCTTGGCTTTTGTACGCAGCCCCTGGCTTTGGGAACACCTGGATGCCAGCTCCAAAGAACGCCTGGTGGCCTCCATACGCAGTACCCGCCAATTTCGTCCTGTCTTTTCCAACTGGCTGCTCTTTTCGGCCATGAATGAAGCTTTTCTGGCGAAATATGCCAGCGGCTGGGATGTGATGCGCGTGGATTACGCGTTACAACAACTGGAACAATGGTACATTGGGGATGGCATGTATAAAGACGGCCCCCATTATGCCTTCGACTATTACAATAGCTACGTCATCCACCCTTTTCTCGCCGGCATCATGGACGTCATCCAGGACAAGACAAAAAGTTATGACGCCATGTTTGCCAAAATAAGGCTGCGCAACGAGCGCTATGCCAGCATCCAAGAACGGTTGATCAACGCGGACGGAAGCTTCCCCCCTACTGGCCGCTCGCTGATCTATCGCGCTGGCGCCTTTCATCATCTGGCCGATATGGCATTCAAAAAACGCCTACCTAAGACACTTAGCGAAGGGCAGGTGCGAGCTGCACTGTCTGCAGTATTGAAAAAAACAACGGAGAGCGCCGATACCTACCGCAATGGCTGGCTCAGTCTAGGGTTATATGGTGAACAGCCCGGCCTCACCGATTTTTACAATAACCAAGGAAGCCCCTACTTATGTAGTACGATATTTTTGCCCTTAGGCCTTCCCGCCGACGACAGTTTTTGGACTGCCGAGGCCCAGGACTGGAGTGCAAAACGCATCTGGTCGGGTCAAGATTGGGACAAGGACCATAGTCAGGCTATTCCATAAGGTAAAAAACGTTCGCAAAGCTATCCCTGTGCTGGACGAGAAACAATCCAGCATAGCAGCAATAAGTACATAGTATTTCAGAACGCAATGGACAAACCATCAGTATACTAATTTAGCGATGAACATACACGCAATGATAACCCGAATTTTGATCTATGCCTACTTTCTGCTTGGCGCATATCCAGCGGTAGCCCAACAGCCGCAGGTCAAAGCACTATTCGTCGGGAATGGCTGGGCAAAAAACACTGTGAATACCGCGGTATTCCGTAAAAACGCATTAGTCAGCAATGATAAGTACCAATATATTGCGTATTATGATGATGCGGGCTACGTAGTGCTGGGCAAGCGCCTATTATCCAGCGAGCATTGGGAAATCACCCGGACAGCCTATCAGGGAAATGCCTCGGATGCCCACAACGTCATTAGCATCATGGTCGACAAGGCCGGCTATCTGCATGTCAGCTGGGATCAGCACAACAGCAAATTACGGTATGCCCGTACCCTAGCCCCCAATAGCTTGCTGCTTGGTCCCGAAAGGGCAATGACCGGCGACAACGAAATAGCAGTTACCTATCCCGAATTTTTAAAATTACCCAATGGTCAGTTGCTTTTTCTGTATCGCGACGGCGGATCAGGCAATGGCAACCTCGTCGTCAACAGCTACGATGTACAGCAGGATAAATGGAAACGGCTGCACAACAACCTGATCGATGGTCAGGGAAAGCGGAATGCCTATTGGCAGAGCTGTGTGGACGAGCAGGGAACCATCCACCTGTCCTGGGTCTGGCGGGAGAGCCCCGATGTCGCCAGCAATCATGACATGGCCTATGCCTGCTCCAGAGATGGCGGACTGACCTGGCAAAACAGTGCCGGAGCAGGCTATGCATTACCGATGAATGCAGGCACAGTAGAATATGCTGCCCACATCCCGCAAGACCATGAATTGATCAACCAGACCTCCATGGCCGCCGACGAGCAAGGGAACCCTTATATAGCGACCTATTGGCGCGATACGCACAGCCGCATTCCACAGTACAAAATTATCTATCTCCAGCAGGGCATATGGCATACTCGTTCGTTTGATTTCAGGACAACAGCCTTTAGTCTAAGTGGCCATGGCACCAAAGAGATCCCCATTGCCCGCCCACAGTTGCTCATACGCGGAAAAGACGAACAGCTGATTCTGACCATGATCCTGAGAGACCAGGAACGCGGCTCACGCCCCAGTATATTGCAAATAAAGGGGCTGAATGATGTTACCGGAACACTTTACGACCTCAGTGAGACCAGCCTGGGATCCTGGGAGCCCAATTATGACAGCGAACTGTGGCGGCGAAAACGCAAAATCGCCCTGTTTGTTCAGGCTACCCTGCAGAAGGACGGTGAGGGGCTCACGAGCAATGCCCCCACAGCAGTAAACGTGATGGAGTGGACACCACATGCAACCAAATAAGCTAAAAAAAGATGAAAAAACGCATACAATCGGCCATATGGGCCATCTGTCTGGCTATGCTGCCTGCCTTACAGGCCTCGGCTCAGGAGAATAAGAAATCAGTTTTTGAGATCGTCAATCCGGATTTTAAGCAAAGCCCCTATACGGGGATGACACGACAGCACTGGCTGGATGCGGCATCTTATCTGCTGGAAGGCGCATTTTCGGTCGTGCAGGACCTCAACAGCCCCATGCAATTTGCCAAACAGCCGGGCCGGAGCTATCCGCGGGATGGCGTGCATACGGAGACCGAAAAACTGGAGGGGCTCTGCCGTACCCTTTTTATCGCATTGCCACTGCTCAAGGAGAATCCCAATTATACGATCCGGGGTATCCGTGTTGCCGATTATTACCGGCATCAATTGCAACGCCTACTCGACCCCAAAACAGACAGCTACATCGCCCCCTTACCGGATAAGGGCGGACCTAGCCAAAAGCTTGTTGAGTTTGGCGGCCTGGCAGTGTCTCTTATAGCCGCCCCCGAAGTATTATGGGATCCCCTACCCCAACCGGTAAAGGACAGCCTGGCACATACCATGCTGAGCTATGGACAAGGGCCCACCATCGAAATGAACTGGCGGTTTTTCAATATCATGATCATGAGCTTCTTTAAAAGCCGTGGTTATGCGATATCCGAAAACTACCTCAAAGGCTTGCTCGAAAAATGCCTCGGTGATTATAAAGGCGAGGGCTGGTATAGTGACAGTCCCTATTATGATTACTACAGCATGTGGGCCTTTCAGCTCTACGGGTCGCTTTGGGCCAAGTATTACGGTGCAACCATGTATCCAGAGTTTGCAGCCCAGTTTCGGTCCAATTTGCGGGATCTGGCAAAAAGTTATCCCTATCAATACAGCAGGGATGGCGAAATGATCATGTGGGGACGCAGCATATCCTATCGCATGGGCGCGGCCGTGCCTTTCGCTTTATTGGGTGAATTGGAAGATCCGACGGTCAATTATGGCTGGATGCGGCGCATTGCCTCGGGCTGCCTGCTCCAATTTGTGCAACATCCGGATTTTCTCCAAGATGGCATACCCACCTTGGGTTTTTACGGCGCTTTTGATCCAGCGGTACAGGAGTACAGCTGCCGCGGCAGCGCCTATTGGTTGGGTAAATTTTTCCTCGGCTTGCTTATTTCCGACGACAGCAGTTTCTGGACCACCTCGGAAAACCTGGGGGCTTGGGGAAAAGAAATTCCCCAAAGTAAAGTATACAATACCTATGTCAGTGGCGCCGAACTCCTGATTACTGACTACGCAGGCATCGGTGCTTCCGAGATCCGCTCCTGCAACAGCAGTAAGACAATTGGCTACTATCAGGGCACCGAAAATTACAACAAATTGGCTTACAATAGTGCTTTTCCCTGGCAGGCAGACGGAAAACATGGTCTGGTGTCGATGAACTATGCTTTCGAAATCAAAACCGGTGAATGGGAATCCCTGCGCCATTACCAATTCAAAGGTTATAAGGAGCAGATCTATAGCCGGATGGGTTCCCTCGTAGGAGATTCCACTGTGCAGATCGAGCTGCATGAAAAACCATTGCCGCAGGGTATTTTGCGCTGTGACAGGTTGCACACTAGCCGTCCGATTGCACTGCGTTTGGGACACCATGCACTCCCCCAATGGGATAATTTACCGATCAAAACATCCGAGCGTCGTTATAAAGGTCTAAAAGCGACGATTATCGATAATGGACAATACCAATTGGCCATGGTCCCTTTGTTAGGTTGGCAAAATCTGGAAGACATCGCCTGCGAGGGGCTTCATCCCGCCGCAACGAAAAGCACAGTCCTCAGCAGCTACCTGAAAGCTAGCCCATTCTCCCAACCCTGGCTTGTCACCCTGCAGCTTTGGAAAAAATCGGGGGAACATTGGCGCAATGAAGAACTGTTTCCAACGGTAAAACAAAGCCATGGGAGCATTCAAGTGCTTTGGAAAGGAAAGGAAAAAGACCAATTTGACACCAATTTCAACTGAATTGACCCCTAATTAAACACCTTAAATTTCATTCTCGACGATCTTTGTATTAGGCTTTACACCATGTAGCGCCCAGAGAATATATTTTCCAATCAATTATTAAATCTATTATGTTACAGCATTACTACAGCAAGTATGCCAGAAAAGGCCTTTTGTTAAATAGTCTTTTTTTAATTGCCCTGTCCAGCTATGGACAGGAGTCTGGCTTGAAAGGAACTGTCCGGGATGGGGCGGGCAAAGGCATTGCCGGCGTCACGATCCGTGTAAAGGGTGGTACCGCGAGCGTACAGACCAACGCAGAAGGCAGTTTTTCCATTCAGGCAGCAACCGGCAGTACCTTGATCATCACATCGGTCGGCTATCAGGAAAAACAGCTAATTGTCGGAGCGCAAAAAATTATTGACATTGCCCTGATGCCAGCAGATAATGTGCTGGAAGAGCTGGTCGTGGTCGGATATGGCAGCCAAAAGCGTTCCGATATTACCGGTTCGGTCGCTTCGGTGCCCAAGGATCGTCTTTCCAAAATTCCGGTCAACAATGTCATGCAAGCGATCCAGGGTGCGGTGTCGAATGTTACCGTATCGCAGGCATCATCCATCCCAGGCGATGCCCCCTCGGCACAGGTACGTGGTAAAAATTCGATCAATGCCACTTCCGAACCCTACATTGTGGTCGACGGTATTCCGCTGACCCGCACAGACGGCTCCATCAATGATATTAATCCCAACGATATTGAATCAGTAGAGGTACTTAAAGATCCATCTGCTGTGGCCATCTATGGGGTAAATGGTTCTAACGGCGTTATCCTGATTACGACCAAGAGAGGTATCACCGGAAAACCTTCGATCCGTTATAGCGGTTACGGTGGGATAGAGCAGGCTGCCCATATTCCAGAACCTGTATCAGGCGAAGAATTGCTCAAGCGCTATGCCGAGTATGCACGCATCACCAATACCAGCCTCTTCAATGGCGGGCCGGTGCGCAATGAATATGAGTTCGACAATTACAAAAATGGCGCGACCACCGACTGGCTGGATGCCGTGATGCAGACGGGCGTGGTGCAGAATCATAACGTCAGCCTATCCGGAGGAAGTGAAAATGCCAAATATTTTGTATCGGGCGACTACCTTGACCAAAAAGGCGTAGTAAAAGGGTACAATTACAAACGCTATTCCTTCCGGACCAATACCGACTTTAAAGCCACCAGATATTTGTCGGTGGGAACCTCTTCATTTATCGTTGCACACAATAAAGACGGCGGACGTGCAAATTTGCTGCAAGCCGCGGCCATGAGCCCCTATGCGCGGATGTACAATGCCGATGGCACGCTGACACAGTATCCGATGTATTCCGAGCAGCTCTGGGCCAATCCATTGCTGCCAACGACATTGGATCCGCAGCGCCGGCAGTTCAATATTTCGTTGAATGGCTATGCCGAGCTGAATTTTGGCGAGCTCTTTAAGCCACTGGCCGGATTAAAATATAAATTGAATGCGGGCTATTCCTACGTCCCGGTACGCAACAATGAATACGAGGGCGAATCAGTCTATAATTTTGCCGGGCTGGGTCGCATTACCAACCGCGAGACCCAATCCTATACCGTGGAGAACATCCTGACCTATAGCAAAGATATCGAAAAGCATCATTTTGATTTTACGGGCCTCTATGCCGCCAAGAGCAAGTACTGGCAAGAATCCATAGCCACGGGGGAGGTATTCCCGAATGATGCACTGGGATGGGGTAATCTAGGTGCTGCAAACACACAAAAGGTCAGTTCACGCGCCGATCTATACCGGACTATCTCCCAGATGGGACGACTCAATTATGGCTATGACAGCCGGTATATGTTTACCTTCACCGTACGAAGGGACGGTTCGTCCGTCTTCGGTCGTAACAATAAATATGGCGTTTTCCCATCCGCAGCTGCGGCCTGGAATATCCATAACGAAGCATTTATGCAAAATAGCAAAGATATCGTCAGCAACCTGAAATGGCGGATCTCCTATGGCCTATCCGGAAATGAAGCGATCAGTATCTATCAGACCCAATTTTTGATGAATTCCTTTCCCATGGCGATGAATGGGCTATCCAATACTGCACTGCAGATCCGCACGCAGATGGGCAACGATGACCTACAATGGGAAAAAACCAAAGGCTTGAACACCGGGATTGATTTTGGCCTACTCAACAACCGGATTTCAGGTAGTATCGATGTGTACAAGTCGAGCACCTATGACATGTTGCTCAGACAGTTGCTACCCAAATTAACTGGATTCGTGGACGTTTTCTCCAACATGGGCAAACTCGAAAATACCGGTATTGACCTAACGCTTAACACCAAAAATATTGTAAAAGAAAACTTTAACTGGTCATCTACCTTGGTTTTCTCGCGCAATAAAAATAAAATCAAGGAAGTCTACGGCAATGGGCAGGAAGACCTGGGCAACCGCTGGTTTATCGGTCAGCCGGTAGGCGTTATTTACGATTATACGAAGGTCGGCATCTGGCAGGAAGACGAGATTGCTTCAGGCGCCAATAAGGGCTGGGATGATGCGGCACAAGCCGGAGACCTTAAACTCGCCGATCTGAACGGCGATGGCAAGATCAGTGATGCTGACCGCTCGGTACTCGGACAGACAGCACCTAAATGGACTGCCGGACTGACCAATACCTTTAGCTATAAAGATTTTACACTCAATATTTTTATCAATACGGTACAGGGCGCACTCCGCAATAACCCACAGATCGGCGCGGCTTCGGACGAAATGGGCCGCCGGAGCACACCAGCAGCATTGGGCTATTGGACTCCAGAGAATAAAAGCAATGAATGGCGCTCCCTAGGCAACCACTCCAACGTGTATGGCTATGGCTTTCCTTCTAAGGCAAGCTTTACCCGCCTGAAAGATGTGACGTTAAGCTACAGCATGCCACAGCAACTGGCCAATAAGCTGGGCGTCGGAGGGCTCACCGTCTATGCCAGTGGCCGCAACCTGTACACCTGGACCAATTGGTTGGGCTGGGACCCAGAAGCCCGCGACATTACACGTGGATCAGAAAATGATGCGATCAATTACCCTATGGTACGTACCTATGTTTTAGGTGTTAACCTTAATTTTTAACGATTAAAGAAAAAGACGATGAAAAAATATACCGTGATCTATTCGCTACTGGCAATGGCTACGCTAGGAGCCAGTTCCTGTGGTAAGGACTATTTGACCGAAAAACCCTATTCCAATTATGACGCCAATACGGTGGACCCTACGACAGTAGAAAATAGGCTATTGGGCTTACACTATAACTTTGGGCAATTATGGGGCATGAGCAGCCGTCAGGGGTTCCTTTCCTGCTGGCAGATCGGTACAGACATTACCAGTGCGGGCTCTACGGAGGGCGTGGAAAATCCCTTCTACCAATATGCGGATTTAAATTCAGAAAATGGCGGCGTCAATTATTTATGGGAACGTTGTTATGCCTTTATCAATAATGCCAACCTGATCATCGATGGTGTCGGTGACAGCAATCCACAGGCCAGTGCCGAGGCACGTTTTTTCCGTGCATACGCCTATAATATGCTGGTTACCCTCTGGGGCGATGTTCCTTTACTGACCAGCTCGATCAAAGTACCGACCTTTAACTATACGCGTACCGCTGTGGCCGAGGTCGACAAATTAATTGCTGCGGATTTAGCGTATGCCGTTAAAGAGCTGCCCGATCTGGGCAAAGCAGCTGCCCCAAGCCGCATCAACAAAGATATGGCCAGACAGCTTGCGGCCGAAGCCTATTTACGCATGGGCATGCGTGATGCGGAGTACCTGACCCAGGCTGAAGCCATGGCCACCGCCATCATTGACGGAAGCAATTATAAATTGGTGGATGCCCGCTATGGCAAGTATCTCACCGAAGGCGGCGACTACTATCGGGACATGTTCCGGCAAGGCAATATGCGTCGAAACCAGGGGAATACCGAAGCGATCTGGACCTTTGAGGTCGAGTTTAACCGGTCTATCAATGGCGGTACGATCGACAATCCACAGCATCGCCGGGTATGGCAGCCCGCCTATCATAAATGGGATGGGATGGTGAATGCAGACTCCCTGGGTGGACGTGGCAATGGCCGGTTACGGCTGAGCAATTTTATGAAGTATACAGTCTGGAAAGGCCTCAACGGAGATATCCGGAACAGCAATTTTAATATACGACGAACCACAAACTACAATAGGCCCGGCTTTAGCAAAACCATCGGCGTTGACGCTGACGGATACCGCGTAGCGGAAGGTGCCGGTGTGAAGAATATTACGATAAAAACCGGAGATAAGGTCATCCCTTTCCGTAATGATAGCCTCGAAGTCTGGTATCCATTTCCAACGAAATGGGGTGGATACGATCCGATCGACGATTTTGGCTATGCACTCGTCAAGGACTGGCCGGTAATGCGGTTGGGCGAAACCTACCTACTACGCGCCGAGGCACGATTGCGTAAGGGGAATGTAGCAGCTGCGGCCGATGACATTAACAAACTGCGGGACCGCTCGTTCAAATCTGCGCGTGCCGAATCCGGGAACACTACATTGGGCCGGGTAAGCGCAAGCGATTTATCCATCGACTTTATTCTTGATGAACGTGCCCGGGAGCTGCTGTCGGAAGAAAACCGTCGAATGACCCTGGTACGCATGAATAAGCTGAAAGAGCGCATCTCACGCAACGGAGATGCGGGGCCCGCCAATAAGATTATCACAGGCTTCCAGGACCACAACCTCCTGTTGCCTATTCCATTAACTGAAATCCAGCTGAACAACAAAGAGGGTGAACCGTTGAAGCAAAATCCGGGGTATAAATAGGCTGTGAAAAAATAACTGGAGAAAAACCGATTACAACAGGATTAATAATTGCCTCTGTATTCTAAACAGAAAAGGGCCTCTGCACAAACAGAGGTCCTTTTCCTTACCTACGTTTAACGAGCGGAGTTAATAGCCGGCTCAGAAGGAAACTTACCAGCGTGTCGACTACAGCTGTGAGCACAAAATCGGTCAAACTGGAAAGAAAATGAATTTGGTTTAAAAAGCGATGATACCTTAATTTAAATCGCAGGTAGTAGGAAAAAATAAACGTACGATTGTACCTTTGCCCAGTTCACTGGACAAGTTTATCGTCCCACCCATGCGTTCCATCAGCCGTTTGACCAAAGTCAGCCCTATTCCGGAGCCCGAAGCGGGCTCTGTGTTGCTACCGCGTTCATTTGCCAGAAAGACCTGGAGCAGTTCATCTTCTGGAATCCCGATCCCATTATCTTCGATAAAATAAACTGTTCCCTTATCAATTTTTTCACTGTAAATTTTTAAAACTGCCTTTTCGGTTCTTTTTGCATATTTTACGGCATTTCCGATCAAATTCATAAAAATCTGATAAACTACGCCCCGTTCCGCATACAGTGCGTGCAAATCACCAAGTTCAAATGCAACAGCCTGATCCGGATAAATTAGTTTGACCTCATCAATACAATTTGCGATCTTCTTATCCATGGCGATGCATTCGGTCAGCGTACTGGCACTACGTATCCGGCCGAGTTGCAAGGTCTGATTGATAATAGACTCTATATTCACTATGGCTGCGCGGATGGTCTCAAACCACCTTTGGCTTATATTTACTTGTAGATCAATATTTCTACTTAAAAAATCACTACCCATTTTTAAGACCGCAAGCGGATTTTTTATATCGTGGGCAAGCGTATTTGCCAGCAAGTCCAGCTCATTGTTAAATGATAGTTGTTCCTCCTGTTGTTTTAAACGTGTGTGCGCGAGATAGTGTTCCGTCACATCACTCGCTGTATGGAGGATAGCGTAGGTGTTTCCCGCTTCATCAACTAATGCTTTATATTCAAAATTAAAATACCGTAATGTTTTGGTTTCTTGGCCTATAATGTTCGCCGGCGTATCTGTTGCCCGATATGTAATCCCGGTTTTCCATACATTTTTTAAAATGGAAGAAAAGCCCTCCGCTTTGAAACCCGGGAAACAGGCACAAAAAGTACGCCCCAGGATTGAGTCATCTGCACACCACATCTCCAACATGGCTTGATTCGCAAAAGCGATATTTAGATCTGCACTGTCATAAATCGCTGTCGCATGCGGCGACTGCTGGAGAACGGACAACAAAAAACTTTCACGCACTTTCATTGATTCTTTCAGAAAAAATAATTGGAAATAGCTCCTGGTATTGTAAGATTTGAACTGCATCAGTAACATAAATGATGCCAGTTTTCATTAAACTTAAATTACTTCCTCGGGGTTAATTCGTAAACTGATGCGCATTAAGCCTGATTTGGCAAGCTATTCTAATGACAAACAAGTTGGTATGCAGTGTGCGTATTTTGAGCTGTTTTTTGGCTTACGGGAAGAGGAGTATTATAGCAGATTTTCAGCAAGCAAAGCATGCTTTAAATATAGGTCACCTTCCGGAGAAGGTGACCTATATTGCCTGTTAGTAACCTGGATTTTGTGTCAGGTTGCTATTACCCGCAATAGCCTGATTGGGCACAGGAAAGCGGTTTAGATGAGCAGCATTGCTGGGGCTATGATCCCACCATTGCTCCGAAGTAAATGCTTTCCATCGGATCAGGTCCGTGCGTCGTCGTCCTTCACCGATAAATTCAATGCTCCATTCGTCCAAAATACGGTATTTGTCGATATTTGTTGCGTTCACAGGATTAGGATCCGCGTTATTGGCAAAATTGCGTTTGCGCACTGCGTTAAACAGGTCTGCTGCTTGCTGCTTGTTGCCGATTCTATAGTTGCATTCTGCAAGCATGTAGAAGATCTCGGCCAAGCGAATGGCGGGTAGGTCTGCTCCCCAACGGAGCGTGTTGTTCCCCAGATTCGGGATCGGCACCTTCACCAGCCGTATGCCCGTATTTTCTTCCCCTTCGGACATCTTGGAAGGAAGCTGATCGATTGAACTGTATTTTTTGCCTGGACCAACTTCCGAAAAACGCCCCACCTGATCAACAAAAGTCAGCGGTTTGTCCTTGTATTCCTCTCCACCGACAATCGCCTCACCAGACGGTGTTTTGTGCGGGCCAACGATAAACATGCCATCGTATTGGTCTGTACCATGATAAACATAAGGTGCTTTGCGTAGGTCGCCTTGGTCAAAAGTCTCAAATGGAGCTCCTAATTTGAAGTCGGCCGTGTAGAGCGCACCATTGGGCTTGCGCGAAGGAGTCAAATGCGCACCGTTGTTTCCGCCCATATCCTGATCAAAAAATTGACGGGTATTATAATGGTAGAAATCCGCATAAAACCAGTTATACTCCAGCATTTTAAATTCAGAAGGCATAGACCAGATGATCTCAGGGGATTCGTTGTTCTTAAATCCATGTACGCCATTCCATTTGGCATCCAGCTGGTAAGCACCATACACGTTGTCGATAATGTCCTGGGCAATTTTACGACTTTCTTCGTACATCGGCTTTCCGATATACGCTTCTGCATTAAAATAAAGCTGAGCGAGCATGGCAGCAGCCGCTGCCTTTCGAATCGCGCCTTCCTCCTTGTCGCCCGCTTTTTTTGCTGGCAGGTTTTCGATCGCAGCTTTTAACAATTTTTCGATGTGATCAAACAGTTCCTGATCCGTGTTGCGCGGTAAAGATTCTTGCTCAAGAGAGTCAAAGATGGGCATTCCCCCAAAATAATCCAGACCCCGGAGATAAAAGTAAGCAATCAAAGCATCGAGCTGGGCCAGATCGGCAGCTTTTCGCTCTTCCGTTAGTGTAAATTTGGTATAATCCAATTTGCTGAGGTCACTTTTTGTATCAAGGGCCAAAGCAACACCCATCAATGTGCCGCGCCAGCTGCCCCAGATCCAATTGTCATCAGCTGTCCATTTATGATAATGATAGCGTTCGTTTTCGCCACCATTGTACCAGTGCCGGCCTTTGGTCGTCACGGCAAAATTATCTGCGGTATATTCCTGTAACCGCCAACGGTCTTCGCCTAAATACCATTTGGCATGTGTGAAAGGCCTAAACAGGGCAGCTTTAATGTCTTTTTCACTTTTAAAGAAGGTATCCGGTGTGACCGAATTATAAAATTCCTGGTCTAATTTGGTGCAGCCTGACACCAGCAATGCCAAGGATATTGTCGCTATAGAGATGTATTTTTTCATGTTATTAACAGTTAAAAGTTTACTTGAAGTCCCATCATAAAAGTCCGTGTCTTGGGGTAGACATTGCGTTCCTCAAACCCGGGTTCCAATCCGTTGATATTCACTTCCGGATCCAGTCCGCTGTAATTGGTAAACACAAAAAGATCACGTGCCGTCGCATAAACCCGCATCGATTTAAGTGGTTTGATCCAATGTTGATTGAATCGGTAGCCGATATTGAGCGCATCGACTTTGAGGAAAGTACCTTTTTCAAGCCAGTAGTCGCTCAGTTCTTTTTCACCTTTGATATTTTTATGCTTATCATAAGCCTCTTCTAGCACATTTTGGCCTTTCACATTGGGAAGACTGTAATACATATTGATCATATTAAAGACATCATGCCCGATCCAGCTACGCATATAGATGCTGGCATCCCAGTTTTTATAGGTAAACTGGTTATTCCAGGAGAGTTGAATCGTGGGTATTGCATTGCCGACAAAAGCCTTGTCTCCAACTGTTTTATTGCGGTCACGTACGTCAAAAGCATTCCCCTCTTTGTCAAAGAGTTTCCAATAGCCATCATCTGTGAATCCTGCAAATTTCCAGATAAAAAATTGCCCGATATCCTGGCCGGGATATAATCTAACGGCCGAACCCGGGGAACCCGGTGCGGGAAAATCCTTACGATCGGTAAATGTCTGACTGCCCCATAAGGTATTTAACCTACTTTTATTATGGGAACCTACGATGCTCGTGGTGTAACTAAAGTTGTCATTGTCGACCGCCCTGAAATTAAGCTCAAACTCATAACCTGTATTCTGCATGCTGCCCACATTCATTGTTGTTTTGTCGTGGATAGCAGGCGGCTGCGATACACTGATATCATAAATAAGGTCATCTATTTTTCGTTTATAGACATCAAAACGGCCGCTCAAGCGGTTGTTCAGCACAGCAAAGTCCAACCCGAGGTTATACTCCTTTTTGACTTCCCATTTAATATTTGGATTTTGGTTGTGCATGACGCCATAGGTTCTAAACCATTTACCGTCCTGCAGAAACCAGGTGTCAGCACTATACATCCGTGTAGCCACCTTGGCATCAAAGCCTTCATTTCCTGTCTCACCATAGCCCGCACGTAGTTTAAGATCATTGATAAATTGGATATCCTTTAGGAAAGGTTCCTGCGAGACACGCCATCCCGCGGATAGGCCAGGGAAAAATCCCCATCTATTCTTAGGTGCAAACTTGCTCGAGCCTTCGTAACGTGCCGTGGCTGTCAGGATATAACGGTCGAGATACGAATAATTAACCCGGCCAAAGAAAGCAGCGAGTTTGACCCAGGGATTTTTCCATGATCCGAGGCCTGCACGGCCGTCGGGCAGATAGGTACCTGTACCCATATCATGTTCATTAATCCCATCGACAGGGAAATTGGAGTTCTCCGCTGAAAATCCCTGTCCATTAAAATCCTGATAACTATACCCCACAACAGCATTGAGGGAATGTTTGTCCCAACGGTTGGTATAATTGGCTGTCCATTCAAAGACACGGTCATTGAATCTACTGTAATATTGTTTGGCGAAGCCATCCACATTATTTTCTCTGGAGATACGGTGCTGAGCTGAGCGATAATAGTTGCCATGCTCCGTATTATTCTTTATACCGATTGTAGCACTTGTGGTCAGGTGCTCGGTCAGGTTTAGTTTTAAGGTCGTATTGGCCAATAGATATTTAAACTGCTTTTGATCCGATCGCAATCGCGCTTCCGCAACAGGATTATAAGTATCATAACCACCTTCCAGTACATTATAGCCGCTGATGTCATTGGCATCGTAGGGCGTTTCGGTCGGATTCATCACCAATGCCATATTGAAGATATCGTTGTTGTTAAAGATATCGCCGTTGGCACCAAAGGCTTTCACCTCATTGTAGCTTACATTGGTATTTAATTCGGCAAAGCCATCAAAAAATTTGAAGGCACTGTTGATACGGCCGCCGATCTCATCCCTTTTGGACGTGATGGCCATACCGTTGGCATTTCTTTTGGTAAATGTCGTATAGACATTGGCATTCTCCGAACCACCACTGATATTAACCACCTGCCGATGGCTAAATGGATTGTTGTTGGTCACTTCATCATACCAATCTGTCCGGTGCCCCAGATCTTGACCCAAGCCATATTCCACAAATTTCTCTGCAGAGAGTACTTCCGGCCGTTTTCGGATGCTTTCGATAAAATATTCAGACGTAAAGTTGACTTGCGCTTTACCTACCTGAGGGCGTTTTGTCGTGATCAAGATGACCCCACCCGAAGCCCTTGTACCATAGATTGCGGCTGCCGAAGCGTCACGTAATACGTTGATCGTTTCAATATCTTCTTTAGCGACCGAATTAATATCGCCGCCAGGCACACCATCGATAACGACTAAAGGACCCTGTGAAGCGTTGACCGAATTGACACCGCGCAATTGCAAGGATACACCGGCATTTGGATCAGTACCATTTGTCGAAATGACGCTCAATCCAGGGACTTTACCCTGAATGGCAAGCAGCGGTGAGACCGCTCCGGATACCATGTCCTTTTGCTTGATACTGGTCACAACACTGGTCACTTCCCGCTTCTCCAGCGAGCCATAGCCGACCACAACAGCCTCTTCCAGATTCTGCGTATCTGAGGTGACCTGTATTGCCAGCGTGGTCCCACCACTGTAGACAACTTCTTTGGTGGTAAATCCAATCATACGGACGATGAGGATGTCGTTTTTCTTAACACTTGACAGACTAAAACTGCCGTTGGCATCAGTAGATGTGCTTGCAGGGCTACCTTTGACGGATACCGTTGCGCCAACGACGGGACTGCCCTGTTCATCCTTGACCGTACCTTTTAGGCTGGGCTGTGCGTCCTGCGCATAAAGGGCAGTCGGCATAGCCAAAGTGGCTCCAGCAGCGAGACTGCTACTGAATAGCAATAATTTAGTAGCCACTTTAAAACTGTTGATTTTAAAATTCATGAGCTAAATGTTTATTAAGGGATATTGATTGTATATAAAGGCGTACTAAAAGAGTACCTAAAGAGACGCTGTCAATTGCCTATGGCGCCAAAAAAAATTGAAATAGTTATTTTCCCGATACTGCATATAATTGGTGTGATTGATCCGGGTAAAATTAAAATATTCTATCACTTTAAATTAACACTGA
>Ga0308158_10001855_pt1 | contig 21112 bp, 18 predicted proteins | sample PhyBR2_FD_201038 | JGI IMG/M metagenome (GOLD analysis project Ga0308158, IMG submission 201038) | Phyllosphere microbial communities from UC Gill Tract Community Farm, Albany, California, United States - DLSLB.R2 | ecosystem: Host-associated > Plants > Phyllosphere > Unclassified | place: USA...
AGGGCCGCACGCGCATGCTGGCCGCGCTGAGCCACGACCTCAATACGCCCATCACCGAGCTGCGTTTGCAGGTGGAGTTGCTCGAAGACCCCGAGCTGCGCCAGGACATGCTCGACAGCCTCGACGAATTGCGCGCCATGGTCAGCGAAACCCTGGATTTCGTGCGCGGCGATGCGGTGCAGGAGGCCACCGTCGAGGTTTCACTGAGTGAGGTGCTGAACGACCTCGCTCGACGCTACCAGACCCTGGGCACGCCCATCGACTGGCCAGGCTCAGCGCCGGTGGCCTGCCGTTGTCGACCCCTGGCCCTGAAGCGGGCGCTGACCAACCTTATCGACAATGCCTTGCGCCATGGCGGTGATGCGCAGGTACGCCTGCATCGGGAAGCGTCAGGCGGGCTGTGCATCGAGATTCGCGATCACGGACCGGGGATCGACGCTGCCTGGTTGCAACAGGTGTTCGAGCCCTTCGTGCAGCTGGGCAAGGGCGGCGCCGACCCCAGCCACGGTGGTGGCCTGGGCATGGGGCTGGCGATCGCCCGCGCCTGCGTACAGGCCCATGGCGGCGAGCTGGTGCTGGAAAACCGGACACCGGGGTTGGCCGCGCTGGTGCGGCTGCCGGGCTGATCCTTCCGGTGGACCGTTGGCGTGTCAGAAGCGCAGCGTGGTGCCCATCCAGAACGTACGACCGTAATTGACCGTGCCGTAGGTATCGTCGTCCAGCCGCTTGTCGGCCAGGTTGTATACCGCCGCCTTGAGGGTGATGTCGCGGGTCAGCTCGTAGGAGCCGCCGATGTCGGCCGTAGTGTAGGCCGGCGCCGGTTCGCCACTCAGGGTGGTGCCGTATTCCTGGCCATAGTAATTGACCGAGGCCCACGCCTGGGCGCGGTCGGACAGGGTCCAGTCGGCGCTGATGTTGGCCTTGTGCTCGGGCGTCAGCGACAGCGGTGCACCTGCGTTGCTGCCGCTTTTCTGCTCCGAATCGGTGTAGGTGTAGTTGCCCTTCAGGGCGAAGGCCCGGGTGATGTCCCAGCGGCCGTTGACCTCGGCACCGGTGATCGTCGCTTCATCGACGTTGATGCGGTCCTGGACGATATAGCCGTTCCAGCGGCGGGCGGTGTTTTCCGTGGACAGTTTGTCCTTGAACACGTTGTGGAACACGGTGGCACCGGCCGACAGGTTGTTGCGGTTGGACCACAGCGCCGACAGCTCGTAGTTGGTGCTGGTTTCCGGCTTCAGGTCCGGGTTGCCGAGGTTGACGTAGGTGTTGCGGCGGATGGTGGCGTAACCGGGCACCACAGCGCGAATCTCGGGAGCCTTGAAGCCACGCGCCACGCCGCCCTTGAAGGTCCAGTCCGGAGTGGCACGCCAGACGCCATAGATACGCGGGCTGACGTGGGTGCCGTATTGCTCGTGCTCGTCGACGCGAGCCCCGGTGGTCAGGGCGAAATCGTCGGTCACCGACCATTCGTTTTCGGCGAACAGGGCTTTCTGGGTCACCGAGAACTGGTAGTTGCGGCGGTCCATCAGGCCCTGGTTCCAGTCGCTCAGCTGCGCCCGGTTCCATTGCAGGCCGGTGGTGGTGATGTTGTAGGCCGTGGGGATGACCAGCTTGGCATCGAATACGGTGTTCTCCACCACCGGTTTGCGCCCCAGAATTTCCGGCTGATTGGCCGCAGCCTTGCCCTCGCGGCTGGCTTTTTCATAGGCCAGGGACACGTCGGACGTTGCCCAGCCCCAGCGTCCCTGGTGCGAAAGCGAGTAGTGGTCGCGGTTGTTTTCCTGTTCGCGGGTGGCCCAGTTGACGCTGGTGCCGTCGCCGTTCTTCAGGCGTGTGGCACCGGCTTCAAGGAGGATGTCGTGGTTCTCGTTGGGGGTGAAGGCCAGGCGCGCGGTGAGGTCCTTGTGGTCGGCCTTGGTGAAGCCATTGGTGACCTCCACGTCATCGTCGGCCTGACGGTCGAGGTAGCGCCCCCAAACCTGCACGCCCAGGTACTTCTCCACTAGCGGGCCATTAAGGTAGAACTGGGTCTGACGAGCGTTGCCCTGATCGCTGTGCTGGCGCGCGGCGTAGTCGTAGGACACCGAACCGCCCCACTGGGGTGACACCTTGCGAGTGATGATGTTGATCACGCCGCCAATGGCGTCCGAGCCGTACAGCGACGACATGGGGCCGCGGACCACTTCGATGCGCTCGATGGCTTCGGCCGGTGGCACGAAGCTCTGCTCGTAGCCACGGTTGCCGTTGACCCGGGTTTCACGGCTGCTCTGGCGTTTGCCATCGACCAGAATCAGGGTGTAGTCCGGTGGCATGCCACGGATGGAAATGTCGGTTTCGTTGGCGCTGCCGTTGACGATGACGCCTTCGATGTTGCGTACGGCGTCGCCGAGGTCATTGTAGGATTTCTTGCGCAGTTCATCGCCGGTGATGATGGTGACGGAGGCCGGTGCATCCTCCACGCTTTGCTCGAAGCCGGATGCCGTGACCACGACTTCGTCGAGAATGGTCGGAGCAGTCAATTCGATCGGCTCGGCTTGAGTCACCCCGGCAATGGTCAGGGCGATCATTACGGCCAAGGGCCGCAAAGACAGTGGAGGATGCATGGAACTTCCTTACGATTCAGTTGTAAAAGCGAATCGTATGCATCCTCAGGTGGGGAGGTTGGACAAGGTGTGACAAGGGAGGGAGGTGTATTGCCTGTACTGACGCCTTCGCGGGCAGAGCCCGCTCCCACACGATTCTCGCAACTCGAAAAACCCTCGTGGGAGCGGGCTTGCGCGTAGGGCGGCGAAGGCGGTGAAAGGGCCTTAATGATTAACCAAACAGCCAATACCCCAATGCAGTCAGCACCACCACCGCCAGCACCGGGCGCAGGACGCGGTAGGCTTTGGGGTTGGCGCGCTTGAACTGTTTGACCTTGCCGCTGAAGCGATCGCTGAAGGTCTTGCTCCAGGCGTAGGCCTGGTTGATGCCGCCGACGCGCTCGTCGTCCAGGTTCTGCGGCGCGGTGGCGCGGCCCAGGAAAGCGCTGACGCGCTTGTTCAGGCCTGCCATGAAGCGATTGTTCAACGGCCGCTCGATATCACAGAAGAGGATGACCCGGGTGTGCTCGGTCTCGTTCTTGACCCAGTGCACATAGGTCTCGTCGAACATCACATCGTCGCCATCGCGCCAGGCGTATTCCTGGCCGTCGACGAAAATGCGGCAGGCATCGGAGTTGGGCGTCGACAGGCCCAGGTGGTAGCGCAGCGACCCGGCGAACGGGTCGCGGTGCGGGTTCAGGTGGCTGCCACCGGGCAGCAGCGCGAACATGGCGCCCTTGACATTGGGAATGCTGTTGACCAGCTCAACGGTGCGTGGGCATAGCGCGTTGGCCGATGGCAGGGATTTGTCGTACCACTTGAGGTAGAAACGCTTCCAGCCTTTCTTGAAGAACGAACCGAAGCCGGCGTCGTTGTTCTTTTCAGCGGCGCGGATGTAGCCCTCGTCGAACAGGTGCATGGCCTCGTCGCGGATGACCTGCCAGTTGTCCTTGAGCACATCCAGTTCAGGGAACTTGCTGCGGTCCAGATAGGGTTTGGACGGCACGCTGGAGAACAGGTACATCAAGGCGTTATAGGGCGCGAACAAGGCGGAATGGTTGACGAACTGGCGCAACACCGGCAGACGCGCCCTGCCCCGCAGGTGCACGTAGAGCGTGCTGCCGATGAACAGCAACAGCACGGCGGCCTTGGCGGCGAAGGAAAGGGTCATGGAGCGGATCCTCGAATGGGCAGTGCGCCATGATAAACCCTGGGGGCCCGGCTGGAAATGAAAGGCGCGGGGCAGCGGTCGGCACAGCGGCGTCGCAGCCACTGCCCGCCTCTACAGCACAGCCATCAGGCTTGCAGTTCGGTCTCGGTGAAGAGATCGCTGAAGAGCATGCTCGACAGGTAGCGCTCGCCCGAATCGGGCAGGATCACCACGATGGTCTTGCCCTGCATTTCCGGCTTCTCGGCCAGCCTGGCCGCGGCTGCCATGGCGGCGCCACAGGAAATGCCGCACAGAATGCCCTCTTCCTGCATCAGGCGCAGCGCCATGGCCTTGGCTTCGTCGTCGCTGACCAGCTCCACACGGTCCACCAGCGACAAGTCGAGGTTCTTGGGAATGAAACCGGCGCCGATGCCCTGGATCTTGTGCGGTGCAGGGGTGATGTCCTGCCCGGCCATGGCCTGAGTGATGATCGGCGAACCCAATGGCTCGACCGCAACGCTGAGGATCGGTTTGCCCTGGACCTGCTTGATGTACCGCGAGATACCCGTGATGGTACCGCCGGTGCCCACGCCCGCCACCAACACATCAACGGCACCGTCGGTGTCGTTCCAGATTTCCGGGCCGGTGGTCTTCTCATGGATGGCCGGGTTGGCCGGGTTGTCGAACTGCTGCGGCATGAAATACAGCTCGGGGTCGCTGGCGACGATCTCGCCGGCCTTTTCGATGGCACCTTTCATGCCCTTGGCCGGCTCGGTCAGGACCAGTTCGGCACCCAGTGCCTTGAGCACCTTGCGCCGCTCCAGGCTCATGGAGGCGGGCATGGTCAGCATCAGCTTGTAACCGCGCGCGGCGGCCACGAAGGCCAGGCCGATGCCGGTATTGCCCGAGGTCGGCTCGACGATGGTCATGCCCGGCTTGAGCTTGCCTGAGCTTTCCGCATCCCAGATCATGTTCGCGCCGATACGGCACTTGACCGAGTAGCCGGGGTTGCGCCCCTCGATCTTGGCCAGCAGGGTCACCCCACGCGGGCCGATGCGGTTGATCTGCACCAGCGGCGTGTTGCCGATGGAGTGGGCGTTGTCGGCGTAAATGCGGCTCATGGCGAAAAGGTCCTTGTGCTGCAGCAGGAAAAGTCCAAGGTTAAGCCCGCGATAGGGGCGCGTCCAGCGAACGGATGAGACTGTGGACAGTCAATGGCTAACTATCGTTCGGGAGATTCTGCCATGAAACGTCGCTACAGCTGGCCGCTCTGGACCCTGACCGGCCTGGTCGTATTAGTGCTCGCCCTGCACATCGCCCTGCCCTACCTCGTGCGCGACTACCTGAACGACAAGCTGGCCGACATGGGCGACTACAAGGGCCGCGTCAGCGACGTCGACTTGGCCTGGTGGCGCGGCGCCTATCAGGTCAATGGCCTGCAGATCATCAAGACCAGCGGCAAGGTGCCGGTACCGCTGCTCGACGCGCCGGTGATCGACATCGCGGTGAGCTGGCACGCCCTGTGGTACGACCACGCGGTGGTGGCACGGGTGGAATTCCTGCGCCCGGAGCTGAACTTCGTCGACGGTGGGGCCAACAAACAGGCCACCCAGACCGGTGCCGGCACCGACTGGCGCGACCAGATGAACAAGCTGCTGCCGATCACCCTGAACGAGGTGCGGGTCAACGACGGCAAGATCAGCTTCCGCAATTTCTCGTCCAAACCACAGGTCAACATCAGCGCTAATCAGGTCAATGCCAGCCTGTACAACCTGACCAATGTGGAAGACCTGGAAGGCAAGCGCGATGCGCGCTTCGAAGGCCATGCCAAGCTGTTCGGCCAGGCGCCGGTGGAAAGCACCGCCACGTTCGATCCATTCAGCAACTTCGAAGATTTCGAGTTCCGCCTGCGAGCGACGGGCGTCGAGCTGCGCCGGCTGAACGATTTCTCCAGTGCCTACGGCAAGTTCGATTTCAACGCCGGCACTGGCGATATCGTGATCGAGGCGGATGCCGACAATGCCCGTCTGAGTGGCTACATCAAACCGCTGTTGCACAACGTCGACGTGTTCAATTGGCAGCAGGACGTGGAAAACAAGGACAAGGGTTTCTTCCGTTCGATCTGGGAAGCCGTGGTGGGTGGGACCGAGACGGTGCTGAAGAATCAGTCGCAGAACCAGTTCGCGACCCGGGTCGAACTCAGCGGCAATGTGCATCGCCAGGACATCAGCCCATTGCAGGCCTTCTGGCAGATCCTGCGCAATGGGTTCGTGCGCGCCTTCAATGCCCGCTATGAACAGGCGCCGCCCAAACAGGAATGAGGTGGGTGGCAGGACCGGCCTCTTCGCGGGCAGAGACCCGCTCCCACAGAGTTTGCACCGCCCCCTGTGGGAGCGGGGCGGGCGGCCGAGCCCTCTGCCCGCGAAGGGGCCCTGTCTGACCCACCACAAACAGCTCACCGCGCTATATAGTCGACCCCCACTCTTGATCACCGAGGACAGCCCCATGAAGTTCGAAGGCACCCCCGCCTACGTTGCCACCGACGACCTGAAGCTGGCGGTCAATGCCGCGATCACCCTGCAGCGGCCCCTGCTGGTCAAGGGCGAGCCGGGCACCGGCAAGACCATGCTCGCCGAGCAACTGGCCGAGTCCTTCGGTGCGCGGCTGATCACCTGGCATATCAAGTCCACCACCAAAGCCCACCAGGGCCTGTACGAGTACGACGCGGTCAGCCGCCTGCGCGATTCCCAGCTGGGCGTAGACAAGGTCCACGACGTGCGCAACTACCTGAAAAAAGGCAAGCTGTGGGAAGCCTTCGAGGCAGACGAGCGGGTCATCCTGCTCATCGACGAAATCGACAAGGCCGATATCGAGTTCCCCAACGACCTGCTGCAGGAACTCGACAAGATGGAGTTCTACGTCTACGAGACCGACGAAACCATCAAGGCCCGCCATCGCCCGATCATCATCATTACCTCCAACAACGAGAAAGAGCTGCCCGATGCGTTCCTGCGTCGCTGCTTCTTCCACTACATCGCCTTTCCCGACCGCGCGACGCTGCAACGCATCGTCGACGTGCACTACCCCGACATCAAGAAAACCCTGGTGGCCGAAGCGCTGGACGTCTTCTTCGATGTACGCAAGGTGCCGGGCCTGAAGAAGAAGCCCTCCACCTCCGAGCTGGTCGACTGGCTCAAGCTGTTGATGGCCGACAACATTGGCGAAGCGGTGCTGCGCGAACGCGATCCGACCAAGGCCATTCCACCGCTGGCCGGTGCCCTGGTCAAGAACGAACAGGACGTGCAGCTTCTCGAACGCCTGGCCTTCATGAGTCGGCGCGGCAACCGCTGATTCCCTCTTTCCGACTGCGAGGGCGTCCGCCATGCTGCTCAACCTGTTCAATGAAATGCGCGCGGCCAAGGTGCCGGTGTCGGTGCGCGAGTTGCTTGACCTGATCAACGCCCTGGAGCACCGGGTGACGTTCGCCGACATGGACGAGTTCTACTTCCTGGCGCGGGCGATTCTGGTCAAGGATGAACGCCACTTCGACAAATTCGACCGGGCGTTTTCGGCCTACTTCAATGGCCTGCAGAACCTCGATCAGCATCTTGAAGCGCTGATCCCGGAAGAATGGCTGCGCAAGGAGTTCGAGCGTTCGCTGAGCGCCGAGGAGCGCGCGCAGATTCAGTCTCTGGGCGGGCTGGACAAGCTGATCGAAGCCTTCAAGCAGCGCCTGGAAGAGCAGAAAGGCCGGCACGCCGGTGGCAGCAAGTGGATCGGCACCGGTGGCACCAGCCCGTTCGGTTCGGGTGGCTACCACCCTGAAGGCATCCGCGTGGGCGATGCCGGCGAACGTCAGGGCAAGGCGGTCAAGGTGTGGGACCAGCGTGAGTACCGCAATCTGGACGACGGCGTTGAACTGGGCACGCGCAACATCAAGGTAGCGCTGCGCCGACTGCGCCAGTTCGCTCGGCAGGGTGCGGCCGACGAGCTGGACATCGACGGCACCATCGACCACACCGCACGTGATGGCGGCTTGCTCAACATTCAGCTGCGCCCCGAGCGGCGCAACAACGTCAAGCTGTTGCTGCTGTTCGACATCGGTGGCTCGATGGACGCCCATGTGAAGGTCTGCGAAGAGCTGTTCTCGGCGTGCCGTACCGAGTTCAAGCACCTGGAGTATTTCTACTTTCACAACTGTGTGTACGAAACGGTCTGGAAGGACAACCAGCGGCGCAACGCCCAGCGCATCAGCACCCACGACCTGCTGCACAAGTACGGCGCCGACTACAAGGTGGTGTTCATCGGCGATGCGGCCATGGCGCCCTATGAGATCACTCATCCGGGTGGCAGTGTCGAGCACTGGAACGAGGAACCGGGGCTGGTGTGGTTGCAGCGTTTCGTGCAGACCTACAAGAAGCTCATCTGGATCAACCCTTACCCGGAGAATACCTGGGGCTACACGGCCTCCACCCACCTGATTCGGGAGCTGGTGGAGGAGCGCATGTACCCGCTGACCTTGAGCGGGTTGGAAGACGGGATGCGCTATCTGGCCAAGTGATCGCTGTTCTGTGGATTGCGCGAAGCTTTCTTCGCGGCCGCTGACCGCTCCCACAGGACGGGTGGGGAGCGATCAACGCTCGCGGCGTACCAGAGGTTCGGCCACCGGTTTAGCGCGGCGACGGCCGAACCACAGGGTCCAGCCGATGAACAGCACGATGCACTCCACGACCCAGGCCAGCAGCAGCGCACAAGCGATACCCCAAGCGATCGCCTCGGGTGCGAGCAGCACCTGATAGCTGTAGCCGTTCAAGGTTTCCTGGCGCAGTTGCGGATCGGCCTTGGCCACCACATGCCACGCCTTCGCATACCAGGGCCCCTGTAGCGCCAGCCACTCGCGCTCCAGCAACTGGTTGCGCGCCAGCAACGCGCCGATGCTGGCAGCGTCGCTGCGGAACACCGGGTCTTCGCTGGCGCGGTAGTGCGCCACCAGTGCCTGCAGGTCGCCATTGAAGAAACGCTGGGCCGTCTCGCTGAAACCGTGCAGGCTCTGCTGCGCCTCGAGCCGGTGGGCTTCGACCCGCTGGCTGTAGTCGTTGATCACGCCAGGCACTTGCACGCCCACCAGCAGGCCGATGGCAAACAGCACAAGTCGCAGGTAACTTCGCAGCATGCAGGTTCTCTCAGTCGTTCTCTTTGTCAAAGCTTACGGCGCCACACTGCGCTAGGCAGGCTGCACAAGGCCTGTGGCGACACACTCGCCCTGGCGCCACAGGCCCCAATTGCCCGGCTCGTAACGGTTCCAGGTTTCGTTCTCGGTGAGCGGCTCGGTGGCGATTACCGTCACCACATCGTCAGGCGTGGTTTCGGCGTGGAAATCCACGATCACGTCCACGTCTTTGAGCCGTGCCGGGCCGAAAGGTGCCCGCCGGGTAATGTGCACCAGTTTGGTCGAACAGAAGCAGAACAGCCAGTCGCCGTCGCTGAGCAGGCAATTGAACACGCCCTGGCCGCGGTACTGCTCGCAGGCCTGGACGAGGATCGGTAGCAGGCGCTCGAATTCGACGGGCTCGGGGAAGGACTCGCGAACGCGGTTGAGCAGGTCGCAGAAGGCCGCCTCGCTGTCGGTGTCGCCCACCGGGCGGTAGAAATCGGCCCGCGGGTCGAAGCCGGCCAGTTGGCCGTTGTGGGCGAAGCACCAGTTGCGCCCCCACAGTTCACGCACGAACGGGTGGGTGTTGGCCAGGCAGACCTTGCCGACGTTGGCCTGGCGAATATGGCCGATGACCACTTCGCTCTTGATCGGATAGCGCTGCACCAGCTGCGCCACTTCCGATTCGCTGCTGGCGGTCGGGTCCTGGAACAGGCGCAGGCCACGGCCTTCATAGAAGGCAATGCCCCAGCCGTCGCGATGCGGCCCGGTACGGCCGCCGCGCTGCATCAAGCCGGTAAAGCTGAAAACGATATCGGTCGGTACGTTGGCACTCATGCCCAGAAGTTCACACATGCACGGTACTCGAGACGATGGACAGGGTTCAGATGCGCGGTTCGACCCGCAGGTTGTCGCGCGGCGGTGCGGGCACGCGACGCTCTTCGCGTTCTTCGGCGCGATGCACAGACGTTTCGTCGTTGCCATCGCGCTGGGCGGCTGCCGCAGCGGCGTCCGTTTCGGCCTGCGCCGCGCGCCGAGCCTGGGCTTTGCGCAGGAACGGCAGGCGCACCAGGGCAAAGACGATGTACACGCCAAGGGCGATGACTGCGGCCATGGTCAGGTCAGAAATCGCACCCCAGGCGCTGCCACCCATCTTGAACAGCAGCTCGAGGGCACTGATCGCCACGGCCGGGGCCAGCAGGTCGCGGGCCGGGTCGACTACCGTGGGCGTGAACAGCAGCACGACGCCCAGCAGGCGCAACGGTTCGCGCAGGTAGCGCCACATCCAGCGGGTGATGCGAAACCACACCAGAATGCAGCCCAGGGCGGCGAAGGCGTAGATACCCCAGGCGAGGAAATAGTCGTTCTCGGTCATGGTGTCCGTGGCATGGCAGGCAAATAGGCGCTTATGATAACGGCTTTTCGCCTGCCCGGCGCTCCTGTTGTCGTGCCCCACCGGCACGCGCCGCCAGCGCCCGCGCCAAGAGAGCCGCTCATGTCCCAGCCCATCGCCGCCCCTATCGCCCATGTCGCCCCCGGCGCCGACCCGTACGCCTGGCTGCAAACGCGCGACCATGCCGATGTGCTCGACCACCTCAAGGCCGAGAACGCCTGGCAGGAAGCGCAACTGGCCGATCAGGCCGAGCTGCGCGAGGAACTGTTCGAGGAAATCAAGGGGCGCATCCGCGAAACCGACCTGTCCCTCGCCTCGCCCTGGGGCCCATGGTTGTACTACACCCGCACCACCGCCGGGGACGAGTACCCGCGGCACTATCGTTGCGCCCGTCCGGCCGACGGCTCGAACCAGGTCGACGAGCAGTCGGAGCAGTTGTTGCTGGATCCCAACGTGCTGGCAGGCGGCGGCTTCCTGTCCATGGGTGCGTTCAACGTCAGCCCCGACCACCAGCGCCTGGCCTACAGCCTGGACACCAGTGGCGACGAGATCTACCGGCTGTTCGTCAAGGAGCTGGCCACCGATGCAGTGGTCGAACTGCCCTTCGACGATTGCGACGGCAGCATGACCTGGGCCAACGACAGCCAGACGCTGTTCTTCGGCGAACTGGACGAGACCCACCGCCCCTATCGGCTGCACCGCCACACCTTGGGCAGCGAAGGTGCCGAGCAGGTGTTCGAAGAGCGCGACGGGCGCTTTTTCCTGCACTGCTACCGTTCCAGTTCCGAGCGCCAGTTGATCTTGCTGCTCAACAGCAAGACCACCAGCGAAGCGTGGGTGCTGGATGCCGATCAGCCCGCGGACGATTTCGCCTGCCTGGCGCCGCGGGTCGAGCACCACGAGTACTCCCCCGATCATGGTCAGCTCGACGGGGCCTGGACCTGGTTCATCCGCAGCAACCAGGCGGGTATCAATTTTGCCTTGTACCAGGCAACCGACACCGGCGTGGCGCCAACCCGCGAGCAGTGGCAAACGCTGATCGCGCACCGTGACGAGGTCATGCTCGAAGGCGTGACGCTCAATGCCTCTGCCTTCACCCTGAGCCTGCGGGCGCGGGGCCTGCCGATCATCGAAGTGCATGCCCAGGGGCTGGCGCCGTATCCGGTGCAGCTGCCGGATGCGGCCTACAGCCTGTATGTCTCCGACAGCCTCGAGTTCGCCAGCGAGCAGATTCGCCTGCGCTACGAGGCGCTCAATCGGCCTGGGCAGGTGCGCCAGTTGAGCCTGCGCGACGGTGCCCAGGTGGTGCTCAAGCAGACCCCGGTGCTGGGGCCGTTCGACGCTGACGATTATGTCAGCCAACGCCTCTGGGCCACGGCTGCGGATGGCACTCAGGTACCGATCAGTCTGGTGGTTAAAAAAACTTTCGCCGGGCAGGCCACTCCCCTGTACCTGTACGGCTACGGCGCCTATGGCGAGAGCCTGGACCCGTGGTTTTCCCATGCGCGCTTGAGCTTGCTGGACCGTGGCATCGCCTTCGCCATCGCCCACGTGCGTGGCGGCGGCGAGCTGGGTGAGGCGTGGTATCGCGCCGGCAAGCAGGAACACAAGGGCAATACGTTCAGCGATTTCATCGCCTGCGCCGAACACCTGATCGAGCAGGGTCTGACCCGCGCCGAGCAGTTGGTGATCAGCGGCGGCAGCGCGGGTGGCCTGTTGATCGGCGCGGTTTTGAACCAGCGTCCGGAGCTGTTCCAGGCGGCAGTGGCGGAGGTGCCGTTCGTTGACGTGCTCAACACCATGCTCGACCCCGACCTACCGCTGACCGTGACCGAGTACGACGAGTGGGGCAACCCGCAGGAGCCGGAAGTGCATGCGCGGATCAAGACGTATGCGCCGTATGAGAACGTCGCAGCGCAGGCCTATCCGCACCTGCTGGTGATTGCCGGCTACAACGACAGCCGCGTGCAGTACTGGGAAGCCGCGAAGTGGGTGGCACGCCTGCGCGCGAGCAAGACCGACGACAACCTGCTGCTGCTCAAGACCGAACTGGGCGCCGGGCATGGCGGCATGAGTGGCCGTTACCAGGGCCTGCGCGATGTGGCGCTGGAATATGCGTTCGTCCTCAAGGCTCTGGGGACACCCAAGCAATCTTGATGCGGTGTGCCTGAGGAAACGCGGGGAGCCCGGACGCGGCTCGCACACGCCCCTGTAGCAGCGGCGCGAGCCGCGTCGGCGGTGCATACGGTATACGGGGAAAACGCGGCGGCTCCGGGACGCGGCTTGCGCCGCTGCTACACGGGATCGCGGCGTGTCGGACCTGACGATGCGCGATCAACCACCGGGGGATTTGGGCTTGACCGGGGTTGGCGGGGTGTCCTGGCGTTCGGGTTCGGGGACGTTGTCGGCCTTGGGTGGCGCCGGCAACGGGATGGGCGGCAGCAATGGCGGCGTGCCGTTCATGCCTTCGCCGCCATGCACGGGCGGCACGGTAACCTGCGGATAGGGCGTTGGTGTGGGGGTACCCGGTGAACCCGGCGGCAGCGACGAGGCCCATACCCCTGCAGTACACAGGGCAACACATGCAAAGACCGATACACTGCGCAACTTCATTGAATACCCCACGCCACACGGCTTGTTCCGAAGGTACAGGCTACTACCATGGGCACGACCTTGTCCCCTTCCGAGACCCTCCGATGAAACGTTTTGTATTGCTCGATACCACGCCGATCCCCGACAACGGCGGCGCGCTCTGCCTGTTCGAGTACGGCGAAGACTTCGTCATCAAGATCCAGGGCGGTGACGGCGGCCAATTGATGAACACGCGCATGCACGGTTCCGAGGACGCCCTGGCCGAAATCCCCTGCCGCAAGGTGGCCGGGCGACCGAACTCGCGGGTGCTGATCGGCGGGTTGGGCATGGGCTTCACCCTGGCTTCGGCGCTCAAGCACCTGGGCAAGACCGCCGAAGTGGTGGTCGCCGAACTGGTTCCGGGCGTGGTGGAATGGAACCGCGGTCCGCTGGGTGAAAAAGCCGGCAACCCGCTCGCCGATCCGCGCACCGTCATCCGCCTGGAAGATGTGGCCAAAGTGCTGCAGGCCGAGCCGGCCGGCTTCGACGCCATCATGCTGGATGTGGACAACGGCCCCGAGGGCCTGACCCAGAAGGCCAACAGCTGGCTGTATTCGAGCGGCGGGTTGGCGGCATGCGCCAAGGCGCTGAGAGCCAAGGGTGTGCTGGCCGTCTGGTCGGCCAGCGCCGACCGGCAGTTCAGCGACAAGCTGCGCAAGGCCGGCTTCAAGGCCGAGGAGGTGCAAGTGTTCGCCCACGGCAACAAGGGCACCCGGCACACTATCTGGATCGCGCAGAAAGTCTGACCCCTCCCCATCCGTGGGAGCGTTCCGAGGCCGCAAAGCCCGCACCGCATCCCCCCGGAGCACCGGTAGCGGCCACTCCTACGGAACCCTAAGCATCGCTCCGACAACGCCTGCAACCCTTTCGCCCGTCATTTGCGGAAGGGTCCGAGCCGTACACGGAACGGATTGCTTTTAGAGTATCGCTGCCACGTTGCAGCCCCTTCACCCCCCTTAAAATCCTCCCGGCACTCAGGTGCCAAGCAAGGCGTGGCCGTATCCGACATCTTTGTATCTGCCTGGAGCGCCCGATGGTTCACCGTTCGATTCATCCCTCATTCACAGGGCTATGCCTGACCGCTGCGCTGGCCTGCAGCCCAGGCCTTCACGCCGACGGCATGGTCCCGGAAACTTCGGTGGTGATCGTTCACGAAGGCGAGGCCGAAGCCGCCATCAAGGTCACCAACAGCGACCGCAACCCTGCCCTGCTGCATGTCACCCTGGAACATATCCCCGAGGACACCGCTACGTTGCTGCTCGTGACGCCGCCCATCGCCCGGGTCGAGGCCGGAGAATCACAACTGGTGCGGTTCATTCTGGCCACCTCCGAACCGCTGACCGCACAGAGGCTCAAGCGGGTGGTTTTCGAAGGCTTGGCGCAAACCAGCCAGCCAGGCCAGCGCGGCGAGGCCAAGGTAACAGTCAATGTGCGCCAGAATTTGCCGGTCATCGTGCATCCCAAAGGCCTGGCGCGAAACACCGAACCCTGGAAAGGCCTGCGCTGGTCGTTGCGCGAGGGGCGCTTGAAGGTCAGCAATCCCACTCCCTATGTCGTACGTCTGGCGCAGGAACTGCACAGCCTGCCCAGCCGAACGACATGGCAACTGCCGCGCAGCTACGTGCTGCCCGGCGACGAGCTGACCTTGGCGAGCAACACGTTGGCCGCTGGCGATGGACAGATCCGTTTCACCCCCGCCACGGTGTACGGCTTTGCGGTGGACGCTCACGAGGCTGCCCTGGAACAGGACGAGCCTTGATGACGGCAGCACGCGCAAGCGTCCTGACCGTGTTGGCGCTGATGTTGTGCACGCGATGGGCGAACGCGATGACGTTCGACAGCCAGACCCTGCGCCTGCGTGGCATAGACCCCGTCCTGGCGGCCTACCTGAGCCAGGGCGCACGGTTCACCGCTGGCCTGCATGCCGTGCGGCTGTCGGTCAACGGCCAGCCCAAGGGCATCGTCCAGGCCCGCTTCAACGCCGACGGCACCCTGTGTATCGATCAGGCCGTACGCAACGCCGGCGAGCTGATCGACGCCGGCGCGGGCTGCAACGCCTTCGTCGACCACTTCCCCGAAACCCGCATCGAACCGCTGCCGCAGACCGGCGAGGTCAAACTGCTGGTGCCCGACTCCGCCGTGCGAATCGCGGCGGCAGACCTGTCGGGGTTCACCCGTGGCGGTGTCGCCGGCTTGCTCAATTACGATGTTCAGGGCCTCTACAACCAGTTCGGTGCTCAGCGCAACCGGTTCCTCTCGGTCAACACCGAGGCCGGGGTCAATGCGGGCGACTGGGTGCTGCGCAGCCGCCAGTTCCATAGCTCGGTACAGGGCAAAGGGACGTTTCAGCACAGGGAAGCCTACGCGCAACGCACCTTCAGCAGCCAGCAGGCAATGTTGCAACTGGGTCAGATCAACCTGAGCAATCCGGTGCTCTCCGGGGCGAGGGTCACCGGTGCGCAGTGGATGAGCGAGCCGGCGCTGCGTACCGGCGGCAACGGCGCCCGAGTGCAGGGCATTGCCGCCACTCAGGCGCGCGTGGATATTCGCCAGGGCGGCGTGCCCCTCTACTCCACCGTCGTGCCGGCCGGCCCGTTCGAATTGAATGACGTCCCGCAACTGGATCGGCGTCGGGACCTGGAGGTTACGGTGACCGAGGCCGATGGCGAGCGCCGCGTCTTTACTGTCCTGGCTGCGACGCTTGGCCTGGACTTGCCCTCACGGGGTTTCGCTTTGGGCATCGGGCAACTGCGCGACGCCGATCGCAAAGGCTATCAGCCCTGGGTCATGAGCGCCGGCAGCAGCTACCCGCTGGCTCCCGGCGCGAGCCTGAGTGGCGGCGCATTGATCGCTCAGGGCTATCACGCCGCGGGCGCCGGGTTGAGCCTGGAACCCTGGTCGGGCTCGCGCGCGCAGGGCTTGATACAGGCCGCCCATGCCAGCGAACCAGCCACCTATGGCCTGCAGGGCAGCATCACCCTCAATCAGCAGTTGGGGGCGCGGTGGTCGGCACTGTTCAGCGCTGGTCGACAGTCGCTTGGCTATCGAGACTTGATCGACGGCGCCTGGAGCCAGGACCCCGCCCGGAACAGTCGCCAGCGCGACCAGTACGCCGTGGGCCTGGGTTGGACCCATCCCTGGACAGGCAGCTTGAGCAGCACTTGGTCCACTGCCACGGCCTTCGACGGGCGCCGCTCCAGCCGCGCCCAGATCAACTGGGGCCGACGGCTCGGCCCGGTGGCGCTGACAGCCTCCGGGCAGTGGCAGGCAGCCGGCAGGAAAGGTTTGGGCAACGCCTTCCATGTCAGTACCAGCCTGCCCTTGAGCGCCGGCTTCACCTTGCGTTCGACCGTCCGCCACGACACCACGGGCGTGCGCCTGGGCAGCGGTGTACAAGGCCGCTGGGACGAGCGGACGCAGTACCGCGTTGCCGTCGAGCGCGCCGGTCGCGAGGGCACCGTCAGCTACAATGGCGGCGTTTCACGGCTGACCCAGGCCAGCCAGCTGGACCTCGGCTATGCCCACCACGGCCCTGGCCGCCAAGGCTACAGCGCCGCCGCGCGCGGTGCCGTGGTGCTCCATGAAGATGGTTTCACCCTGTCGCCCTACCCGCTTCAGGACACTTTTGGCCTGCTCACCCTGGAAAACATCGCTGGCGTTCGGATCGATACGCCGGGCGGCAGCGTCTGGACCGACCGCCAGGGCCGCGCCGTCCTGCCACAACTGGCACCCTTCGGGCGCAGCAACGTGCAGGTGGCCACGGCGTCGTTACCGCGAAACGTCGACATACAGCAGGGCGCGGCAATGATCCAGGCCGCCCGTGGGGCAGTGCCACGGGTCAAGTTTCCCGTTTCGGTGACGCGGCGGTTGCTCCTGCAAGTGCTCGACGACAACGGCCGACGCCTCGAGCGAGGCGCCAATGTCAGCGATGAACACGGCCGGTTGATAACGTTGGTACAGGAAAACGGTGTGATTTTCGTACCTGATTTCCATGCCAGCCCAGAGCTGTGGAGCCGCACGCTGGATGATCAGCCGTGCAGGTTGCACGTCGAGCTGTCGAGCGCAGCCGACCCCCAGGCTTATTACGAAAAAGCCACGGCGCAGTGCCGTGTCGACGAAGGCCAGTCATGAACGGTTGCAGATACACGCTGGTCGCGCTGCTGGCAGGGCTGCTGGCACCTGCCGTGGCTTTGGCGCAGGGGTGCAACCTGGCGTTGAGTCCGGCTGACATCGACCTTGGCCAGTTCAACCGCACGACTGTGCAGCTGTCGGGCGATGAAGTGCCCCTGCCACCGCGCAGGTTCAGCCTGAACCTGGTGTGTGACACGGAGCAGGATCTGGTGCTGGCGTACCGAGCAGCCGAACCTTCGACCAAAGGCTTTGCCCTAGGCCCGCAGGGCACCTACCGTCTGAGCGTCTTGCAGGCAGCCGTCGACGATCAGCGCGTGCAGTGGAGCCCGGTACCTGCTTCTGCACCCAGGGCTTCCAGGGTATCCGAAGCCGCTGCATTGGAAGATGACCAAGGCCTGCAGCCATTGCGCGCTGGCAAGGTCATACGGGGCAGGCGGCTGCAGGCACAGATCGAACTGCAGGCCGCGCTCGCACCGTCCGTGCTGACGGCCCCTGATGCGCATACCCTTTCCGCCAGCGGTACTTTCGCCGTCGCCGGCCAACTGACGACGTTGCAGGTGCGTACCGGCTTTGCACCCGCCGCGTGTCGGCCGACGCTGGCCGGCCATGCGCAGGTGGACTTTGGCCGCATTGCCATGAGCCAACTGCAGCACGCGTCGGTCACCTCGTTCAGCCAACCCACGATACTGGACGTGGACTGTGACGCACCGACCCGTTTCGCCATTCGCGCCGTCGACAACCGTACCGGATCGGTGAGCGATCGACTCGGTCTGGCCAAGCCCACACTGTTCGGCATTGGTCGCACTGCCGCCGGCCAGGCGTTGGGTGGCTATAGCGTGCGTTTGGGTGCAGCGACAGGTCGCGATGGCACGCCCTCGGTCGCCCTGCTCGGAGACACTTCGGGACAGACCTGGCGAGTGGATCGCGACGGGTTCCTGCGCAGCGATGGTCAACTCACGGCGCTGCAGGGAGTGTTGGCGCCGGGTAGCGCACCGAGTGCCTGGTCAGGGCTGTCGCTGCCCTTGACCATCGACCTGCACCTGGCGCCTGCCCGCGAGCTGGACCTGCGCCAGGAAACACCGATCGATGGCTCGGTGACACTGGAAATCATCTATCTGTGACGCTTACTCAAGACCTCGGAGCGTTGTCCGGCGAGCCCGGTCATGAATGTTTGAGCGCTTACAGATAGAACAGCTCCAGGGTCGCGGCACCGGCCAGGGGTACTTCGCCATCCAGGGTCAGGTTCGCAGTCGGCGCGATGGTCAGGTATGAAACCAGCGTCAATACGGCGTCCTTGGTCGCCGTCGGCCCGCTTTCCACGCCCTCCTTGTCGACCAGGCCCACGAGCTGACCGTCGTTGCGCAAGCTGCGCGTACGTCGCTCGGCGGCGGACCAGACCTTGCCCGTAGCGCTGCCGACGGTCAGCAAGACAGGCTTGCCATCCATGGTCGAGCCTTCGGGGGCGATACGCAGCCTGAACGAGCCGATTTTCTCGTCCTTGCTGGTCAGGCCCAGCCCGAAACGGGTGGCGTCGGCGTTTTCCAGCACCGATTCGACGCGATTGTCGACGGCACGAAGGCCATAAGCAGTCGCCGCTTCGCAGCTTATGGTCAAGGTGGTGGTGCGAGTGCGGTCGTCCAGCACGGTCGGGCCCGTGGTGCGCAGGTCGCGGCTGTACAAACGGCCGTGATCCAGCTGCGCGTTGCTCAGGGTCGGTGTGCAGCCACCGGGCATGATCGAGCCGGTGATCGTGACGTCCACGGACGGGCCGGCGACTGCCATGGCAATGGGTGCAAGGAGTGCGGTGAAGAGGGCAATGCGTGTAACGGGGGTCATGTCGTTCTCTCGGTCGGTGCGATCGCAGGAGGCGCGGAACGCCTGCGGGATGGTGATGGCCGAGTGCGGCGCAAAACATGAGAGATCGATTGCCCTACCCGGCGAATAAGCCGGCGGCGATGTAGGAATATGCAGCGAAAGTGCCGCCAACGGCCCCGCGGTGTTGGCCCATGCGTTTTTGCTTTACCATATCGCCCCTTTGCCCGCCCCTGCTTCCGGAGTTTCCATGACGGCCGCCGCCGACCTCTCGCCCACGCTGCAGCTTGCCTGCGACCTGATCCGCCGCCCTTCGGTCACACCCGTGGACGCCGATTGCCAGAAACTGATGATGCAGCGCCTGGGGCAGGCCGGTTTCAAGCTGGAGCCGATGCGCATCGAGGAGGTGGACAACTTCTGGGCCACCCATGGCACCCAGGACGGCCCGGTGCTGTGCTTCGCCGGCCACACCGACGTGGTCCCCACCGGCCCCACCCAGGCTTGGCAGATCGCTCCGTTCGAGGCCGTCATCGACGAGCACGGCATGTTGCATGGCCGTGGCGCCGCCGACATGAAGGGCAGCCTGGCGGCGATGCTGGTGGCCGCTGAGCGCTTCGTCGCCGATCACCCCAACCACCGTGGTTCGGTCGCCTTCCTGATCACCAGCGACGAAGAAGGCCCGGCCCACCACGGCACCAAGGCAGTGGTCGAGCGCCTGGCTGCGCGCAAGGAGCGGCTGGACTGGTGCATCGTCGGCGAGCCTTCGAGCACCACCCTGGTCGGTGATGTGGTGAAGAACGGCCGGCGCGGCTCGCTTGGCGCCACCTTGACCGTGCGCGGCGTGCAGGGCCATGTGGCGTATCCGCACCTGGCGCGCAACCCGATCCACCTGGCGGCCCCGGCCCTGGCCGAGCTGGCCGCCGAGCATTGGGATGACGGCAATGCGTTCTTCCCGCCGACCAGTTTCCAGGTGTCCAATCTCAACAGCGGCACCGGCGCCACCAACGTGATTCCGGGCGAGCTGACGGCGGTGTTCAACTTCCGTTTCTCCACCCAGTCCACGGTCGAAGGCCTGCAGCAACGTGTGGCCACGATTCTCGACAAGCATGGCCTGGACTGGCACATCGACTGGGCGCTGTCCGGCCTGCCGTTCCTGACCGAGCCGGGTGCCCTGCTCGATGCGGTAGCGGCCAGCATCAAGGACGTCACCGGCCGCGAGACCCAGGCCTCGACCAGCGGCGGCACCTCCGACGGGCGCTTCATTGCCACCCTCGGCACCCAGGTAGTCGAGTTGGGCCCGGTGAATGCCACGATCCACCAGGTCAACGAACGTATCCTGGCCAGCGACCTCGATGTGCTGACCGAGATCTACTACCAGACCCTCGTCGAGTTGCTCGCCTGATGCTCACTTGCCCTCTCTGCACCGCCATGCTGGCCAACGCCGACAATGGCATGGTCTGCCCCAGCGGCCATCGCTTCGATCGCGCGCGTCAGGGTTACCTGAACTTGCTGCCGGTGCAGCACAAGAACAGTCGCGAGCCGGGTGACAACCAAGCCATGGTCGAAGCCCGCCGCGACTTCCTCAACGAAGGGCACTATGCGCCCGTGGCGCAGCGCCTGGCCGAGCTTGCGGCCGAACGCTGGCCACGCCGCTGGCTGGACATCGGCTGCGGCGAAGGCTACTACACCGAGCAGATCGCCCAGGCGCTACCCCGCGCCGATGGCTATGCGCTGGACATCTCCCGCGAGGCGGTCAAGCGCGCCTGCAAGCGTGCGCCGTCCGTGCATTGGCTGGTCGCCAGCATGGCGCGCGTGCCGCTCGCCGACGCCAGCTGCCAGTTCCTGACCAGCGTGTTCAGCCCGCTCGACTGGGCCGAGGCCAAACGCCTGTTGGCGCCCGGTGGCGGCCTGATGCGGGTGGGCCCCACCCGTGGCCACCTGATGGAACTGCGCGAGCGCCTGTACGACGAGGTACGCGACTACGTCGACGACAAACACCTGTTGCAAGTACCCGAAGGCATGCAGCACGCGCACCATGAAACGCTGACCTTCAAGCTCAAGCTGATCGACGCGCAATCGCGCGCCAACCTGCTGGCGATGACGCCCCACGGCTGGCGCGCTAGCGCCGAGCGACGCGCCGCGGTGATCGAACAGCCGCAGCCACTCGTGGTCACGGTATCCATGCGCTACGATTATTTTGTGCGTCAAGACTGAGCGAGCCTACCCATGCGCCAACCCGATATCGAGATTTACCTCAAGGA
>Ga0308158_10001861_pt1 | contig 21046 bp, 22 predicted proteins | sample PhyBR2_FD_201038 | JGI IMG/M metagenome (GOLD analysis project Ga0308158, IMG submission 201038) | Phyllosphere microbial communities from UC Gill Tract Community Farm, Albany, California, United States - DLSLB.R2 | ecosystem: Host-associated > Plants > Phyllosphere > Unclassified | place: USA...
GTTCTACCTGCCTCGCTTGTTCGTCTACCACGCACAGAGCGAGGATACCGTCAGCCGCGAACGCTTTGCCGTCATGGAGCGCAAGCTTTACCGCGGCATCATGACCCCGGCGATGATCGCCACGTTCGTCTTCGGTATCTGGCTGATTGCACTGTCGCCGGGCTGGATGAGCCAGGGGTGGATGCATGCCAAGCTGACCCTGGTCATATTGCTGACCGGCTACCATCACGTGTGCGGCGCGCAGATGAAGCGCTTCGCACGTGGCGAGAACAAACGCAGCCATGTGTACTACCGCTGGTTCAACGAAATTCCAGTGCTGATCCTGCTGGCTGTGGTGATCCTGGTGGTGGTCAAGCCGTTCTGAGGCCTGCACACGCAGCGCGCTCAAAGCGGGTGCGCCCTGTAGACTGTCCATATGAAACCGCGCCAGCTTGCCTGGCGGGGGTATGGAGAATGAGATGACCCGTTATGCCATGATCACAGGCGCGTCGGCAGGCCTGGGCCTGGCCATGGCCGAAGCCTTGGCCAGGCGTGGCCGCAGCCTGCTTCTGGTGGCGCGCCAGCGTGACCAGTTGGAAATCATTGCCGCTGAATTGACCCAGCGCTTTGGTGTGGAAGTATTGTTTCGGGCCTGCGACCTGGGCGAACCCCTGCGCTTGTCGGGCTTCCTGCTCGAACTGGAAGAGAGCGAACGCCAGATCGACCTGTTGGTGAACTGCGCGGCCGTGCGCTCCTATGGACACTTCCTGGCCCAGGACTGGAGCCAGGAACAAGACCTTATCGAACTGAACATTCTGGCCCTCACCCGCCTCTGTCACGCCCTGGGTAATGCCATGGCCGTGCAGGGTGGCGGGCAGATTCTCAACGTTGCCTCGTTGGCCGCGTTCCAGCCCGGCCCGTGGATGAGCAGCTATGCAGCCAGCAAGGCCTACGTGCTGCATTTTTCCGAAGGGCTGCGCGAGGAACTCAAGCAGACCGGGGTCAAGGTTTCGGTGCTGTGCCCCGGGCCGGTACGCTCGAGCCAGCGGCGGATTCCGCGCCTGACGGACAGCTCCCTGGTGCTGGATGCCGAGCAGGTGGCGCTGCACACGGTGCGGGCGCTGGACCGCAATCGTGCGGTGATCGTGCCCGGACGGCGCAATGCGTGGCTGGCCAGGGCGGCGCGCGTAGGTTCGCGCTGGCTGACGCGCATCGTGAGCGGACGGGTCAACAAAGCCTTTGCCCCTCATTGAGGCCCGCAAGGCTGGGCGCTGGGCACAAGCCTCAGTACACTGAACCTTCGACTGCCATGGAGATGCATTGTGGATACTTTGTTTACCAAGATCATCAACCGGGAGATTCCGGCCAGGATCATCTACGAGGACGACCAGGTACTGGCCTTCCACGATATCGCGCCACAGGCGCCGGTGCATTTTCTGGTCATCCCGAAAAAAGCCATCCGCACGCTCAATGACTTGACCGAAGACGACAAGGGCCTGGCTGGACATATCCTGTTCACCGCCCAGCGGCTGGCCAAGGAGCTGGGTTGCGAGGAAGGCTTCCGGGTGGTCATGAACTGCAACGAACTGGGCGGTCAGACCGTCTACCACATACACATGCATGTGCTGGGGCAGCGCCAGATGAACTGGCCGCCCGGTTAAGCGATCTTCGTGCAAGACATGGCCAGGCGCCGTGCTTGTACGCCAACATGCAGGCCAGGTTTTCAACGGAGGTGCCCCATGGCAACCCAGCGTCACTACTCGCCCATCGATCGATTGCTGCTGCAGGCCGACACGGCCATGCGCACCCTGCTGCCGTTCAGCGGTCATCCGTCGCGACCGTCGCCAGCCGTGGTCCAGCCCGAGGTGACGATGGACAAGCAACAGAGCCGGCACGTGGCTGGGCTGATGCGCATCAACCACACCGGCGAGGTCTGCGCGCAGGCGCTGTACCAGGGCCAGGCGCTGACCGCGAAGCTGCCTCAGGTGCGCAAGGCCATGGAGCATGCGGCAGAAGAGGAAGTGGACCACCTGGCCTGGTGCGAACAGCGCATTCGGCAATTGGGCAGCCACACCAGCGTGCTCAATCCGCTGTTCTACGGGATGTCGTTCGGCATCGGTGCGGCGGCAGGCATCATCAGCGACCGGGTGAGCCTGGGCTTCGTGGCGGCGACCGAGCACCAGGTGGTCAAGCACCTGGACGAACACCTGCTGCAGCTGCCTGCCGAGGACGCCAAGTCGCGGGCGATCCTGGCGCAGATGCGCAGTGATGAACAAGCCCATGCCGAATCGGCGCTTGACGCTGGCGGGGCGCGGTTTCCGGCACCGCTGCGCTTTGGCATGAGTTTGCTGGCCAAGGTCATGACCAAGAGCACCTACCGCATTTGAAAATGTGCGGCAGGTAAGACAGGGGCGCTCGATGAGCGCCCTTTTCATTTGTTCTTGAAGTCAGCCCAGTTCGACGATTTCGTAGTCATGGGTGATCTCAACGCCAGCGCGACCCAGCATGATGGATGCGGAGCAATACTTCTCGGCCGACAGCTCCACTGCACGTTTGACCTGGGCTTCTTTCAAACCGCGGCCCTTGACCACGAAGTGCAGGTGGATCTTGGTGAAGACCTTGGGGTCTTCGGTGGCGCGTTCGGCTTCCAGGAAGGCTTCGCAGCTTTCGATGGGTTGGCGCGATTTCTTGAGAATGCTGACGACGTCATAGTTGCTGCAGCCACCCAGGCCCAGCAGCAGCATTTCCATCGGGCGCACGCCCAGGTTGCGACCGCCGCTTTCGGGAGGTCCGTCCATGACCACGACATGGCCGCTGCCCGATTCGCCCAGAAACATGGCCTCGCCGGCCCACTGAATACGCGCCTTCATCTTTCCGGACTCCCGTGTTCATAAAGCGGGTGAGCTTAACACAGCCCACCTGTAACAATTCGCGAGAGCCTGGCGCTCGAATCGCAAGTCCGGCAGTCTAAATGGCGTGTGACCCCACTAGGTGTCTGATAAGCTGACGCCAATGTACTGGCGTATCGCCGTGATCTATGCAAGATCGATTGCCCTTTCCGGAACCAAGCCATGACCGCTGCCGCGCACAAGATCAAGAACCTCGAAAAGCTGCTCGCGCAGGGTCAGCGTTATCGGTTTGCCGCCAAGACCACCTTGATCGCCGCCGGTGCGCGGGATGACACGCTTTCGCTGATTCTCAAAGGCTCGGCGACGGTGGTGATCGAAGCGGAGGAAGGTCGGGAGTTGGTAATTGCCTACCTTAATGCCGGCGATTTCTTCGGTGAGCTGGGGCTGTTTCAGTCAGCCAGCGGCACGCAGCCACATAATGCGCGGGTGCGCGCCAAGACCGAATGCGAAGTCGTGCAGATCAGCTATTCCGCGTTTCGCGAGTTGGCCCAACAGGACCCGGACATGCTCTACGCCGTGGGTGGGCAGATGGCGCAGCGCCTGCGCGACACGACGCGCAAGGTCGGCGACCTGGCGTTCTTCGACGTGACCGGACGGGTGGCTCGGTGCCTGCTCGATCTGTGCAAGCAGCCCGACGCCATGACCCATCCCGACGGCATGCAGATCAAGATCACCCGTCAGGAAATCGGCCGGATCGTGGGCTGCTCCCGGGAGATGGTCGGCCGCGTGCTCAAGGATCTGGAAGAACGCAGCGTGGTCCATGTGAAAGGCAAGACCATGGTGGTGTTCGGCACGCGCTGACAGCGAGGGTTCAGACCAGGGCCGTCAGCATCCGAGTATAGACAGCGTACAGCTCGTCGATCAGGTCTGGAGCAGGGTGGCGCTCGTGCAGCGCGATATGGCTGGCGGCCTTGACCCGGTCTTCCAGACCGCACCGTTGATTGAACAGATTGACGGTGGCCGCCATGGCTTCGCGCTCATCCTCCATCAACATCGCCCCGTGCACCAATACCACTGGGCGCGTACCGCTCAGGCCCTGGCGCCAGCGTTGCGCCGTGCCCACCCATTTGCGCCCGTCGAGATTGACGTTGAAGCGGCCGTCGCAGAAGGCCCCTTCTATTTCACCCAACGACGCGCTGCCACCGAGTCGTTCGAGGGCATCGAGCAAGGGCTGGCACAGCCGGCGGTAGGCCGTTTCGATACGGTGCTGATCGCCTTCATGCTGCGGGGCGACATACACCAGGGCGACGTTGATGGTCGATGGCGATTGTGGCACCGGTTCGCCGCCGGTCTCGCGCAGCAACACCGGCCAGCCGCTGGCGGCCGATGCCAGGCTGGCCTGTTCGAAGCCCTCGAGGCGGCTCATGCGTCGCGGCATGACCAGGGTGCGGTCGGTGGGGCACCAGAACAGCAGGCCCCACGCCTGCTCACCCCTGCAGACACTGCCCAGCAGATCCTGCTCGGCGCGCAAACCCTGTTCCGTAGGCAAATGCTGAAGCATGGGGCGAGACTCGTGCGTAGTGAAGGCCAAGACGGCCGTTGGATCAGGGGAAGAACAGGCGCTGTAGCTCCGTGCCTGGATCTTCGGCGCGCATGAACGCTTCGCCGACCAGGAACGAGTAGACCCCGTTGATTTCCATGAGCTGAACATCGGCACGGTTGAAGATGCCGCTCTCGGTGATCACCAGGCGATCGCGCGGGATACGCGGCAGCAGATCGAGTGTGGTTTCCAGGCTGACGTCGAAGGTGTGCAGGTTGCGGTTGTTGACGCCGACCAGCGGGGTGTCCAGGGTTTTCAGTGCGCGCTCCAGCTCATCGCCGTCGTGGACTTCGACCAGCACGTCGAGGCCGACGCCTTTGGCCACAGCGGCGAGCTCGGCCATCTGCGTATCCTGCAGCGCCGAAACGATCAGCAGGATGCAGTCGGCACCCAATGCACGTGCCTCGACCACCTGATAGGGGTCGATCATGAAGTCCTTGCGGATGACCGGCAGCTGGCAAGCACTGCGGGCCTGCTGCAGGTACAGGTCGGCACCCTGGAAATAGTCGATGTCGGTCAGCACCGACAGGCAGGTAGCCCCGCCCTTCTGATAGCTGCTGGCGATGTCGGCGGGCACGAAGTGTTCGCGGATGACCCCCTTGCTGGGCGAGGCTTTCTTGACCTCGGCAATGACTGCCGGGCGCTTCGAGGCGGCCTGGGCGATCAAGGCCTGGGCAAAACCACGCGGCGCATCGGCTGCGGCGGCAAGGCGCTCGAGTTCAGCCAGGCCGACTCGCTCGCGACGCTCGGCCACTTCCTGGGCTTTGCGCGCGAGTATGTTCTCAAGAACCGTAGGCACGCTCATGCTTCGTTCTCCTGCTTGAATACGGCGGTGAAGGCACCCAGTTCCTCGAGCTTTTCACGGGCCAGGCCAGTGTGCAAGGCATCGTGGGCCATGGCCACGCCTTCTTTCAGGCTGCTCGCCACGTCGGCTGCGTACAGCGCTGCGCCGGCGTTGAGCACGATCATTTCGGCAGCCTTTTCGCCTTGCTCGGTCTTGCGCCGCCCCAGTGCGTCGCGAATCAGTTCCAGGGAAGCCGCCGGGCTGTCGACCACGAGCCCGTGCAAGCTTTGGCTCCTGATGCCCAGATCTTCAGGCTCGACCCAGTACTCGGTCACCTCGCCATCCTTGAGTTCGGCGACGAAGGTCGGCGCGGCCAGGCTGAATTCGTCCAGGCCGTCGCGCGAGTGCACCACCAGTACATGCTTGCTGCCCAGGCGCGCCAGCACTTCGGCGAGCGGACGGCACAGGGCCTGGGTGAACACCCCGACTACCTGATGCTTGACGCCAGCAGGGTTGGTCAGCGGGCCGAGCATGTTGAACAGGGTTCGCAGTCCCAGGTCGCGGCGCGGAATGGCCGCGTGCTTCATGGCGCTGTGATGGGCCTGGGCGAACATGAAGCCGATGCCGACGCTGTCGATGCAACGGGCCACCTGGGTGGCATCCAGGTTGAGGTAGACGCCGGCAGCTTCGAGCAGGTCGGCACTGCCGCTCTTGCCCGACACCGCGCGGTTGCCATGCTTGGCCACGGTGCAGCCAGCCGCTGCGATGACCAGTGCCGAGGCGGTGGACACGTTGAAGATGTTGGCGCCATCGCCACCGGTGCCGACGATGTCGACCACCTTGTCCAGGGTGCGCAGTTCGACCTTGCTCGCCAGTTCGCGCATCGCCGTCACGGCGCCGACGATCTCGTCGATGGTCTCGCTTTTCATGCGCATGCCCATCATGAAGGCGCCGATCTGCGCTTCGCTGCATTGGCCGGTCATGATGTCGAGCATTACCGCGCGCATTTCCTCGGTGGTGAGGTCCAGCTGGCTGACGATACGGGTCAGCGCGCTTTTGATATCCATGGAAATTCCTTAGCCCTGGCGGCTGCCGCCGGTCTGCTTGAGAAAGTTGGCGAACAGCTCGTGGCCTTGCTCGGTCAGGATCGATTCGGGGTGGAATTGCACACCCTCGACGTTCAGGGTCTTGTGTCGCAGGCCCATGATCTCGTCTACCGTGCCGTCTTCGCGGGTGGTCCAGGCCGTCAGTTCCAGGCACTCGGGCAGCGTCTGGGCCTTGACCACCAGGGAGTGGTAGCGGGTGACGGTCAACGGATGGTTGAGGCCTTCGAACACGCCCAGGTCGGTGTGAGTGATCGGGCTGGTCTTGCCGTGCATGACTTGGCGAGCGCGCACCACGTCGCCGCCGAACGCCTGGCCGATCGACTGGTGGCCCAGGCAGACGCCAAGGATGGGCAGCTTGCCGGCGAAGTGCCGGATCACGTCGAGGGAGACACCGGCTTCGTTGGGTGTGCAGGGGCCCGGCGAGACGACGATGCGTTCGGGCGCCAGGGCTTCGATTTCGGCGATGGTCAGTTCATCGTTGCGGATGACCTTGACGTCGGCGCCGAGCTCGCCCAGGTACTGGACGACGTTGTAAGTAAAGGAGTCGTAATTGTCGATCATGAGCAGCATGGGGCTTAACCTCTCGAATCTGCTGACGGACCACCGGTTGGCTGCAACCGGTGGACACTGGCTTGCCGGGTCCGGTATCAGTCTGGCGCTTGCTCGGCCAGGGCCACGGCCTTGAACATGGCGCGACGCTTGTTCAGCGTCTCTTCCCATTCCAGGGCCGGCACCGAGTCGGCCACGATGCCGCCGCCGGCCTGCACGTGCAGCTCGCCGTTCTTGATGACCGCAGTGCGGATGGCGATCGCGGTGTCCATGTTGCCGTTCCAGGCGAAGTAGCCGACTGCGCCGCCGTAGACACCGCGTTTGACCGGTTCCAGCTCGTCGATGATTTCCATGGCGCGGATCTTCGGCGCACCGGACAAGGTGCCTGCCGGCAGGATCGCGCGCAGCGCGTCCATGGCAGTCAGGCCCTGCTTGAGATGGCCGGTCACGTTGGACACGATGTGCATCACATTGGAGTAACGCTCGATGACCATCTTTTCGGTCAGTTTCACCGAGCCGACTTCCGATACCCGGCCCACGTCGTTGCGGCCCAGGTCGATCAGCATCAAGTGCTCGGCGATTTCCTTGTCATCCGACAGCAGGTCGACCTCCAGCGCATGGTCGGCTTCTTCGGTAGCGCCACGTGGGCGCGTTCCGGCAATCGGCCGTACGGTGATCAGGTCGTCCTCGACCCGCACCAGCACTTCGGGCGAGCTGCCGACCACGTGGAAATCTCCGAAATTGAAGAAGTACATGTAGGGCGTTGGATTGAAGCAGCGCAGCGCGCGGTACAGATCGATCGGCGCGGCCTTGAAGTCGATGGACATGCGCTGTGACGGGACTACCTGCATGACGTCGCCCGCCAGGATGTACTCCTTGATGGTGTCGACAGCGGCTTCGTAGTCGGACTGGGTGAAACTGGAACGAAACACCGGGTCGCCGGCCTGCGGGCGGTTGAAGTCCAGCCCGCGGCGCGGGGCGATGGGCTGACGCAGGCGTTCCATCAAGGCGTCGAGCTGGCCGCGGGCCTGTTCGTAGGCATCCGCCTGGGCTGGATCGGCCAGGACGATGGCGTGCATCTTGCCCGCCAGGTTGTCGAACACCACCACGGCGTCGGAGACCATCAGCAGGATGTCCGGAACGCCCAGCGGATCCGGGTTCGGGCACTGGCCCAGGCGCTTCTCGACGTAGCGCACGCAGTCGTAGCCGAAATAGCCCACCAGGCCGCCGTTGAAGCGTGGCAGGCCAGCGATGGTCGGCACGTTGTAGCGGGCCTTGAAGGTCTCGACGAAGGCCAGCGGGTCTTCGACGTCGCAGGCTTCGATCTCGACGCCGTCGCAGGTCACGCTGGCATGGTAGCCGTGCACACGCAGGACGGTGCGGCACGGCAGGCCGATGATCGAGTAGCGGCCCCATTTCTCGCCGCCCTGCACCGATTCCAGCAGATAGGAATTGGGCTGGTCAGCCAGTTTGAGGTAGATGGATAGCGGGGTGTCGAAGTCGGCCAGGGTTTCGTGGGCCATCGGGATACGATTGTAGCCTTCGGCAGCCAGGCGCAGGAATTCTTCGCGGGTCATGATTCAGCCTCGTGATGGAGGGGTCGAACGGTCTGTGGGCAAACGCTGGAGCAGGAAAGTCAGGCGCGCCAACGCCAGCGGGCCAGGGCCTTGATGACTTTCATCCAGAGTTTGCGAGTGACCACCACGATGGAATCTCTATGAGCGGGGGAGTTGCCGTGGGCCAACGTTATCCCAGTGGCCGGATCGAAGCAACCAGGCATCAGCGCGCGCAGATCGTCGATGACCAGCGCCGGTGATTCCTCGGCGATCGGCCGGCCATGGTTGTAGCCGTAGCTAAGCGCGATACAGGTCACGCCGGCGGCCTTGGCGGCTTGCACGTCGCTGCGCGAGTCGCCGATGAACAAGGCGTGCTGCGCCTTGACCTTGGCCATTTTCATGACGAACAGCAAGGCTGCCGGATCGGGCTTCTGCTGGGGCAAGGTGTCGCCGCCGATGATCCACTTGAAGTAGCGCCCCAGGCCCATCTGATCCAGCAGGGGCGCGACGAAGCGTTCCGGCTTGTTGGTGATCAGGGCCATCTTCACGCGCTTCTTGTGCAGCCATTTGAGGGTTTCGTGCACGCCCGGGTAGACCTGGGTCAAGGCGTGGTGTGCGGCGTAGGCCGCCGAGAATAGCTCCAGGGCGTGTTCGGTTTGCGCCTCGTCGATGTGCGCGTGATCGAAGCTACCTGCAAGGGCGCGGCGGACCAGCACGCGGGCACCGTTGCCGATCCACTCGCGCACGGCTTCAATTCCAGCCGGCTCGCGGCCCATTTGGGCCAGCATGGTGTCGACGGCGGCAGCCAGGTCGGGTACCGAATCCACCAGGGTGCCGTCCAGGTCGAACATCACCAGGCGCGGCAGGTTGCCGGGAAACAGACGCTCCAGGGCGCTCATGAGCGGGCCAGCGTCAATTCCGTGCGCATTTGCTCGATCACATGGCGGTAGTCGGGCGCATTGAAGATGGCCGAGCCGGCAACGAAGGTGTCGGCACCGGCCGCAGCGATCTCGCGAATGTTGGCCACGTTGACGCCGCCGTCGATTTCCAGGCGGATGTCGCGTCCGCTGGCGTCGATCAGGGCGCGCGCTTCGCGCAGTTTGTTCAGGGTGCCGGGAATGAACTTCTGGCCGCCGAAACCGGGGTTGACGCTCATCAACAGGATCATGTCGACCTTGTCCATGACGTATTCGAGCAGGTTCAGCGGGGTGGCCGGGTTGAACACCAGGCCGGCCTTGCAGCCGCCTTCGCGGATCAGTTGCAGCGAGCGGTCGATGTGCTGGGTCGCTTCGGGATGGAAGGTGATGTAGCTGGCACCTGCCTCGATGAAGTCGCCGATGATGCGGTCGACGGGGCTGACCATCAGGTGGACATCGATGGGCGCGCTGACGCCGTACTTGCGCAGCGCCGCGCAGACCATCGGGCCGATGGTGAGGTTGGGGACGTAGTGGTTGTCCATCACGTCGAAGTGGACGATATCGGCGCCGGCGGCGAGCACGTTATCGACTTCCTCACCCAGGCGGGCGAAATCCGCAGAGAGGATGGACGGGGCAATTGCGAAGGGCTGCATGGCGCACCTATTCAGGCTGGAATCACGGTGGCGCGCATTGTAGCTCAGCTGGGATGAGCGGGCGAACAAGCCCTGTCAAACCGCAGCGGTACGCAGTTTTTCGCTGCGCCCGCGCAACCATTCCAGCACCAGCAGCAACAACACCGAGAAGACGATCAGCAGGGTCGCGGCGGCGGCGATGGTCGGGCTGAGGTTTTCGCGGATGCCGCTGAACATCTGCCGGGGCAAGGTGGCCTGCTCTGGGCCCGCCAGGAACAGGGTCACCACTACCTCATCGAACGAGGTGGCGAAGGCGAACAGCGCGCCGGAAATCACGCCGGGGGCAATCAACGGCAGGGTCACCCGGCGGAACGTGGTCACCGGCGAGGCACCGAGGCTGGCCGCGGCCCGTACCAGGTTGTGGTTGAACCCCTGCAGCGTCGCCGACACGGTGATGATCACGAAGGGTACGCCCAGCACCGCGTGCACGACGATCAGCGAGAGAAAACTGTTGCCCATGCCCAGCGGGGCGAAGAACAGATAGCTGGCCACGCCGATGATCACCACCGGCACCACCATCGGCGAGATGACCAAGGCCATCACCAGGGATTTGCCGGGAAAATTGCCGCGGGTCAGACCGATGGCCGCCAGGGTGCCGAAAATCATGGCAACCACCGTGGCCGCCGGGGCGATGATCACGCTGTTGCGCAACGCGCGCATCCATTCTGCCGAACCGAAGAAATCCTGGTACCAGTGCAGCGAAAAGCCCTGCAGCGGATACACCAGGAAGCTGCCCGAGTTGAACGACAGCGGGATGATCACCAGCACCGGCAGGATCAGGAACAGCAGGATCAGGCCGCAGAGGATGCGCAGGCTGTAGAACCACACGCGCTCGATGGGCGAAAGGTAAGGGCTCGTCATGACAGTACTCCTCAGCTCAGGCGCAGGCGGCTGGCGCCGACCAGCCAGCTATAGATCAGGTACAACACCACGGTGGCCAGTAGCAGCAAGCCGCCCAGAGCGGTCGCCATGCCCCAGTTGATGCTGGTGTTGGTGTAGAAGGCCACGAAGTAGCTGACCATCTGGTCGTTGGGGCTGCCGAGCAGCGCCGGCGTGATGTAGTAGCCGATGGCGAGAATGAAGACCAGCAGGCAGCCAGCACCGACACCGGCGTAGGTCTGCGGAAAGTACACACGCCAGAAGCTGGCGAACGGATGACAGCCCAGGGAAATGGCAGCGCGCATGTAGGTGGGCGAAATGCCCTTCATCACGCTGTAGATGGGCAGGATCATGAACGGCAGCAGGATGTGCACCATGGAGATGTAAACGCCGGCGCGATTGAACACCAGTTCCAGCGGCTTATCGATGATGCCCATGGCCATCAATGCGCTGTTGATCAGGCCGCCCGATTGCAGCAGCACGATCCATGCAGCGACGCGCACCAGGATGGATGTCCAGAACGGCAGCAGCACCAGAATCATCAACAGATTGCTCTGCCGGGTCGGCAGGTTGGCCAGCAGGTAGGCCAAGGGGTAGGCCAGCGCGAGGCAGATGGCGGTGATCACCAGGCCCATCCAGAACGTGCGGGCGAAGATGTCCAGGTAGATGGCCTGATCCGGCGTGGCAGGTGCCACCTCGCCCAGATCATCGATGCGGTGATCGACTGCGGCCAGCAGGTAGAACGGGGTGACGGCGCTGGTGTTGCGGCGGATCGCCTGCCAATAGGCCGGGTCGCCCCAGCGCTCGTCGAGTGCCTGCAGCGCTTCCTTGTAGGAAGCCGGCTCGGTCTGGAACGGCAAGGCGCGAGCGGTTTTCGCCAGCAGGCTGCGGTAGCCGGCCAGTTCCATGTTCAGGCGCTTGGACAGATCGCCCAGGCTTTGATTCTTGCGTGACTCGGCAAGGTCCTCGGCCAGCGAGCGATACACCGGCTCATCGGGCAAGCCTTTGCCGTCCCAGGCGGTGACGGCGGCCACGGTACGCGGCATGCCTTCGACCACCTCGGGGTTGCCGACGCTTTTGTACAAGAGCGCCGCGATGGGCACCAGGAAAACCAGCAGCAGGAACAGCACCAGGGGTGCGATCAACGCCTGGGCTTTCCAGCGGTTGAGTCGTTCGGCCCGGGACAGGCGCTGTTTCAGGGTGAGGCTGGCGTCCTGTTTGAGAGGCACTGCGACGGCCATGGTCAACTCCGCGAATCATTCAGGTCGAAAGAGGCGCGCCCGGCAGGCGCGCCCAGGGTGCCGTGACGCGTATTACTTGGCCGCCCATGCATTGAAGCGTTGCTCGAGTTGCTCGCCGTTATCGGCCCAGAAGCTCACATCGATCTGCACCTGATTGACGATGTTATCCGGCGTGGTCGGCATGTCCTTGAGAATGTCCTTGTTCAGCAGCGGTACGGCCTGGGTGTTGGCAGGGCCGTAGGCGATGTTCTCCGAATAGGTCTTCTGCTGCTGTGGCGCGACCGACCAGGCGATGAACTTCTTGGCGGCCTCGACATTCTTGGCACCTTTGGGAATGGCCCAGGCGTCGAAGTCGTAGATGCCGCCGTTCCAGACCACTTTCAGGTTGCTCTCCTTCTGCACTGCAGCGATGCGCCCGTTGTAGGCCGAACTCATGACCACGTCGCCCGAGGCCAGGTATTGCGGTGGCTGGGCACCGGCTTCCCACCACTGGATACTGGGTTTGAGCTCATCGAGCTTCTTGAAGGCGCGGTCCTGGCCGGCCTTGGTGGCGAGCACCGAGTACACGTCCTTGGGTGCGACGCCGTCGGCCATCAGGGCGAATTCCAGGGTGTACTTGGCGCCCTTGCGCAGGCCACGCTTGCCGGGAAACTCTTTGGTGTTCCAGAAATCTGCCCAGCTGGACGGTGCGGTCTTGAGTTTGTCGGCGTTGTACGCCAGCACGGTGGACCAGACGAAGAAGCCGACGCCGCAGGGTTGGATGGCGCCTTTGACGAAGTCGTCCTGCTTGCCGAACAGGGCCGGATCGAGCTCTTCGAACATGCCTTCGTCGCAACCGCGGGACAGCTCGGGCGACTCGACTTCCACCAAGTCCCAGGACACGCTCTTGGTGTCGACCATGGCTTTGACCTTGGCCATTTCGCCGTTGTATTCACCGGCGATGATCTTGCCGGAACCGGCCTTTTCCCACGGTTCGTAGAACGCCTTGACCTGGGCAGCCTTGTTGGCCCCGCCGAAGGACACCACGGTCAGGTCGGTAGCGGCCAGCGCTTGGCCGGCCCAGAACAGGCCGAGTGCAAGCCCGGTCAATTTCAAGTGCTTGAGCATTTAATCGTCTCTCCAAGTGCATGTGGGTCAAGCGCGGGGCGATGGGTTCGCCTCTGATCGTTTGCGTACGGTTGCAACAACTTCTGCGATACACCTTTTGCGATGAAGCCTTCACTGCTCCAATAACGGGTCCAGAGCGCGGGCATGCTCCAGGGGCCAGCCCAGCGGCACCACATCGCCCACGGCCAAGGCCGGGTCGAGCTGGGCGATGGGCTGCTTGACGAAGAAATCGGTCTTGCCACATACCTCGAGGCGGACACGTACGTGGTCGCCCAGGTAGATGAATTCGGTCACGCGCCCCGAGAAACGATTGATGCACTCGCCGCTGTGGCCGTTGAGGCGAACCCGCTCGGGACGAATGGACAAGGTCACCGGGGCGCCCACCTGGCCGACATTGATCGCCAGCGCCTCGACCTTTTCCCCGCGTGGCAGCTCGACGATGCAACGCTCGCCATCACGGCTGAGCAGGCGTCCGTTGATACGGTTGTTCTCGCCGATGAAGTTGGCGACGAAAGTGTTCTTCGGCTCTTCGTAGAGCGCACGCGGCGGGGCGATCTGCTGGATCTCGCCTTGATGGAACACGGCCACGCGGTCGGACATGGTCAGGGCTTCGCCCTGATCGTGGGTCACGTACACCACGGTCACGCCCAGGCGCTGGTGCAGGTGCTTGATCTCCATCTGCATGTGCTCGCGCAGTTGCTTGTCCAGCGCACCCAGGGGTTCATCCATGAGCACCAGTTGCGGTTCGAAGACCAGGGCGCGGGCCAGCGCCACGCGCTGCTGCTGGCCGCCGGACAATTGCGCCGGATAGCGCTGGGCGAACGCATCGAGCTGGACCATGCCGAGCACGCGCTTGACCCGCTCGCTGATGTCGGTCTTGCTCAGACCGCGCACGGACAGCGGGAAGGCCAGGTTTTCCGCCACGGTCATGTGCGGAAACAAGGCGTAGTTCTGGAACACCATGCCGATGTCGCGCTTGTGCGGCGGCACATGGTTGATCGAGCGGCCGGCCAGCTGGATTTCACCTGCGGTAGGGGTTTCGAACCCCGCCAGCATCATCAGGCTGGTGGTCTTGCCGGAACCGGACGGGCCGAGCAGCGTGAGGAACTCGCCCTTGCGGATGTCCAGATTGAGGTCTTTGACGATGAGGTTTTCACCGTCATAGCTTTTTTGCACGCCACGGAAGCTGACCAGGATCTCGTCCGACTTTGCGCTTGCCTCGCTCATGCCCACACCTTCGTTGAATGACTGCCGTGGGTGCAAGCCTAGAGAAGGCTGCAGCCCTTGCAAATCGGGGGCCGGGAGAGATTGGCATGGGCGGTTTGGAAGATTGCGGGTAGGGATTGCCCTACAGGGATGTCGCCCCTGAGCATGGACCCGATGCAGCAGAGCGGCCGGGTGGCAGAAGCCTGGGGCTGGTTGTCGTTTTCAGACCAGCTTGTGCTCCATGGCGTACTTCACTAGGTCGGCCAGCGAAGCCACGTTGAGCTTGTGCATCAGGCGCGCCTTGTGGGTGCTGATGGTCTTGCTGCTCAGCGCCAATTGCTGGGCGATGTCATTGACATTGGCGCCTTGGGCCAGGCGCTCGAACACCGAGAACTCGCGCTCGGACAGCGAGGCATGGAGTGGGCGGGCATCGGTGAGGCCGACTTCGAAAACCATGCGGTCGGCCAGGGCTGGGTCGATGTAGCGTCCGCCCGCAGCCACTCGACGGATGGCGGTCAGCAGCAGCGCCGGATCGCTGTCCTTGGTGGCGTAACCGGCCGCGCCGACCTTCAATGCGCGAGCGGCCATCTGCGCCTCGTCGTGCATGGACAACACCAGAATGGCCGGCGGATGGCTCAAGGCGCGGATTCGTGGAATGGCCTCCAGACCGTTGACGCCGGGCATGGAGATGTCCAGCAGGACCACGTCGCAAGGCGTGCTGCGCAAGATGTCCAGCAACTGCTCGCCGTTGCCCGCCTCGCCTGCCACCACCAGGTCCTTGGCCAGGGCGAGCAATTGCTTGATGCCTTCACGCACGATGGTGTGGTCTTCGGCCACCAGCACTCGAATCATCGGGCTACTCTCCGGAAATCGGTTCGACGGTACGGTCATTCGACGGCACAGTCTCAGTCTCAGTCTCAGTCTCAGTCAACGGCACGGTGACGGTCAGGGCCGTGCCCTCCCCCAGTTGGCTGCTCAGTTCGAGCCGCCCCCCGAGCATCAGCACCCGTTCACGCATGCCGACCAGGCCGAACGACAGCGAGCTCACCCGCGCCGGGTCGAAGCCGCAACCGTCGTCGACGATCGACAGGTGCAGGTCATGCCCTGTCTGGCTCAGGTCAATTTGCACAGTATGCGCCTGGGCATGGCGAATGACATTGGTCAGCGCCTCTTGCAGGATGCGGAAAAGACCGACTGCCTTGGCGTCGTCCAGCGCGGGCAGTTGCTCCGGGACGCTGACCAGGCAGGGGATCTGGGTGCGTTCTTCGAAGCGATGGGCTTGCCATTCGATGGCCGAGGCAATGCCAGCGTCCAGGATCGGTGGACGCAAGGCGGTGGCGACGTCGCGCACCTGCTGGAACAGCTGGGCGATCAGGCGCTTCATGCTGTTGAGGCGCTCGCGCAGCCCGCTGTCGAGGTCGGCGTAGGCGAGTTCGCACATGGATGTTTCCAGTTTCAGCACCGTAAGTATCTGACCCAGCTCGTCATGAACTTCCCGAGCAATGCGCGCCTTTTCTTCTTCGCGCACGGTTTCCAGATGCGCCGACAGCTCGCGCAGCTGGGCTTCGCTGTGTTGCAGCGCAGCCAGGGCGCGGCGCCGTTCGGTGACGTCAGTGAGGTAGACCACCAGGTATTCGGCTTCGCGAAAGCGCAGGAAGCTCAGCGAGACGTCGGTGGGCAGGATGCTGCCGTCGGCACGCACGCACTGGGTTTCGAAGGTTTGCGCAGCGTCTTCGCTGGTCCGCGCCAGCCGCCACAGGTTCAGCCAGCGATCCATGCTCAGACCCGGTTCGAAGTCGGCCAGGGGCTTGTCCACCACGGCGCCGGTGCCGTAGCCGAGCATGCGCTCGGCGGCACGGTTGGCGTAGCGCACATGGCTGTCCCAGTTCACCCAGAGAATGCCGACGGTGCTTTGTTCGATGGAAAACTGATTGACCCGCAAGGCCTCCTCGCTCGCCGTACGTTGGGCCAGGTCTTCTCGGGCTGCCAGCAGTTGCCGTTCCAGGGCATGGACCTGGCGGCGCTGCCAGATCAGCGAGACGACGCTGACCGCTGCGATCAGCGCCAGCAGCAGACATAGGTTCTGCCAGAACCCCCGGGACTCGCTCAGGCGTGCAGACTGGGGCTGCAACCAACGCTCGTGCAGCCGTTCCAGGTCCCTGGCGGGCAAGGACTCCAACGCTGCGGTGACGATGTGCGCCAACTGCGGCCAGTCACGCCGGGTTGCCACCCGCAGCAGCTGGGGATAGCCGATGTCGCCGACCACTATCAAGCTGTCGAACTCGGCCTCGCGGGACAGCCGCCCCCACTGCGCCTCGTCCACCACGGCATAGCGTGCCTGCTGGCTGAGCAGCAACTGCAAGGCCTGGCGCTCCAGTGGCACCCCTTGCAGGTTGAGGTGGCTGTAGGTGTTGCGCAGATAGTCGGCCACGGCGCCAGGCATGCGCACGGCCACCCGGTCGATGGGGGACAGTTTCTCCAGGTCGATCGCGATCTCGCCGTTACGCTCGCCGACCAACAACTGCGGCACGCGCAGGTAGGGGTCGGAAAACTGCCACAGCTTCAATCCCGCAGGCGTTTGTGCCAGACCCGGCGCCAGGTCCACTTCGCCCGCGCGCAAGCCCTGCTCCAGGGCCGCCTGGTCAGTGTAGTTGCGCCAGGTCAGCTGCGCTTGCATGGCGTTGGCCAGCCAGTTCATCAGGTCGACATTGACGCCGGACAACTGACCCAGGCGACGGTCCAGTTGCGCATAGGGCTGTTGCAGCACCAGCCCTACACGCAAGGTGCGGTGGGCGTCCAGCCAGTGGTTCTGCTCGGCATCGAGAGGCAGTTTCGGGCTGGGCACAGCAGAAGCGCCGTGCACGAGCAGTGGCAGGCACAACCAGCCCAGCAGGGAAAGGCGGCGCAGCAGTGAGCACATTTCGGTATGAACGACCTTTGCGTGAATGGCACTAAGCTTTAGGCTTCGGATTTCGACCGGCCTGGAGATTATCCGCGAGAACGGGATCACCTGTCAGATTGCGTTGATGGCAGCCCTACCCTCACCGGTATCAACGAAGCGAATCATTCATTCGGACGCAAAGCATTTGAAAGGGAAGCACCGATGAAAGTTGTTCGACTAAGCGCTGTCTGCCTGGCACTGCTCGTTCCCCTGCACGGCGTTGCCCTGGCCGAAGAGGCCGCGCCTGCCAAGGAGGCTGCGGATGTTCGCCAGCCTTTGCTGGAGCGAAGCGTGGAAGATGCGCAAGCACTGGAACGTCAGTTGCCCGCCAGCGAACAGCAGCAGTTGCAGGCTGGCAGCGACGAGTTCCTGTCGTTGTGGCGCCCGGCCAATACCGCGGATGCTCAGGGCACAGTGATCATCGTGCCGGGCGCGGGGGAAAGCGCCGACTGGCCCCAGGGTGTGGGGCCGTTGCGGCGCAAGCTGCCGGATGCCGCGTTCAACAGCCTGAGCCTCAGCCTGCCAGACTTGGTCAGCCAGATGCCTTCGGCCCGGCCAGCGGAGAAGCCGCCGCTGCCGGTGACCACTGAAACTCAGGCGACGCCGCCGGATGCCGGAGCAGGGGTAGAAAAGGCCACTGCGCAGGATGCCGACACGGCCAGCACTGAAGTTCAGTTGCAAGACCCGATGCAGGTAGACGCCGAGCGCATCTTCGCGCGCATCGAGGCGGGTATCGCGTTCGCCCAGCAGCACAATTCACGCAGCATCGTGCTGCTGGGGCACGGCAGCGGCGCCTACTGGGCGACCCGCTACATGGCCGAGCGGCAGCCGGCGCACGTCCAGAAGCTGATGCTGGTGGATACCCGCACACCGGACAACGCGCCCCAGCAGATCGACGAACTGGCCGCGTTGCTCAAGGTACCGACTACGGATATTTTCTACAGCGATCGTCAGGCGGCAGCGGCCGCCGCGCAACTGCGCCTGCAGGCAAGCAAGCGGCACAAAGGTGTGACGTATTCCCAGGTGTCGCTCAAGTTGCTGCCGGACAAGGCCGCACAGGCCGAGCAACTGTTCAGGCGGGTCAAGGGCGCATTGAGCGCGCAGTAGGCGACTGCGCGATCGCTGCCCGATCCGCCCCGCTAACGCAGGTCGCGGCGCTCGCGGATCAGGCTGTAGGCGTTGTGCAGCTCGCGGGTACGGTCGGTCGCTTCGCGAATCTGCGCCGGAGTTGCACCGCCGCCCACCAGCTTGTCGGGATGATGACGGCTCAGCAGACGCCGGTAGGCGCGCTTGATCTGGTCGGGTTCGGTGGTCGAAGAAACACCGAGCAGGCGCATCGCTTCCTCGTAGGCGCCGCCACGCTTGGCCACTGGCTTGTGACGCGGCTCGTAGTCCTGCCCCAGCCCCTGCACACGCGCCGAAGACCAGCCCAGCCACTTGCCCCAGGTGACCACCAGCTCGCGCTCGGCGGTCCCGGCCTGACCATCGGCCCAGACCATCCGCCAACAGGCACGCAACACACCCTCGGCCGAATTGGGTTGATGTTTGAGGCGCAGCAAGTGGCCGCGCAGCTGATCGCCGCCTGCCTTGCCCCGGTTGAACGCGCCGATGGCGCGTCGACGTGCCTGTTCGTTGAGGTTCAGCGAGCGCATCTCCAGGCGCGCCTGCTGGATATGCGCCGCCAGCACCTGCCCTTCGGCCTTGGCCACTCGGCCCAGGAGCACGAACAACAGCTCTTGGTCACGCAGCACCGACTTGCCCTTGAGCCTGTCCTTCAGCTCACCCCAGGTCTGCAACCTGAGGTGTCGATCCAGCGCCTGACCGAGCACCAGGCCCAGCAGCGCCCCTGGAATGTCAGCGACGGCATAACCTGCTGCCGCGCCGACTACCGTGGTGGGCCACAACATATCAACCTCGCTCGGCCAATAGTCGATCGAGATCGCTGAGCCGTTGCGGGGTGCCCACGTCGACCCATTGACCCAGGTGCTGCTCGCCGGTGACCTGTCCTACGTCCATTGCGCGGCGCAACAGCGGTGCGAGCTTGAAGGCGGCTTCGCCGTGGCCGTCGAACAGCGCAGGCTCGAGCACGGCAATGCCGCTGTAGGTCAAGCCCGGCTGGTCGCGCACCTGGCCTTCGAACAGGGTGAAGTCGCCGTCGGGGTGATGGGCCGGGTTGTCGACCAGCACCAGGTGGGCCTGACCCGCCAATGGGCCGCGCAACTGGCTGAAATCGTAGTCGGTCCAGATGTCGCCGTTGACCACCAGGAACGGTGCATCGCCCAGCAGCGGCAATGCGTGGCGGATGCCACCGCCGGTTTCCAGGGGTTCGGTCTCGCGCGAATACTCAATGGCCACACCGTAGCGCGCACCGTCGCCCAGGTAGTCTTCGATCTGCTGGCCCAGCCAGGCGTGGTTGATCACCACTTCGCTGAAGCCGGCCTGGGCCAAGGCCAACAGGTGGTACTCGATCAACCGCTTGCCACCGACGGCCAGCAACGGTTTTGGCGTGGTCAGGGTCAGCGGGCGCATGCGCTCGCCCTTGCCTGCCGCCAGGATCATGGCTTTCATGAGGACACTCCAAGGCTCTTGAACAATTGACCCAGTTCAGCCAGCTCGGGGCGCCGCGCCAGGACCGTTTCTATATAGGAGAAGAAACGCGGTGCGTCGGCCAGGTAACGGGGTTTGCCGTCACGATGGCAGATACGGGCGAAAATGCCGATCACTTTCAGATGACGCTGTACGCCCATCAGGTCGCTGGCACGGCAGAACTCGGCAAAGTCCAGCTGCACCGGTACACCCTGCTCGCTCGCTTGCTCCCAGTAGCAACGCAGCCACGCCTGCACCCGCGCCTCGGGCCAGCTGAGAAAGGCATCCTTGAACAGACAGGTGATGTCGTAGGTGACCGGGCCGTAGACCGCATCCTGGAAGTCCAGCACGCCCGGATTGGGCTCGCTGCGCATCAGGTTGCGCGGCATGTAGTCGCGATGCACCAGCACCTTGGGCTGCGCCAGGGCGCTGTCGATCAGGCGCGTGCTCACGCGTTGCCAGGCGGCCAGTTGCTCGGCATCCAGCTTCTTACCTAATGCCTTGCCAACGTACCACTCCGGAAACAGCTCGAGCTCGCGCCGCAACAGGGCTACGTCGTAGCTGGGCAGGTCGCCGCTGGACGGCAGTTTCTGCAGCGCCAGCAAGGCGTCGATGGCATCGGCGAACAGTGCGTCGGCGTTGTCCGCGTCGATCACGTCCAGGTAGGTCTGATGGCCCAGATCACTCAACAGCAGGAAGCCGCGATCCAGATCCTGGGCATGAATCTGCGGCACATTGAGGCCGGCGCTTGCCAGCAATTCGTCGATTTTCACGAACGGCGCGCAGTTTTCCTGGGGCGGCGGCGCGTCCATGACGATAAAACTGCGACCCTGGCCCTGCCAGCGGAAGTATCGACGAAAACTGGCATCGCTACTGGCCGCGGTCAACGTGGCCGGGGGTACGGCGCCCCATCCTTGCGCCTGGAAGAGGTTCTCCAGCTGCTCGTCGAGCCATGTTTTGAGGTGTTGCAGGCGTACATCTTGATCAGGCATTGCAAGGGTCTCCGACGGCGCTAGCCGTCAAGCGGGTCATGCTTTATTATCCAGCATCTTTT
>Ga0308158_10001862_pt1 | contig 21045 bp, 15 predicted proteins | sample PhyBR2_FD_201038 | JGI IMG/M metagenome (GOLD analysis project Ga0308158, IMG submission 201038) | Phyllosphere microbial communities from UC Gill Tract Community Farm, Albany, California, United States - DLSLB.R2 | ecosystem: Host-associated > Plants > Phyllosphere > Unclassified | place: USA...
ACCGCGACTGCTATGTCGACCTCGACCCGACCTATACCGACACCTTTGGCCAGCCCCTGCTGCGCTTTACCTTCGACTGGAAGGAAAACGACATCAAGATGAGCCGCTACGTGACCGGCAAGATGACAGAAGTGGCCAAGGCCATGAAGCCCAAATCGATCCATGTATCGGTAAAGAACTTTGGCGACCACCTGGACCTGCGCAACTACCAGACCACCCACTGGGCCGGCGGTACAGCCATGGGAACGGACCGGCGCACCAGCGTTCTCAACCGCTACCTGCAGAGCTGGGATGTCTCGAACGTCTTCGTGGTCGGTTCAAGCGTCTTCCCGGTCGGTATCGGCTACAACCCGACAGGGCTGGCCGCCGCGCTGACCTACTGGTCCGCCAAAGCCATCCGCGAACAATATCTGCACGACCCGCGGCCACTGGTCGCCGCCTGAGGACAGTCCCATGAAAAAAACCAAGACCTTCGTGGCCGGCCTGGGCCTGCTGCTGGCCGCCACCAGCCACGCCGCCCCCGACCCGCAGCAGATCAAGCAGGGCGAATACCTGGCACGCGCCGGCGACTGCATTGCCTGTCATACCGCACCCAAGGGCAAGCCGTACGCCGGCGGCCTGTCGATGGCCACGCCGATCGGCAAGGTGTATTCGACCAACATCACGCCCGACAAGGCGCACGGCATCGGCAACTGGAGTTTCGAGGACTTCGACAAGCTGATGCGTACCGGCGTGACCAAACACGGTTATACCGTCTACCCGGCCATGCCGTACCCGTCGTATTCGCGCCTCAGTGACGCCGACATGCGGGCGCTGTATGCCTACCTGATGCATGGCGTGCCGGCGCAAGCGACGGCCAACCGCGACGCCGATATCCCCTGGCCGCTGTCGATGCGCTTCCCGTTGACGATCTGGCGCTGGGTGTTCGCCCCCAAACCGGCGCCCTATACGCCAGCGGCTGGCGACCAGCAACTGCTGCGCGGCGCCTATCTGGTCCAGGGCCTGGGCCACTGCGGCGCCTGCCATACGGCGCGCGGAGTCGGCTTGCAGGAAAAAGCCTTGACCGAACTGGACGGCACAGCCTACCTGGCCGGCGGCGCCGCCATCGACGGCTGGGTCGCGCCGTCGCTGCGCAATGAACATGGCGGCGGCCTGGCACGCTGGAGCGAAGCCGATATTGCCGAGTTCCTCAAAACCGGCCGCAACAGCCATAGCGCCTCGTTCGGCGCCATGAACGATGTGGTGGCGCACTCGATGCAATACATGAGCAGCAGCGACCTCACCAGTATCGCCAGATACCTCAAGTCGCTGCCGCCGGCCAACACCAGCGCAAAGCCGTTTGTTGGCGATGACAAGGTAGCCAAGGCGCTGTATGCAGGCAAGGTCGACAGCAACGCCGCAATGCTCTACCTGAACAATTGCGCCGGCTGCCACCGTTCGGACGGCAAGGGCTACAGCAAGGCCTTTCCTGCGCTGGCCGGCAATGCGGTATTGCAGACCGGCGACCCGACATCGGCCATCAATATCGTGCTCTCGGGCAGCGCGGTGCCCGCCACGCATACAGCCCCGTCGTCACTGGTCATGGGCGGCTACGCCAAGACCCTGAACGACCAGCAGATTGCCGACGTGGTCAGCTTTATCCAGACCAGCTGGGGCAACCATGGCGGCACGGCCACGGCCGCGCAGGTCGCCAAGCTGCGCAAGACGTTTGTCCCGGTAGCAGGCACGACGGAAGCGTCGTACGCGCCAGGACGCAGCGGCACCCTGCCGCCAGCGCCAAGGGCCAACGTGGTAAAGCCTTGATCACGGACGTGTAAACCAAAAGCCCCCGCGCCATTCACTGGCGCGGGGGCTTTTTTTATGTCTGATGCTGAATAGCTTAGCGGTTGTTGCCATTGCTCCAGTAGCTGCCGCCGCGCAGACGGTCCTGCTTGCGCATGCGGAACTCCAGGTCATAGCGGTCAGTCGCTTCGGCCAGATCCGCATCTTCTTCTACGCGCTGACGCTCCTCGACACCTTGGGCAAAGAAATTGTGCACGTGCACAATCGCTGCGTCCACGGTAGCGGTGGCTTTGGCCAGCACGCTACGCAGGCTGTTGACGGTGTTGAAGGCTGGCGATGACAAAAGTGTATGGGACATGATGAGCTCCTGTGAGATAGTGCGCAACAATTGTGTTGCAGTGCAATATCATCATAGCCGCTTCAAGATATAAAGATACTTTCGATTTCAAATACCAGTTATCCGTATCATTGATATTAAAGGCGTCAGCTGCAAAAGAGCCGTGTGCCGCTCCGATGATTTACAACAGCGCCAGCCTTGCTATACTGTTTTTTTGCTTCCTGGATGACAAGACCATGAACCTGCCAGCTGCCGCATCCGATCCGTTAGACCTGATTGCCGAACGCTATGTGCGGCTGGTACTGGCCATCGGCCAGCACGATACCTATTATGTGGACGCCTATTACGGCCCGCCCGAATGGCAGCAGCAGGCGGCCAGCGAGCAGCAGGCCCTGGCGTCGATTGCCGAAGGCGTCAGGCAGGCGCTGCAATTGCTGGGTGAAGCGGAAGCGGCCGAGCTGGACCAGGCCAACGCGTTGCGCGCCATCAATCTGCGCAAGCAGTTGCAGTCGATGCAGACCCGCCTGGCCATGCTCGGTGGTCAGCGTTTGTCGTTTGAAGAAGAAAGTGCGCAGCTCTACGACGCCGTTTCTCCGCGCCATGCGCGCGCCTGGTATGCGTCGCTGGTGGCGCAGATCGACACCTTGCTGCCAGGCAGCGAGCCGGTCAGCGCGCGCGTGCAGGCGTTTCGCAGCCAGTTCGTGATTGCACCGGAACGGCTGCACGATGTGATGACGGCCGCCATGGCTGCCGGACGCAAGCGCACGCTTGAGCATTTTGCGCTACCGGCTGACGAAGCGTGTCTGCTGGAATTTGTGACCGGCAAATCCTGGAGCGGGTACAACTGGTACAAGGGCGATTACCAGAGCGTGATCCAGATCAATACCGACCTGCCCATCTATATCGACCGTGCGGTCGACCTGGGCTGCCATGAAGCCTATCCGGGCCACCATGTCTATAACGTGCTGATCGAACGCGAACTGGTACGCGGCAAGGGCTGGCTCGAATACAGCGTCTATCCGCTGTTTTCACCGCAGTCGCTGATCGCCGAAGGCACGGCCAACTACGGCATCGAACTGTGCTTTTCAGCCGAAGAGCGGCTTCAATTCGAGCAGCAGGTGCTGTTCCCGCTGGCGGGCCTGGACCCGGCGCTGGCCCCGCAATACGCCCACCTGAACCGCCTGCTGGCGATGCTGGCCTACGCCGACAACGATATTGCACGCCAGTACCTCGATGGCAGCCTGGACCGCGCAGGCGTGCTCGAATGGCTGGCCGAGGCGCGACTTTACCCGATCGAGAAAGCCGCGCAGCGCCTGCAGTTCTACGACGAAATGGGCGCCTATGTCATCAACTACAACCTGGGCCAGGACATGGTCAAGGCGTATATCGAGCGCCAGGGCGAAACGCGCCAGGCGCAATGGGCGGCATTTCGCGAATTGATGAGTTTTCCGCGCGTGCCCAGTGCGCTGCGCCAAGCCTGAATCCGGGGCAGGAACAGCCTGGTACGTCATCAGGCTGACATATTTCTCCGTTAGCATGTCCGCACTTTTTACAAGACATCCCGGGAGAACCATGCAACAGCCTCAACGCATCTTCGCGGTCCGCTGCACCGGCACCACCCTGTCCATTTCGCTGGCCCTGATGCTGGGCGCCAGCATGGCCGCATGCGGCGGCAGCAACCACCATGAAAACGCCAGTGATCCAGTGGCGTCGGCACGCATCATCAGCGTGGTAGCAGCGACCGGCAAGGCTGTCCCGGGCAGCGTCGTGACCGTGTATGACGCCAGCAAGGAAAAAGTCGGCTTCAGCGCCACCGGCGCCGGCGGCAAGGTCAATATCGCCATCACAAAAGGCGCCAAGGCGCCGTTCCTGCTGGTCAGCAGCACTGCTGACGGCACGCCGCTGTACAGCGTGACGCTGCAGGAAAAATCGGTCAATCTGACGCCGCTGACCTCGCTGATTGCCACCCAGCTGCTTGGTGCTGCTCCTGCGAGCGCAACCGCTGCCAGCATGGCCGCCATCGATGCAGCCAAGCTGCAGGCGGCGCAAACACAGCTGGCCACTGCGCTGGCGGCCCCGCTGAAAACGCTGGGCATGGCGGCAAACTACGACTTCGTCAACGGCGCCCTGACGCCTGGCAGCAAGGACCCGGCTGACGTGCTGCTCGACAATGTACAGGTCAGGCAGAGCGGCGCCGATATCGATATCGTCAACGCCAGCGGCAGTATCGTGGCGCAAAGCGTAGGCGGTGCGGCGCTAAGCGCCACCGGCAAGACCGTGCTGGAAACCGCACCGGTACTGAGCGCGCGCCAGCAGGAGCTGATGGCGACGGCGGCCGGTACCGATGCGGCGCCGAAGTTCCTGCAAGTGTCGCTTGACGAGCTGCACCCGACCCAGCCAGCCATCGGCTACGACCAGGTGTACTACAAGCTCGGCCGCTACAGCGCCGAAGACCTGATCATGGCCAAGACCAGCAAACCGAAAAAATTTGCCGAACTGTGCGAAGCGAACGGCCAGGACGACGTGGTCAGCAAGAGCGCCAATATCGACGGGGCGATCTTGAGCAATCCGCCGAAAACGTTTGCATGCAAGTCGCCCGTGGGCACCAAAGCCGGCGACATGAAAACGGTGGTGATCGGCCCGAACGGCACGCTGTACCTGACCGATGGCCACCACACCTTCAGCGCCTTCTGGGATGCCGACAAGGGCCAGAATCACCAGCTGAAAGTCTGGGTCAAGGTCACCGACAATTTCAGCAAGCTGAACGAGTACGATTTCTGGGCGCAGATGAAAAAGGCCAGCAAGGTCTGGCTGAAAGACGGTGCCAGCAAGGCCATCGCCACCAGCCAGCTGCCCTCCTCGATCGGCCTGAAAGCGCTGGGCAACGATCCCTACCGCGCACTGGTCTATTTCACGCGCGATGCCGGCTACGTGGTGCCGTCGACGGCCACTGAATTTCTCGAATTCTACTGGGCTGACTGGCTGCGCAAGCAGGGCTCAATCGACCTGGCCAAAGTCGATACCACCGATGCGACCAGCTATATGGCTACCATCAAAACCGCTTCGCAGGCGATGGCGGCGCTGAAAGCGACCGACATCGTCAGTGGCGGCGTCACGGCGCAAACGCTGGGCTGGACCGGCGTGTTCGACCAGGCGGCGCTGGACGATCTGGTCAAGCCGACCGGCAAGCTGACGTACTCGATCGCTTACAAGAAATCGCTGGTCAAGTAGGCAGCATAGCCGGGACCATGCCTGCTGTCGTTCAGTCGTCCTGACGCATCAGCACCCAGCGCACCGAGAGGCCGCCCAGCGCAAAAGGCATGCGCTGGCCTTTTTTGCGTATCGTGGTGTAGCTGCCTTCGGCCTCGAGCAGCCAGCGCCCACTGGCGGGGGCGGCAGCACCGCTCCAGGCCCAGGCCGGCCCTTCGTCGCCTACCGTTGCCGAACTTTCAGGATGCGAATGGCGCGGATCGATAAATTCATAGTGCGCCTCCTCTTCCGGCACCACGCCATCGCGGTAGCGATCCTCTTGCCACAACAGGCGCCAGGCCATGTGCAGCTTTTCAGCAGGATGGGCACTGTCGCTGTCGCGTTCCAGGCTGATGGCAGGCGCGAACGAACGGTTGTTGAAGTAGCACATCGGGCCTATGACGACAAACGGCGCAGCCGGCTTCCAGGCACCGGTAAAACGGCCGATCAATGAACTGGCCGGTGCAGCAACCGGCTCCCAGATGCCAGCGCAGGGCACGATGCGGTCGGGCAGTGCAAAGCGGTTGACCTGCGGGTCGGGCACCGCCGGCAATATTGAAGGCGTGGGCGAAACAGGCAGGTCGCGGCGCAGCGCCAGGTTGTAATACCAGAGGCCGCCAGGAAAATAGCCGCGCTGGGCAAGATGAATCGAGCACTCCTGCCACACGTCATAGGCGTCCGACATGGCCTCGCAATATTCCTGCCACAACGGCGTATACGCCTCGTTGATGCCGTTTTCGCCATCGTCGATGCGCCCCAGCACGCTCAACTGGATACCGAGGCGCCTGCGCGCCTCGGACAGTTCAAGAAAAGGCGGCGTATCGAACTGCTTGAAATGATCCTTTTCCATGATCGCCAGGGCCTTGTCGAACTCGGCCAGCCCCCCGCTGATATACTGAAGTTCCGATGCGGGCAGCGATGTGGTCAGCGCCCAGCCCTGTTTGGTCGCTTCCTGCAAACTGCGCTTGGTCACATCAACCCAGACCTTGTAGTAGGCATGGGCGCGGCGCCAGGCGGTGATCGAACTGATTTTCCTGAGCAGGTAAAACAGCTGCTGGCGCTCCGCCGGGTTCGGCACCAGCAGATCCTGCGGCGAAATGGTGTCACTCATGGTGCTGGCTGCGTTGCCGTTCGAGCGCACGGTTGACCACTCCCGCCAGTTCGGTCAGCTGGAACGGCTTGCGCAGGACCGCATTGCTGCCGATAACATGGTCGATGGCCTCCATATCGGCATAGCCGGTGGCGATAATCATCGGCAGGCCGGGAAATTCGCGATTGGCCAGGCTGACCAGTTCAGCCCCGGTCATGCCCGGCATCAGGTAATCGGTAATCATCAGGCTGGGTAGCTGCTCGCGCAATTGCTGCAAGCCTGCTTCGCCATCGGCGGCCTGGCTGACCTCGTAACCGAGCGCCTGCAGCGATTCGACCATCAACTGCCTGACGGCGTTGTCGTCTTCAACCACCAGGATATGCTCGCCTCCACTGGCCGCTTCCATTGGTGCAGCCGGCTGCGCAGACGGCTCCTGGTTCTGATCGGCCAGTTTGAGCCAGATTTCAACAGTGGTCCCTGCACGGGGCTGGCTCAGGATGCGCGCCGTGCCCCCGGATTGCTGCGCCATGCCATAGACCTGGCTCAGCCCCAGGCCGGTACCCTTGCCGACGCCCTTGGTGGTAAAAAATGGCTCGAACACCTTGCCCAGCAGCGCTTTTTCAATTCCCTGGCCGGTATCGGTGACGGCAATCACGCCATAGCTGCCTGCTGGCAGCACACCGTCGGGCGCCTCGTCGCAGCGGGCGCTGACGCGCAGCGTACCGCCGTCCGGCATGGCGTCGCGTGCATTGATGGCCAGGTTAAGCAGCGCCATTTCCATCTGGTTACGGTCGGCCATCACCTGGCAGGACTGAGCAACCTGGTCGTCCAGTTCAAACTGCAAGGTAATGCCAGAACCGAGCGAGCTGACCATCAGTTCACGCACGCCATCGAACAGGCTCGACACGGCAAGCGCGCGCAGGTCCAGACGCTGGTTGCGCGAAAACGCCAGCAGCTGGCTGGTCAGCTTGCCGCCGCGTTCGCAGGCACGTCGCGCCACTTCAGCCTTGCGCCTGGCGTTTTCATCTTTGGACAGATACAGGATCAGATCCATGCTGCCCTGGATCACATTGAGCAGATTATTGAAGTCGTGCGCAATGCCGCCCGTCAGGCGCCCTATCGCCTCCATTTTCTGCAGCTGCACCAGCGCCTGCTGCACGCGCTCGCGTTCAAGCACTTCATTCATCAGGCGGTCATTGGCCTGGGCCAGCGCACGCGTGCGTTCCTCGATGCGCGATTCGAGCGTCTGGTTCAGCTGCAGCAGCTGCGCCTGGCTCTGGCGCAGGGTTTCGGACGCGGCAACGCGCTCGGCCAGGAAATCACGCGCCTGGTACTGGCGTCGCCGCCCGCGCAGCGCAGCGGCCGCCGCGCTGCACAGGGTTTCGGCATTCAAGGGGCGCTCGAGCAGCACCACATTGCCCAGCTGGTCGAAGGTGCTGCGCGCGGCGCGCGCGCCGGCGCCGTGGCGTTTTGAAATCAATACGACAAAGGGAAAATCGGACCATGGCTGCTGCGCGCGCAGCCATGCCAGCAATTGCAGCACGCCCGGGTCGTGCAGCGCCTCTTCGGCAATGACACAGGCGCCGGCACCGGCGTCAAGCTCGCCGGTCATGTCTTCAAAGCCGGCCAGGGTCGTGCCCGCAAAACCATTGCGCGCCAGTACCTGATGGATCACTTCGGCGTCGCGGCCATGCGGCGCCAGGATCAGCAGGCGCTCGTCGTGCGCGCTGCTACTGTTCATCATCGCCGACTGCCACCATCATCGGGGTGGCGCCGCGATACGTGGGCAGCCCTGTCAATACACCTTCAAAACCTTCGAGTGCCGCACCGATCACAATGCCGCCAGCGCCCAGTTGCAGCTCGTGGATGGTCGAGGCATGGTTGCTGGTGCGGCTCTTGATCACGGTAATGGCGCGCCGCAGTTTGCCGTTCGATTCGAAAAAGCGCAGCAGCACGGTGGTGTCGCTCAGGTAGCTGAGGTCGACATCGGTGCGTACCTCGCCGACCAGGCCATGCTGTGCCAGCACCAGCATGGTGGTGACGCCTTTCTGGTTCAGGTAGGCCAGCAGTTCGTGCATCTGCAAGGTCAGGTAGCGCTCACCGGGCATGGCCTGCAGATAAGCGTTCAGGCTGTCGATGACGATAAAACGCACGCCCTCCTGCTCGACGCTGTCGCGCAGCATCTGGGCAAACTGACCCGGTGCCAATTCGGCCGGATCGATATGCTGGACGTCGAGCTGTCCGTTCGCCACATATGGCTGCAGGTCCATCTGCAGCGAAGCGGCGCGCGCAAAAAATGTCACCAGCCCTTCGTCGAACAGGTAGAACGAAGCCTTTTCACCGCGTTCAAGCGCCGACAGCATGCAGCGCGCGCAGGCAGTCGTCTTGCCGATGCCGGACGGGCCGACGATCAGGGTATTGGTGCCGGCAGCCAGGCCGCCGCCGAGCAATGCGTCAAATGCCGGCGATCCGGTCGAACTGACATGGGCGCGGAAGTCGCCCGTATGTTCGGCCGCAATCAGGCGCGGGAAGAACCGCAGGCCGCCGGTGTCGAGCGTATAGTCGTGAAAACCGCCGCGAAATTTGATGCCGCGCATCTTGATGATATTGACGCGGCGGCGCTCCTTGCCAAATTCCTGCGCCATCTGCTCCAGGCTGATCACCCCATGCGCAATGCTGTGCAGCTGCTGGTCGGGCGCGTTCGATTTATCGTCGAGCAGCAGCACGGTACAGTCGCGCGACGAGAAAAACTGTTTCAGCGCCAGGATCTGGCGACGGTAGCGCAGCGGGTCCTGCGCCAGCAGGCGCATTTCCGACAGACTATCGAACACGATGCGCAGCGGCTTGAGACGGTCCACCTCTTCCATCACGCTGTTGGTGGTTTCTCCGAGTTCAAGCTCGGAAGAATGGAACACGGACTGCTGTGCATCGGGGTCCAGTGTACCGTCGCTGGCCAGTTCGAATACCGAAATCGAGCCGATATCCCAGCCATGACTGTCGGCGACTGCGTCGAGCTCATCGGCCGTTTCGGACAGCGTAATGTACAAGCCCGGCTCTCCGCGTGCCACGCCGTCGAGCAAAAACTGCAGCCCGAGCGTGGTCTTGCCAGTGCCGGGCGTGCCTTCAACCAGATAGACGCGCTGGGCGGTCAGGCCGCCGCACAGAATATCGTCAAGACCCTCGATGCCGGTCGACATGCGGGTAGTGGGCTTGCGCGCTGGGCGCTCGTTGGCTAAAGGCGTTTTATCAGTCATAGGTTGTCAACTTCAAAGGAACAATAAGGCATCGATCGGATAGATGTCGAGTGTCACTGCATTGTTCAGGGAGTGTGCGCTGACCGCTATTGTTAAGCTTATTCTAGGCTAAGGCCGCAAAAAAGACTGTTCGGCAGCGAACATAGCTAATTTAAAAGCAATAAAAAGGCTATGTCACCGTTAGATGTGGGAACGATCCAAGCACGGCTTTGAGCAAGCTGGTCGCTGAACGTATTCGCTTTGCGTCCAGTATCCAGCGCCAACCGAGATAGTTCGGCAGATAGCGCGTGGCAACGCCATGAAATGGCGCCAGCCATTGCCGCAGTCGGCTGTGATAAGCGTTGACGTTCTGCACATGCACGGCGCCCCTGACGCGTACTCCCGCATGCAGATTGACCGCCTCATGACTGGTGCCGGTATCGCGAGCAAACACGCGATACGCTGCGTGGCCATCGGTGACCAGCAGCACGTCAGAATGCGTGGGCCGTTTGCTCGATCAGCGTGATCACGGCCTCTTGCTGGACCGTGCCGCTGAGTAATTGAATGCTGGCATGGCGCTGGTGGTACGACAGCTGGACAAACATCGCGGTGAAAGCTTGCCATTGAGCAGTACGCATGATCGTCTCCTGGCGGTGAACACCTCAGTTGGACCAAGAGGCGGCAGGAACGTTCCCATACTTTACTGTGACAGCGCCATAAAAAAGGCCCGGTGCTTTCCAGCAGCCGGGCCATGCTTTCTATCTCACTACAATCAGGCGATACGCTCGCCGCTGGCAGGGTCGAACAGTGCCGCTTTCGACAGGTTGAACGACAGCTGCATGGTCTGGCCCGGCAGCACCGCTTCCTTCGGATGCGTACGGCAGGTAACAGCGGCGCCGTTCAGGCGCGTGGTCAGCAGCGTGTCCGGGCCGGTCGGCTCGACCAGGTCGATCAGGCAGCCCAGCTCCTGGCCCACGTCGCCGTGCGCGCTGCTGATGTCGGTGATCTGCTCCGGACGCACGCCCAGGATCACGTCGCGCCCGACATGGCTGCGCAGCTTGTCGGCGGCGAAGGGCAGCGCCAAACGCATGCTCCTGCCACCGTTTTCAACGGCCGCAAACACCTCATTGCCTTCGATGACAGGCTTGACGGTGATGAAGTTCATCGATGGCGAACCGATAAAGCCGGCCACGAACAGGTTGGCCGGATTGTCGTAGATGTCCTGCGGTGTGCCCAGTTGCTGCACCACGCCATCCTTCATCACGGCAATCAGGTCGCCCATGGTCATCGCTTCGATCTGGTCATGCGTGACGTAGACGATGGTGGCTTTGAGGCGCTGATGCAGCAGCTTGATCTCGGCGCGCATTTCCACGCGCAGCTTGGCGTCCAGGTTCGACAGCGGCTCATCGAACAGGAACAGCGACGGCTTGCGTGAAATGGCGCGGCCCATGGCTACGCGCTGGCGCTGGCCACCGGACAATTGCGCCGGACGGCGGTCCAGCAGGTGCGTGATCTGCAGCGTTTCGGCTACGCGTGCAACGATCTCCTGCTGCTCGGCTTTCGGGACCTTCTTGACGTTCAGGCCAAAGGCGATGTTTTCGCGCACCGTCATCGACGGATACAGTGCGTACGACTGGAACACCATGGCAATGTCGCGGTCCTTCGGTGGCAGGTCGTTGACCACCTTGCCGTCGATCAGAATCTCGCCCGAGGTCACGCTTTCCAGGCCCGCGACCATATTAAGCAGGGTCGATTTGCCGGAACCGGAGCCGCCCACCAGGATCAGGAACTGGCCATCCTTGATTTCAATGTCGATACCCTTGAGCACTTCGGCGCCGTTGGGATAGACCTTGCAGATATTGCGTATCGATAAGCTAGACATGTTTTTCCTTAACCTTTGACTGCGCCTGCGGTCAGGCCGCGCACAAAATATCGGCCTGCGACCAGATAGACCAGCAGGGTCGGCAGCGCGGCAATGACTGCCGCTGCCATGTTGACGTTGTATTCCTTGACACCGGTGGAGGTGTTGACCAGGTTGTTCAGGCCTACCGTGATCGGCTGCGACTCGCCGGCGGCAAACACGATGCCGAACAGGAAGTCGTTCCAGATCTGCGTGAACTGCCAGATGATGCAGACCACGAAAATCGGACCGGAAATCGGCAGCACCACCTTGCGGAAGATCAGGAAGAAGCCGGCGCCATCGATGCGCGCTGCCTTGATCAGTTCTTCCGGCACGCTGGTGTAGTAGTTGCGGAAGAACAGCGTGGTAAACGCCGTGCCATAGACCACGTGCACGAACACCAGGCCGGTGGTGGTATTGGCCAGGCCAAACTCGCCGAGCAGGCGCGCCATCGGCAGCAGCACTACCTGGAACGGAATGAAGCAGCCAACCAGCAAGGCGGCAAACAACATTTCCGAACCACGGAAACGCCAGTGCGCAAACACATAGCCGTTGAAGGCGCCGATAAAGGTCGAGATCAGCACGGCCGGCACGACCATTTCGATCGAATTCCAGAAGAACGGCTGCAGGCCGTTGCAGGTCACGCCGGTACAGGCCGAAGACCAGGCCTTGCCCCATGACTCGAACTGCCACACTTGCGGCAGCGCCAGCAGGTTGCCGCTGCGGATTTCATCGAGCGACTTGAACGACGTTGATAACGTCACGTACAGCGGCACGATGTAGTACAGCGCGAACAGCACCAGCAGCAGGTACAGGACGACGCGTCCGAGGGTAATGCGGTTTTTGCTTGTGTGTGTCATCTCATCGCCTTCGCGCTGCGTGTTTCCAGATACATCAGCGGCACCAGTACGGCCACGATGGTAGCGAGCATCATCATGGCCGACGCCGAACCGAGGCCCAGCTGGCCGCGGGTAAACGAGAACTGGTACATGAAGATGGCCGGCACATCCGACGAGTTGCCAGGGCCGCCCGAGGTCAGTGCGATCACCAGGTCGAAACTCTTGATGGCGATATGCGACAGGATCAGGATCACGCTGAAAAACACCGGCCGCATGGCCGGAATAATGATTTTCCAGTAGATCGTCGGCAAGGACGCGCCGTCGATCTGTGCCGCCTTGATGACTTCGTCATCGATGCCGCGCAGGCCAGCCAGGAACAGCGCCATCACGAAGCCCGACGACTGCCAGACACCGGCGATCACCACCGTGTAGATGGACATGTCGGAGTTGACCAGCCAGTCGAACGTAAACGACGTCCAGCCCAGGTCGTGCATGACCTTCTCCAGGCCCAGGCTCGGATTGAGCATCCATTTCCAGGCGGTGCCGGTGACGATGAACGACAGCGCCATCGGGTACAGATAGATTGCGCGAAGAAAGCCTTCGCCGCGGATTTTCTGGTCGAGCAAAATCGCCAGGAACAGGCCGATGGTAATCGACAGGCCGATGAACAGGACGCCGAAGATGCCGAGATTGGTCAGCGAAGTCCACCAGCGTTCGTTTTCGAACAGGGTATGGTATTGCGTCAGGCCGGCGAACTCGAAGTTCGGCATCATGCGCGATTCGGTCATCGACAGATAACCGGTCAGGAAAATGAAACCATAGACGAAGACCAGGCTGGCGATGAGCGTCGGGCCCAGTACCAGCTGTGGTATCCATCGGTCAAAGTGCTTGCTTATGGACATAGGACAGCCGTAGAAGTAGAACTGCGTATTGGCGCCCGCCGGGGCGAATGCCGGGCGGCGCCTGCGTAATGCAGCGCATGCCGAGCAAGGTGCCCGGCATGCGTTACATGCAGCGCCGGCGGGGAGCCGGCGCCTTGGGTATTACTTCACTTTGGCAGCTTTGGCCAGTTCAGCAACTGCGTCTTTCGAACTCATGTTGGTGTTCATGAACTTGGCGATCACGTCGGTGAGCGCGCCTTGCGTGGCCGAAGGCACTGCCATGCCGTGCGCGAACGATGGTACCAGGCCGCCGTTTTTGCTCGATGCATCCATGTCTTCCATCGACTTCAGTGCGCAGGCGTCAAACTTGTCTTTCGACACGCCCGAACGTACTGGAATCGAACCCTTGTTCAGGTTGAAGATCGACTGGAACTTCGGATCCATGATGGCCGTTGCCAGGGCCAGCTGGCCCTTCTTGGCGTTGGCATCTTTTTGCGTGAACATGGCAAACGAGTCGATGTTGTAGGTGTAGGCTTTTTCGCTGCCCGGTGCGGCGACGCACAGGTAGTCCTTGCCTGGTACTTTGCCAGCGGCGGTAAATTCGCCCTTGGCCCAGTCACCCATGAACTGGAATGCTGCCTTGTTGTTGATGACCATTGCCGTTGCCAGATTCCAGTCGCGGCCAGCTGCATCCTTGTCGATGTAGGTCTTGACCTTGCCCAGGGTGTCGAACACCTTGATCATGGTCGGGCCGGTCAGTTCTTTCTGGTCCAGCTTGATGATGGCTTTCTTGTAGAAGTCTGCACCGCCGACGCCGAGCGCAACCGATTCAAACACGGTGGCGTCCTGCCATGGCTGGCCGCCGTGGGCAATCACGATGGCGCCTGATTTCTTGATCTTGTCGGCGGCTTCAAAGAAGGCTGGCCAGGTGGTCGGCGTGGTGGCCACGCCGGCTTTTTTCAGCACTTCAGGGTTGACCCACATCCAGTTCACGCGGTGCACGTTGACTGGCGCTGCCACGTAATGGCCTTTGTATTTCATGCCGTCAGCCACCACTTTAGGCAGCACGGCGTCCCATTTACCTGCCTTGGCGGCTTCATCGATATTGGCCAGCACGCCTTCTGCGCCCCACTCCTGGATCGATGGGCCCTTGATCTGGGCAGCCGTTGGCGGATTGCCGGAGATAACGCGGGTTTTCAGCGCGGTGGTGGCGTTTTCGCCAGCGCCGCCTGCCACTGCAAAGTCTTTCCAACCAAAGCCGGCTTCCTTGACCATCTGTTGCAGCTGACCAACCGACTTGGCTTCGCCGCCCGAAGTCCAGTAGTGCAGCACTTCCACGTCAGCAGCGAAGGCGTTGCCGGCGAAAGCGATGGCGGTCAATGCAGCCATTTGGGTGATCTTGAATTTCAGTTTCATCTCCACATTCCTTTTTTTGATCAAGCTTTTAGGGGGCATCGGCGAAAGTGCCGAAAAAGTTCAGATTGCGCCTGTCTCGGCACTCTTTAGTCGATGTCAAACTGGCGCCACGGTCACCGTTCATGGCGTGGCGCCTTCCAACGCATCGCGAGGATGCGTCAGCTTACAGCATTACTGCATCAGAACCAGGTTTCAACCTGGAAACCATACGACGTACCGCTGGTATTGTTGTTGTAGATCGGGCCGCCGTTGTTGGACGCGTTGACCGACGCGGTCGCTGCATCGTTCCATTTGCCGTAGGTTACAAAGGCGCGCAGTTCAGGACGCGACCACAGGCCAGGACCAGCCGAAATGGTTGGTGCAATGGTCACTTTGGTCAGGCGCTTGGCCGGGCCGCCCGATTGCGTGACGCGGTCGGTGCCGATTTCGCCAACGAGCTTGAAGTTGTTGGTGAAGGCGTACACAGGACGTGCACCAACCGAGGTCCAGGTCGACGAACCGGTTGCATTCGACTCGTCTTTTTGCCACAGGGCGACGAATTCCATGCCGAAGTTTTCCATCGGCTGGATGGCCATGTCATTGAACACGCGGGTACGCTTGCGGTCCGAGCCAGCGGCGGTATCGCCGGAAGCGCCGAACTGGCCGTTGCCGGCGCCGCCGACGCCAGGGCCGACGCCGTACTGCACGCCGAAGGTATTGCCGCCGCCGAAGACCTTGGCCTGGCGATGGAAGGCCGAAACCTGCCAGCCGTTGTGCTTAGGACCGTAGATATCCGTGTCCTTGCCTTCGCCGATGATATAGGTTGCAGCCAGGTCCAGCGTGCCGTTGGCATTGACCGGAATGTCGCCCCAGATAAAGTTCTGGCGTACGGCCGATTTCGTGCCCAGGATAGCGCCGGTAACCGGATCGCGCGAGTTGATGTCGTTGTCCTTGAAGAAGGCGTACGAGAATTTGCCCGGGCCCATCGGAATGCGGTCCAGACCGGCACCGGTACCGTTCATGTTGATGTACTGCAGATCGAGCATATGGATGTCAGGACGGTAGTAGAAACGCTTACCGACCCAGGCCGTACCGCCGTTCAGGAAGTCCAGGCCTTGTGCTTCAACGTAGGCTTTGACGATGCCCAGCTTGTTGTCGCCGAAGTCCGAGTTTGGCGCATAGGCGTTGACCCATACGGTGGCCAGGTAGTTGACGTTGCCCGATTTGGCGACCGATTTGGTATAGCCGAATTCTGCGTAGGCATCGCACTCGTTACCGAGGCGATATTTCATGGTGTTGCCGCCCAGGCCGAAGCAGCCTTGCGAACCGCCGTCACCCGAGGTATTGCTGCCGGCGCCAGCGCGCAGGTAGCCGTGGAAGCCTTCGGAATCGGATGGGTACATTGGGTCTGCCATAGCGGAACCGCTGGCAATGGCTAAAACGATGGCGGCAGGCAGCGCTTTCAAAGCGGCCTTCATCATGGTGCGATGCAACATGTAAGTCTCCTCAGTATCGATTGTTTTTATCTAGTTATTCGTGGCCGAATCAACTGGCCAGAATTTTTTCCAGCAGGGACATAGTAACTATACTACGAACAAATATCAACATATTATGTTGTAATCCTACGACTGATTTTTCTGCTCTTTCCACACCTGCTTTTCACTGGTATTTTCACTGCATGCACAGTGCAGCGTATGCTCTACAATCGTGCTTTCACCATAACGACAGTTGCGCGGCAACGACCGCGCACAGCAAACGAGACCAGCACCACATGAGAATCGAAGAAAGAACAGAAATAGCGGGCGGCGAAGCGGCCGACCGTTTCAGTGACGGCCCACGCCTGCTGGCCGATATCGGCGGCACCAATGCCCGCTTTGTGCTGGAAACGCGCCAGGGGCACCTCGAGGCGATCTGCGTACTGCCTTGCGACGACTACGCCTCGCTGCTCGATGCCATCAACGCCTATATGCACAGCGAGGACGCGCGTGCGGCCGGCTCGGCGCGCGTGCGCCACGCCGCCATCGCCATCGCCAACCCGATCGACGACGACAATATCCGCATGATGAACCATCACTGGTTCTTCTCGATCGAGGCGATGCGCGAAGCGCTGGGCCTCGATACCTTATTGGTGGTCAATGACTTCACGGCGCTGGCCATGGCCCTGCCCTATCTGCGCGCCGACCAGCGCGTGCAGATAGGCGGCGGCATGGCGCGCGCCGACAGCGTGATCGGCCTGCTCGGTTCGGGTACCGGACTGGGCGTATCGGGCATGATCCCGGCCGAAGACCGCTGGATTGCGCTGGGCAGCGAAGGCGGCCATGTCAGCTTTGCGCCGTGCGACCAGCGCGAGATGGATGTGCTGTCCTATGCATGGCGCGAACTGTCGCATGTCTCGGCAGAACGGCTCGCCTCCGGGCGCGGCCTGGAACTGATCTACCGGGCGCTGGCCGAGCGCGCCGGCCAGCCCGATGCGCAGCCGCTGCTAGCTTTCGAGATCACCAGCCGTGCGCTGGCAAACGACTGTGAAATCTGCCTCGAAGCGATCGACTGCTTCTGCGCCATTCTCGGCTCGATTGCCGGCAACGTGGCCATGACGCTGGGTGCACTGGGCGGCATCTATATCGGCGGAGGCATCGTGCCGCGCCTGGGACCGTTGTTCGAGCGCTCGCAGTTCCGCACGCGCTTTGAACAAAAGGGCCGGCTGAACGAATACCTGGCGCAGATCCCCACCTTCCTGATCACGGCCGAACTGCCGACCTTTCTCGGCATTGCCGCGATCCTGGCGCAAAAGCTCAAGCGCGCCAACTCGGGCGCGCCGGTGCTTGAATCGGTGCGCCAGGCACGTGGGCGCATGAGTCCATCGGAGTGCAAGGTGGCAGACTGGGTGCTGAAGGAACCGAACGCCATGCTCACCTTGCCGATCGCTGAAATTGCCCAGCGCGTGGGCGTGAGCCAGCCCACCGTGATGCGCTTTTGCCGCTCGATCGGGGTACAGGGGCTGGCCGATTTCAAGCTCAAGCTGGCCTCAGGCCTGACCGGCGGCGCCATCACCGTGTCGCACTGCCACGTGGAGATTTCCGACACCGACGCCGAACTGGCGCGCAAGGTGCTGGGCAATAATGCGTCGGCCGCGCTGGCCATGCGCGACATGCTCGACGTAAAGGCACTGACGGAGGCGATCGAACTGCTGCGCGGCGCCAGCCGGGTCGAACTGCTGGCCGTGGGCAGTGCGCGCGTGGTGGCTGACGACATGCAGCAAAAGCTGCTCAACCTGGGCATCGTCACCAGCTTTTTTGCCGACCCGCAGGCGCAGGAAATGAGCGCCGCCATGCTCAAGCCGGGCGACGTGGCGCTGGTTATTTCGCGCTCGGGCGCACTGCCCGAGCTGTTGCGCACCGTCAAGGTGGCGCAGGCTTGCGGCGCGCGCGTGCTGGCCATTACCGCCAGCGGCTCGCCGCTGGCGCGCGTGGCCGACGTGCTGCTCACGCTGAACCATCCCGAAGGCAATCTCAATTTCGTACCGATGATCGTGCGCCTGCTGCAGCTGATGGTGCTCGATATCCTGTCGGTGGGGCTGGCGCGGCGCGATACGGCCCAGCGCACCAGCGCGGCCCAGCTTGACGCGGGCCAGCTGCATGGCATGCGCATCAGCGGCAAGCTGAAATTCGGCGGACACCTTGAATAAATGACGGCGCCAACGACTCCCGACGCGCCAGCCGGCGCCACCGTGCACGACGTGGCGCGCCTGGCCGGCGTCTCGGCCATGACGGTCTCGCGCGTGATCAATGGCCGCGCCAGCGTCAGCGCCGCCACCCGCGGCAAGGTCGAAGCGGCCATTGCCGCGCTGCGCTACGAGCCGAACCTGGCGGCGCGCGAGGCGCGTACCGGCACGCTGCGCATCGGCCTGCTGTACAGCAATCCCAGTGCCTCGTTTCTCAGCGAATTCCTGGTCGGCGCAATGGAACAGTGCCGCCGTGGCGGCGGTCAACTGATGCTGGAACGCTGCGACACGCTGGCCAGCCAGCGCGCAGCCATCGACAGCCTGGTCGCTTCGGGCGTGGACGGCATGCTGGTGCCGCCGCCGCTGTGCGACGACGCTGCCGTGCTGGAACAATTGAAGCGCCTGGGCATACCGGTGATTGCCGTGGCCACCGCCCGACCCTCGCCCGACGCCTCGGCCGTGCGCGTGGACGATTACCAGGGTGCGCTGGCCATGACGCGCCATCTGCTGCGGCTCGGCCACCGCGATATCGCCTTTATCCAGGGCGACCCGGCCCATACGCCGGCGCTGCTGCGCCAGCAGGCCTTCTGCGACGCCATGCACGGCGCCGGCCTGCAGGTGCTGCCAGAACGCCTTGCGCAAGGCTATTTCACTTACCGCTCGGGACTCGACGCGGCGCGCCAGCTGCTCTCGGCCAAGCCGCTGCCCACGGCCATCTTTGCCAGCAACGACGACATGGCCGCCGCCGCGCTGGCCGTGGCCCATGGCATGGGCCTGCAGGTGCCGCAAACGCTGAGCATCTGCGGCTTTGACGACACACCGGTCGCCACCATCGTCTGGCCCGAACTGACCACCATTCGCCAGCCGATTGCCGACATGGCGCGCGCCGCCGTCACGCTGGTGCTCGACGAAATCCGCCAGCGCCGTGCGGGTGAGCACGGGCCGGCAGTACATCAGTTGATGGAATTTAGTCTGGTCGAGCGGGCCTCGACGGCCGGGCTCGAGCGGGCTCAGACCGGCCGGGCCTGAACCCGCCCGTCAGGCTCAGGCCAGCTTGGCCGAGTGCTCGCGCGTGGCGTGGAAGGTCAGCTTGGGCCAGCGCTCCTGCGTCAGGCGCAGGTTGACGCCAGAGGTGGCCAGGTAGGCCATATTGCCGGCAGCGTCGTAGGCGACGTTGTGGCCCAGTGCGTCTTCAAAGTCGGCCAGCGCCTTCTTGTCGTCGCTCGACACCCAGCGCGCGCTGCTGATGCTGGTGCCTTCGAACACGGCGTCAACGCCATACTCGTTGAGCAGGCGGCTGGCGACCACTTCGAACTGCAGCACGCCGACCGCGCCCAGGACCAGTTCACCGCCCTGCACCGGCTTGAACACCTGGACCGCACCCTCTTCGCCCAGCTGCTGCAATCCCTTGTGCAATTGCTTGATCTTGAGCGGATTGCGGATGCGCACCGAGCGGAAAAAGTCCGGTGCAAAGTACGGAATGCCGGTAAAGGTCAGCATTTCGCCTTCGGAAAAACTGTCGCCAATCTGCATATTGCCGTGGTTGGGCAGGCCGATGATGTCGCCGGCGTACGCCTCTTCCACCTGCTCGCGCGACGACGCCATGAACGTCACCACCGAGGACACCTTGATATCGCGCCCCAGGCGCAAGTGCTTGACCTTCATGCCGCGCTCGAAGCGCCCCGAGCACACGCGCAGGAATGCGATACGGTCGCGGTGGGCCGGATCCATATTGGCCTGGATCTTGAACACGAAGCCGGTAAATGGCTGCTCGGATGGCTCGACCGCGCGCACAGTGGCGTCGCGTTCGCGCGGCGCCGGCGCCCAGTCGACCAGCGCCGACAGGATCTCGCGCACGCCGAAGTTGTTGATGGCCGAGCCAAAGAACACCGGGGTCTGCACGCCGGCCAGGAATTGCTCGAGATCGAACGGATTGGAGGCGCCATGCACCAGTTCGACTTCCATGCGCAGCTGGTCCATCTCCAGCGGGAACATCTCCTGCAGGCGCGGATTGTCGATGCCCTTGATAAGCTCGAAGGCACCATCGGCCTTTTCTTCACCGGCCTTGAACAGCATGATGGTGTCGTTGAGCAGGTGATACACGCCGCGGAAGTTCTTGCCCATGCCGATAGGCCAGGTTACCGGCGCGCACTGAATCTTCAGCACCGATTCAAGCTCGTCGAGCAGGTCGAGCGGATCGCGCGTTTCGCGGTCCATCTTGTTCATGAAGGTGACAATCGGCGTATTGCGCATGCGGCACACATCAAGCAGCTTGATGGTCTGCGCTTCCACGCCCTTGGCGGCATCGATCACCATCAGCGCCGAGTCCACCGCCGTCAGCACGCGATAGGTGTCTTCCGAGAAGTCCTGGTGACCCGGGGTATCGAGCAGGTTGACCACGTGGTCGCGGAACTCGAACTGCATCACCGACGAGGCGACCGAAATGCCGCGCTGCTTCTCGATCTCCATCCAGTCCGACGTTGCGTGGCGGCCCGATTTGCGGGCCTTGACGGTACCGGCCATCTGGATCGCGCCCGAGAACAGCAGCAGTTTTTCGGTCAGCGTGGTTTTACCGGCATCCGGGTGGGAAATGATGCCGAACGTGCGGCGGCGCTGTA